>OCTX014562202.1_pt1 | contig 18087 bp, 15 predicted proteins | sample 1539691 | NCBI WGS metagenome assembly OCTX01 (sample SAMN02144231, study PRJEB22623) | gut metagenome | biome: sheep rumen | host: Ovis aries | place: New Zealand | reverse complement strand
TGCCATTTCAAAAGAAGAACCACTCCATATTTCGTCAGACCGAAATGAGAGGATGTGAAGGATTCGAAGATGGAGCTGCCAGCACCGGAGGTAATTGAATAAGACGAATTATAATAGCTGGCAATCATGCCGAGATAGCCACGCGCAAAATCCCCTTTATACTGCGCACCCGGTTCAAAAACAGGGCTGGCAGAACAAGTAGCAGAAGTAGCATTGTAAATTGTCGCTTTCGTTGTACTAACTTCTTTCGGCGAACCTAATTTGCAGCCGTTATACTGGTAAGTAGCATTCGCCACTTCTCCAAACGCATATGCAGAACGGCGGTTATTGACATAACCATCCGTAGGCACAAGGTGGAAAATATCGCTATACATATTATTTTTTCCACCACCCCACCAACTTTTGGGGATAGAGTGCTCACGGTTCACGCAATCACATTCACCGCTATAACTACCGCATCGCTTGCTATTTGTCGGGAACTCGCATCCTCCGTACATATCCCATAGTTTACCGGCTTTTCCTACGGAATCGGCCGGATAGACATCGGTATTAGGATAAGCACCCCAGAGACCGTCGTAACCGAGCGAAGAGAAACCCCTATTCGTCACGGTGTTCAAGGTAGTCATCAACGAACTACCTGATTTATTGTTCAGACTGGCGTAATACGCGGGAATATCCGCAGCGGGAGTAACCGTACCCGCAAAGATCCAAGGCGCAACCAAAAGGAGCGCAAGGAAGGTAATGATGTGTTTTTTCATGATGTATTTTATGGTATGTGTATGCATGTATATGCGTGCAAAATTCAAAAAACGTACAAAGGTACTACTTATTTTGCACATACGCAAGAAAAAAGTGTATTTTTTCTAAAAATTTGCCGTTTCGGCTATATTGGGAGGTGTTTTTTGATTAAAACGGGGATTTGAGTCAAATCGGCTATCCGATTTTCCGGTTCTACACCACAATTTATCAGCCCAAGCAGGCGCAAAAGCACTATTTCAATTATCATGAAGCTGTTTTAAAGCAGAAAGGCGGTTATAAAGACCGTAAAAAACGGATATTAACTGTAAACCGAATTCTACAAAATATATTTTGTTTTGCTCATATCGAAAAAAAGCAGTACTTTTGCACCACAAAAGCAAACAATCAAATCAATGAAAAGATATCTATTCATCCTCGGTGCATTGGTCCTTACCCTATCGCTGTCGGCGCAAGAGACCAATAGCAAACAAGAGAAGAAAGAGGCGATAAAATCGCACCTCAAGCAGCACTTCCAACCGTACGGATTTGTGCGTAACTACTTCGTATTCGACAGCCGCGAGTCCATGTCCGGCACCGGTGATCTATACAACTACCAGCCCTATGACGAGGCATGGAACCAGACAGAAGCAGAAGCAGCTGCCTCAGGTCTTCCGCGTGAGGATCTGAACGCACACAGCACGTTTCGTTTCCTGAGTCTGACGACACGCTTAGGGCTTAATATCGTAGGCTATAAATGGCGTAACACAGAGTTCGGCGCAAAAATCGAAGCGGATTTCTATGCGGGTTTGAGTACAAAAGTATCTCACCCTGTAACCGGCGTGGCACAGTTTCGTCTGCGTCAGGCATACCTGACACTGGGCTGGGACAGTTTGAAGATGGGTAAAGACTTCGCTCGCGTGGACCTGTTAATAGGTCAGGCATGGCATCCTATGGCGGCAGACCTGTGCGACGTCATCTCGCTGGCTTCCGGTGCGCCCTTCGGACCGTTCAACCGCTCGCCGCAAGTGAAGATGGATGCGCGTCTGGGCAAGTATGTCACCCTCACAGGTGCGTTGCTATGGCAGATGCAATACTGCTCCGTGGGTCCATCGACTACCGGCGCCGCTACCCAAGCCGCTGATTTTATCCTATACGGCAAGACGCCGGAGGCGTACCTGGGTCTGAGCGTTCACACCAACGGTTTCCTGCTTCGTGCCGGAGCCGACGTGCTGAGTATCAAACCCCGACAGATAGGGACGGTTGATGCCGGCGGCAAGACGGTTTCCGTCAGCGTCAAGGACCGTATCACCACCGCTTCCCCTTTCCTCTACGCGCAATATAAGAAAGGAGAGTTCTCGATCAAAGCCAAGACCATCTTCTCGGAGGCAGGCGAACACATGAACCTCAACAGCGGGTACGGCGTGAAAGCCAAGAACGCGAATGGCTCGTGGACATATACGCCTCTCCGCACATCGTCCACGTGGCTGAGTATCGTCTATGGCGGTAAGGTAGGGGCACAGGAAGACAAACACCCGCAGAAACTACAGGGTATTCTCTTTGCCGGATATATTGAGAATCTCGGAACGAAAGAAGCGCTCTACGATGGTAACAATGACGGTCATCCGGATGACTTATATACGCCTCGCGCCAACAACATGAACCGGATGTGGCGTCTGTCGCCCACCCTGCTCTATACGGTAGGCAAATTCCAGTTAGGTCTGGAGTACGAGATCACCTCCGTGCAATACGGACAGGCCGGTACCACCGACCTGTACGGAATCGCCAAGACGAACCTGCACTGGGTAACCAACCATCGTGTGCAGCTGATGACGAAGTATAATTTCTAAATCGCTTCGTGCAAGATCTCGCTGACGGTAGGATGCGGGAAGACCACTTGTTGGAATTCCGCCGTGGTATAACCCATGCGCACCGCAAACGAAGCCGCAGCGATAAACTCCGAACACGGATTGCCGATAAGATGGACGCCAAGGATCGAATGGTTCTTGGCGTCTGTTATTACTTTGCACAGACCCGTTTCACCTTCGTTCTCCGCCATAAACCGCCCGGAGAAAGTCATCGGCAGTTTGTTCACTTCTACCGGAATGGACATCTCAGCCGCTTGCGATTCCGTGATACCTACCGACGCTATCTCGGGATTCGTATAAACGACCGACGGAATAGCATTGTAGGCGATGCGCTGCAGCGGGATCTGCTTCAACATACGACCTACCGCCACTTCTGCCTGACGGCTTGCTACATGCGCCAACATGATCTTGCCCGTGACATCGCCGCAGGCATAGACATTCGGCAGGTTGGTCTTGCAGAACTCATCGATGACGATTGCTCCGCGGTTCAATTCCAAATCATTCAGCGCCTCAAGGCCTTGCAGATTCGCACGACGACCTACGGAGACCAGTATCCGCTCCGCGGAAAATGATGGAATGTTGGATTGATCCGCTTCGCTTAATGATGAAACGAAGACCTCGTTGCCCTCGATCTTCTCCACTTTTGTGGAGGTGAGGATATTGATACCGGCTTTGCGGTATTTATCGAGAAGGATTTGTACCACTTCGGGATCAAGGTTCGGCAGGATGGTCGGCATGGCTTCGATGACCGTTACGGGCACACCGAGTTCGTGGTAAAGGGTTGCAAACTCCATGCCGATGACACCGCCACCGACGATGATGATCGATTTCGGCAGTTCAGCCGCAGCGAGAGCATCGGTACTGTCCCAGATAGCAGGATTGTCTTTGATACCGGGGATCGGCGGTACAAAGTTCGTTGAACCCGTACAGATCATCAGGTTCTCTGCCTCGTAGGTCACGTCGTTACACGAGATAAGGAATCCTTCTCCCTTCCCTTCAGGGAGGGGACGGGGGTAGGCTACTCCGTTGACGACCGTGCAATGCTCGTTATTGAGGCGGGCTTTGATACCTGCTACGAGTTTGCGGACGACGATAGTCTTGCGCTTCTGCATAGCCGCAAAATCGAACGCTACGTTCTCTGCCGTCACACCGTATTTCTGCGCGTGCGTAGCATTATAATACTGTTTCGCGCCGTAGAGAAGCGATTTGGTAGGAATACAACCTACATTGAGACACGTGCCGCCAAGGGCGTTTTGCTCAAAGAGGATCACATCTTTGCCTGCCTTAGAGGCTTTTTCAGCAGCCGTATATCCCGCAGGACCGCCGCCAATGATTGCTAAAAAATATTTCATATTTTGTTTTTTATTCGGATCTCAGGTGTGCTTTGCAAAACTATACTGTTAGCCGGAACATCTTGGGTTAACCAGATATTACCTCCGACTACCGTATCATGACCGATGGTGACGCGACCGAGGATAGAAGTATTGGAATAGACCGTGACATGGTCCTCCAAAATCGGGTGACGAGGGATGTCTATCGGTCGACCTTGGTCATCGTATTCGAAATTCTTCGCTCCAAGCGTCACACCTTGATATAAGACGACATGCGAACCGATGATAGCCGTTTCGCCAATGACGACGCCGGTACCATGGTCGATGCAGAAATACTCGCCTATCTGCGCGGCAGGGTGAATATCTATTCCGGTGCGGCTATGCGCCAGCTCGGTCAACATACGCGGAATACGCGGCACTCCGAGTTGGTACAACACATGGGCCGCGCGGTAATGAATCATCGCGTATTGCAGCGGGTAAGAAAGAATCACTTCGCCGCGATCTGTGACGGCAGGGTCATTATGCAGCACCGCATCCACATCGGTGTTAATAAGTCGTCTGATCTCGGGTATCTGCGCCCAGAACTCATCCGGCAGACAGAGATCGTCAGGGCGTGCCACCGCCGGATAATAGTCCGGGAAGATCTCTCCTTGCAGATACAAAACGAGTTGCTTTAATTGCGCTATACTAATAAATCCTTTGTACATAGTACATTGTTCCTTTGTACTTTATAAGACAGAGAGGTATCGTTCTCCGGTGTCGGGAAGAAGAACCACGATATTCTTGCCTTTGTATTCGGGTTGTCGGGTCAGTTGCAGCGCTGCAGCATAGGCTGCGCCGGACGAGATGCCGACGAGCAAGCCATGATCTGTGGCTAAAGAACGCGCCGCGGCAAAAGCCTCTTCGTCGGAAACAGTGAGAACGCGGTCAACATACGCCTGCTGGTAGGTCTCAGGGACGAAATTCGCACCGATACCCTGTATCTTATGCGGACCGGCATGACCTTCGGTCAGTACAGGAGACGAAGCGGGTTCGACGGCGATAACCTCGACGAGCATATTCTTTTCTTTCAACGCACGCCCTACTCCGCTCACCGTGCCGCCTGTACCTACACCGGCAATGAAGACATCCACTTGTCCGGCGGTATCCTCCCAAATCTCCTGACCCGTAGTAGCATAATGGATAGCAGGGTTGGCAGGGTTAGTAAACTGGCCTAAAATAACCGCATTCGGCGTCTCGGCGCACAGCTGTTCCGCTTTCGCGACAGCTCCTTTCATGCCTTCGCTCCCGGGCGTAAGAACGAGTTCCGCGCCATAAGCCGCCAGCAGATTTCTGCGCTCTACGGACATGGTCTCCGGCATCGTGAGAATCACGCGATAGCCTTTGAGCCGGCCGATCCATGCGAGTCCTACTCCGGTGTTGCCGGAAGTGGGTTCAATGATGGTAGCGCCCGAAGTCAACACACCGCTTTTCTCGGCGTCCTCAATCATCGCTAAAGCGGTACGGTCTTTGACCGAACCGCCGGGGTTGAAACGCTCCAATTTCAGTAACAAGCCCGGTTGTATCTCGAGCATCGGCGTGTGGCCGATCAAGTCCAATAAATTTCGTACTATCATTGTGGTCTTATCGGGGGTTTATCGGGGGTATATCGTATCCCACCCATACCTATAATATACAAAGTATATTATTCCGTGATTTTTAATTTATGCTTCTCAAATACATTCTTACCGCCTCGGCAATCATCTCGGAGCAAGGACGTTTTTCGTAATATTCCGGTGTTCTCGGCGCGGGTCGCGGGTCAACAGAGCCTTTCGGCGCCAAACCTAATAGTTCGGCGCAAATCAAACTACCGTATTTAGCTTTGAATTCACCCGCTAAGTGCTGCACGAACGCATAGTTCGCCATCTTGCCTTCGGAATCATGGGGTGTAGCAGAACCATTCTGCAATCCGGCAAGCATGAACATACCGTTTGCTGCGCCACAGGTCATACGCATACGCCCTGTACCGCCGCCGAAAGAGGCTGCCAGACGCAGGGCGAGCGATTCGTCCGTAATACCATATAAATCCGCGCAGGAAGCAAACACTGCCTGGGAACAATTGAAACCTTGTTTGAATAAATCCACGGCGCGAGCTGCCCGTGATTCGATCTCTTCGTGTGTCATCGTATTAGTCTTTGGGCTGCAAAGATACTGCTTTTTTATGACATACGCAAATTAAATCGGCTAAAATCTTATTTATTTGCAAAAACTCGTTTTTTGCGGATATAGAAAAGACCGCACGCCAAGATGAAATAGAAAGCAGAGAGAATCCATAGCGCAATCCACTCCGTGGCAGCGGAAGCTGCAAAACCATTGGTATGAAGGAGAGACGCGCCCATGGAATTGATATGGATAAATGCATGGGCTCCCCATGTATAGGGAATGAAATAGGAGAGGTATCTCCAAGCCGCAGGAATCATTTCTTTGGGCCATGAGATGCCTGCCATGAAGAGGAAAATCAGCGACGTAGAGATGAGTAAAACGAGTCCCGATTCACGGTTCCGGATGAATACCGAGACGCAGAGCGAGAAGAATATAATTGCCAGCAGGTAGGGGACTATCAGCAGCAGAATATCGTCGATTGCGCCTATGTGCGGGATTCCAAAGAGCCGCGGGAAGAAGCCCAGCAGGATTGCCGCCAAACCGAAATATATAAGGAAGCACGCGCCTGCGCGCCCGATGAGCGAAGTAAAAGTATAACTTTCTTCATTCTCTTCTCTGGCAGTTCCGCCGAGCATACAGATTCCGAAAAGGAGCGTCTGATGAAGGATGAGCATGAGTACCGCCGGAATGAGGAACGAGCCATATCCCCCCGTAGGCGTGAAAAGCGCTGTCTCCGAATAGGGTGCATCCTGGACAAGCGCCCAAGCGAACTCTTTGTCCATTCCCATCTGTTCGTAGCGGTCGATTTGGATATTACGCATGGACTCCAGCATGACCTGATTGCAGGAAAGATAGATCGCTTTCATATAGAGGAACGAGGACATATCGCAATAGAGCGAAATATGCGCCTTGCCGAGCGGATCTGCCAACTGACGCTCAAAATCGCGCGGGAAATAGATGATTCCATGCACTTTCTGATTCCTCAGAAGCTGCTCCGCTTCTGCCATGGAAGAGCAGGTATGCGTGAGTTTAATATCCGGCGAGGCGTTCCATCGATGGAGGAACGCGCGGCTCTGAGGCGAATTGCTCAAATCGACTACCGCTACCGGGACGTCGCATATTTGTTCATTCCAATAGAGCGCCTTGTAAATCAGCGGATATACAAGCGTTGCAACAATAAAAATGACCATCACACCCGGGTCCCGGAAGATGCGCTGAAGTTCCGTGACAAAGGATTTTACTATCGGATATTTATATTCGGACACGGCAGGGGAAATTAAAAATTAAAAATTATAAATTATTTCAAAGGATAATTCCAATACACCAACGCCCTATGAAGCCGCGGCGCGACGCAAAGGGAGGCGAGCATAAAGGCAGTGAGGGCAAGTGCATTCGGCAGGCTGTTTTCAACAGGTGCCGCCATGAGCGCTTCGTTGACATAGATGAGGTAATAGTGCCTCAGCGGCTCCAGATAAGAGAGCGCTTTGACGGGCGGCAGCATCGCCATCTGCGGGTATGTGAAACCGGACAGGGAGAAGCCCAACATGGAATAAAGCGCGCCGATTGAAAGGGCATCGCGGAGTGTGGGCAAGAGACCTATCATCGTGATTCCAAGCGCTTCCATCGCCAGGATGAAAAGCAGCAGACCGAACATCAGCCGTCCCGTGCTGCCATATACCGGAAAGCCGGCAAAACGATAGAGGATCAGATGACAACCGATGCCAAGGACAAGATAGATCAGCGTGTACGGAATGAGTTTTCCTATCATCGCGACGGTATAATTGCCTCCGGCGGCACGGAGCCAAGCATGCGACGTGCGGGCTTTGAGTTCAAAACCGATGGCGAAGATGGTGAGCATGAGACAGATCAGACCCAGAATACCCGGCAGGATCGTGCTGACCAGATAAATGGAATAATTGCCCCATGGATTCGCGACCATGTGCCCTTCGATAGCAAGCGGCTGGATACGGTGCATGATCACATCGTCCGTGAGTCCTTTCTTACGCAAGACCTCGCGCTGGAACGCGCCGGAGACCAGATTCGCCATCGTCAGCATCTGTTTGTAGGCCGTATTGCCTCCTACCGTATAGGCGTTCGTCACATAGAAATCTATTTGAGGACGTTTGAACGATACCAAATCGCGGTAAAAGCCTTCACGGATAACAAAAATGCCGTAGATTTTGCCCTTTTGCATCGCATCGCGGGCTTCTGGATAGGAATTGGTGATGAGTTGGATATCCACGGAAGGCGTGGCCTGCATCTCATGTATGAGCCGGCGGGAGATCGTCGTCTGGTCCAGATCGACCACCGCCATCGGCATTTTCTCCGCCGCCCCACCCTTCATGAGCGTCAGGAAGAAGAACGTGGACAGCAGCATAACGCCGACAGAGGCAAACAAATAGAGCGGCCGCGCGAACATCATCTTCAGTTCGCGAAGCAGCACACGCCATATGTTCTGGAAAATGATTTTCATTCTGCGACAAGAGCAGTCATACCCGGACGAAGATTAGGGATCGAGGTGGTCGGACGGCATTTGACATCAAACGTGCGGACGTCATAGCCTCCGTTCTGCTTGGTGGAACGCCATGTGGCGTAGGTTCCCATCGATTTGATATGGGTGACCGTAAGCGGATATTTGACGTTGTTTCCGAGCGCAGGGATGGTCACTTCAACAACACTTCCCATAGGGAAACGGGAGAGCATATCTTCGCGCACGGCGAAGGTGAACCACACGTCATTCAGATCGACGATGGACATCACCGGCGAGCCTTGTCCGACCAGTTCACCCACTTTTGGGAAGAGTTCGGAGACCTCGCCGTCGCAGGGCGAGAGGAGGTATTTCTCCGCCTCGGCAGCGGCTACTTCCTGCAGAATACCATCGACGCGTGCGACCTGCGCTTCCGCAGCCGCTTTGTCCTCTTCGCGCGCTCCAGCGAGTGCCATCTGGTATTGGCTGCGCGCCGCTTTGACGGTAGCTTCCGCGGCTTTGTATTGCGCCTCTACCTCATCGCGTTTCTGCGCGCTGACGACTCCTTTGTCATAGAGCCGCTGCACGCGCTCATAAGACTTGCGGTAGATCTCCTCGCCGGCTTTGGCTTTCTGGTAGAGCTCGTAGGCACCCTGTATCTGCTCATTCCGTGCTCCGTTCTTGGCTTTCTGGTTCACAGCTTCCGCCATCTCACGCGCAGCGAGTGCCTGCGCTTTCTTGGCTTCCACTTCGGGCGAATAGATCACTACGAGCGTATCGCCCTTCTTTACCAGTTCGCCTTCCTCATAGAAGTACATCTCAATACGCCCCGGCACCTTACCGGAGACGCGGTACTCCGCTGCCTCGGCTTCGCCCTGGATAAGCGTCTTCTCCGGCCGTAAAGCCAAAATACCCACGAGCGCAACAATAACGACTACTGTGAGGAGCGCGACCAGACCTAACAGCAGACTTCCTTCTTTCTGATGTTTCATAACTATAGTTTTCCTAAATATTTACGAAGTTGTGTTTCCGTTGTTTTGGCTTCCACCTCGGCGTCCACAAGGTCCGTAGCGGCAGCAAGCCACGCTGTCTGCGCCTGCATCAGTTCGGAGGCGGTGATCATGCCGGCATCATAAGACTCTTGCGCCATACGCAGCACTTCGGCTGCGTTGTTCTGGGTCAGGCGCGCGAGCGCGATCTTCTGCTGCGCTTCCGCCAGTTTCTGGTTCGCCTGCGTCGTCTGGAGCGTCAGTAACTCACGTGTCTCTTCGGTCTTGAGCGCAACCGCATTGGCAGCATGTTTGGCAGCTTTGTAGCGGAGGATGTCGTCTGCGTGCGCGATGGGCACGTTGACCACCACGCCGGCAGAGAAGAAACCCTTGCTATCCCATTGGTTGCTGAAGCCGTTTTCCACGTTAGGGTTGGAGTAGATGTATCCGGCAGAAGCGACGATATTCGGTTGCAAGCCGGCAGCCGCCAGCATAGCGTTCGACTTGGCAATCTTCTCCGCCTGCTGGAGCAGTTGTATCTCCGACCGCCCAGCCACAGAGGCTTCCGCATCCGTCGAATCGACAGGGAGCGAAGTCTCACTCAAGCCGCTTTCGTCTAACCGGAAAGCCGTACTCAGCGGCAGTCCGCATACCTGCGCGAGCGCCATATTGGAGAGCGTCAGACCGTTCTCCGCCTGCAGTTTCTTCACCTCCGCTTCGCCGCGTTTGGTAGTCACTTTGAGCAGGTCCGATTGCGTCACCAGACCTTCGTCCAATGCCTCCTTGACATCCGTCTCCAACTGACAAAGAAGTTTGTAGTACTGCTCCGCCAACTCTTTCTTTTTCGAGACGGACACCACGCGCCAGTACGCCTCGTCCACACCGTAGATGATATCATCGTGCTTGGACTCGGACTGAATAGTAGCAATCGTCTCTGATGCCTTGGCGATCTTGTACAGCTGGATCAGCCTGCCGCCTACGTAAATCGGCTGCGTCACACCCACATGCGCCACAAAAATCTGATGCATGTCAGGTGACAATTTGTCATACAACATCTTATAGCTGTCCGCAATAAACTGGCCCACATCGTCCGTGATGGTCAATGACGGCAGATCTTTCCACGCCCACGAAGCCGTTCCGTCCGGGTTGACCGTAGCCGTTCCGAAAGTGAATTCGGTGGTGTTGGAGAGCAGATGCACGTTCGCGCTGTTCCACATGTATGAAGCATTGGCAGTAATCTTCGGGAACATAGCCGCCAACGCCGCCTGACGGTTGTATTTAGCAGCCAGAAGCAACTCCTGTTGCGATTGCGACGATGCACCCTTTGAGAGCGCCAGATCGCGGCATTGCGGGAGCGTATAATAGGTGGTGTCAGCCGCAGAAAGAGCGCACGAAAAATGAAGAATAAAAACCGAAAGGACAAGCAGCCCTTTATTCAAAATCCGGTGTTTGGTATTGTTTGTCATACTATTTCGCTATATTTTAAGCCGCGTTATTGGCAACAAAAAGCATGCCATATACAACAATATGTGTTTTATTTTTCGATATTGTTATACCAACTTTCCAATTTCTCGTTGAACGCCCTGCGGTCGAGTGTCTGCGCCCAGATACGGAGGTCGTCCGTATGGTCCTCGAAATGCAAAGTGACCGTTCTCCGCCATTTCCATTTCTTGGGTTGGAGTTTGGACCAGCGGCTGGTCTCCAGCCCGCGCATTCTACAAAGGATCACGCGCACGCCTGCGGGCAGCTCGCGGCACACCTCATACGCCATCCGGCGGTTTCCGATTACCTCTTTGTCAATCGTTTTGACATGCCCCGAAGGATAGAAACAGATCTGTTTGCCGGAAGCGAGACTATCTATCGCAATACGGCTTAGTTGCGAAGCGGCAGCTACTCCTTCTTCGCGGCTCATGGCGCTTTTGTTGAGATCCGGCACTTCGATAGCGTCCCCCAGACGGAGAACACGCCCGTAAAGCCAGTGACGCATGAATAGTTCGTCCACCATCGGACTGATCGGCAGCCACCAAAGCTCGCTGAAAAGGATCAACGGGTCCATGTATGCCGTATGGTTCGGCAGAACGAGGTGGACGGACTTGTCGCGAAGCAGTTCCTCGCCCTCAACTCGCACATCGTAATGCCAATGCAAAAAGAATTTAATTATTTTGCCAAGAGTAAATCTGTTCATAATTCTTTAATTAACTTCATTAGCGACGCACCGCCTCGTCTGTCGAAGAAGAGGGCATCTATGCCTGCTGCCTGTGCGCCGAGGATGTCTGTCGTCATGCTGTCTCCGATCATCAGTACTTCATTGGGCTGCAAGCCGCAGCGGCGGAGCGCTTCTTGGAAGAAACGGATGTCGGGTTTGTCATAGCCGATATCCATGGAGATGAAGGTATCTTCAAAATACGGCAGGATGCCTGCATGTTCGAGACGCGAGCGCTGCAAATGGCCAAAACTATTGGAAGCCGCAAAGAGGCGATAGCCTTTGTTTTTCAAGAGTTCAAGCATCTCTTTCGCTTCCGGCACCAGCGTGTGGGTCGTACCCCATGCTGCACGAAAAGCATGTTTGAAGGAATCTACCCGGGCAGAGAGTTCCACCTCACTCACCCGCTCATTCTCTAATTCATTCATCCGCGCTATAAACTCCTGCGGGTAAAGGTCCATCACTTCGGCAATCGTATATTTGCCATGCTTGGCCTCCGCAAAAAGGCGTCCGGCGATATCGAAGAAGAGTTGGAAATACTCCGGATGCTCCGGCATAGCCGCATCGTAGGCCTCCCGACAGCAAGGAATGTAATCGAGAAGCGTATCGTCAATATCAATAAAAATCGCCTTATATGTCACTTTTTTGCCAAAATATTTGGTCAATTCAAAAAAAAGCAGTAATTTTGCACGCTTTTTTCGCAGAAGCGGGTAGTAGTTCAGCCCGGTTAGAATGCCTGCTTTGGGAGCAGGAGGTCGTGAGTTCGAATCTCGCCTACCCGACTAAATCGAGTGCAAAGTTACACAAAAAAAATGACATACGCAAGCGCATATGTCATTTTTCGTATTTACAGGTGTACCATCTCTCCCTTTTCCGGTACTTCTATGCCTCTGAATCCGGCCTCATAAAGATGGTCTTTGTATGTCTCGGCAGATTCTTTCTCTCCATGTACCACAAAGACGCGTCGTACACCTTCCACCTGCAGCGAGCGGGTGAGATATTCTATCATTTCCTTCCAGTCTCCATGGCCGGAGAATCCTTCCAGTTTGGTGATCTGCGCTTTGATCTTGCGATCCATGCCGAAGATAGAGATCCATTGCAGACCGGGTTCCTGTATTCTCGCGCCGAGCGTGGTAGGCGCACAATAGCCGATGATTAGAATCGTACAGCGCGGGTCGGAGATATGGTTCGCTACGTGGTGTTTGATACGACCCGCCTCCAACATACCGGAAGCGGAGATGATGATAGCGGGTTTGTCATCGTCGTTCAACCTCTTGGATTCACGCACATCGGTGATATACCGAAGGGTATTGAATCCGAACGGGTCGTCGTCATACCGCAGCGTGTCCCGCACTTCATCCGAGAGGTACTGCGGGTACATACGGAAGATATGCGTAGCATTCGTCGAGAGCGGCGAGTCCACATAAACAGGGATCTTAGGCAAGTGTCCCTCGTTGTAGAGCTTGTTCAGCACATAGACGATCTCCTGGGTTCGTCCGACAGAGAAAGAAGGAATAAGCAGCTTGCCGCCGCGGTATTCGCAGGTATCTTTGACTATACCGAGCAACTCGTGTTCGGTCACTTCCTGCTCCTCATGCAGGCGGTCGCCGTAGGTAGATTCGCAGATCAAATAATCGCATTGTGGGAAAAGCATCGGAGCCGGTAATATATGGCTTTGTTTACGACCTATATCCCCTGTATAAGTAACACGTTTCCAACGCTTTGGGGCCTCTTCTCGGTCCTCCCCTGAAGGGAAGGATGATAATTCCTTCTCATAAATCTCCAGCGAGCAAATGGCGGAGCCGAGCATGTGACCGGAGTTGGTGAAGGTCAGCAACACATCATCGAAGATGCGAAAACGACGGTCGTAGTCATAGCAGACGAAATGCTTCATCACCTGATCAACCTCATGCTGGGTATAAAGCGGCTCCAGGAAATAGTTCTTCCCTTTCTCTTTATGCGGGTGCTGGCGGTCGATCTTCTTATTATAGGTGCGCACATCCTGTTCCTGGATAAATGCCGTGTCGGCGAGCATCAACGCACACAGATCGCGCGTAGCGTGGGTACAATAGATATCGCCGCGAAAACCCTTCTTATACACATACGGGATGAGGCCGGAATGGTCAATATGCGCATGGGAAAGCACGATACAATCAATAGAAGCGGGATCGAATCCCAGATCTCTGTTGTCTGCGTCTGTCTCCGCGCCTTTACCCTGGTACATGCCGCAATCCAGAAGAATAGTGTGACCCGAATCAGTGGTAATCAGATGTTTGCTGCCGGTCACTTCGCGCGCCGCGCCTAAGAACTGTATTTTCATGGTTTTTGCAATTTATGCTGCAAAGTTACAACAAAAATTGCATATACGCAAATTATTATTGAATAATTTTACTACTTTACTTGCATATTCCGGAAAAAAGTAGTAAATTTGCACGCAAATTTTGATTGATATAATGATGATGAATGACATTTTTGATTTGAGCGGACGGGTGGCACTGGTCACCGGCTGCTCCGGAGGATTAGGCGTGCAGATGGCGAAAGCCCTTGCAGCCAGAGGTAGCAAACTGGTTATTATCGCACGGCGGTACGAGAAACTGGTAGAGGTTAAAAACGAAATCGAAAAAGCCTTCGGCGTTGAGGTATTGCCGATCCAATGCGACATTACAAACACCGAAGCGGTGGAGAAAATGGTGGATGAAGCAGTTGCTCATTTCGGCAAGATCGATATTGTGGTCAACAATGCCGGCACAGGAGCCGTGGCACCAGCGGAGGACATCACCGATGCGCAGTTTGAGAACGAGATGCAGATTGACCTTTTCGGTTCGTTCCGCGTTGCGCGCGCAGTAGCGAAGAAAACCATGATCCCGAATAACTACGGACGTATCATCAATATCGCGTCCATGTACGGTCTGGTGGGCAACAAAATCGCGCCCGCTTCGCCGTATCACGCAGCCAAAGGCGGTGTGGTCAATATGACCCGTGCGCTCGCGGCAGAATGGGGCAAATATGGTATTACCGTCAATGCCATCTGTCCGGGATATTTCATAACTCCGCTGACCAAAGAGACGCTGGAGAGTGACTATTTTGCCAACTATGCCAAGACCGTCATTCCGATGGAGCGCTACGGTCATGAGGGCGAACTGGACAGCGCCGTTTGTTTCCTCGCAGCAGACGCTTCGCGCTATGTCACCGGAGTTGCGCTGCCCGTGGACGGAGGATACACGTGCGTATAAAGATTTGAAGATTGAAGATTAAAAGATGTGAAGATTGATAAATGAAATACTGGAAGATTTTTATTATGGCAGCCGTGACAATCCTTGGCGCGAGTTGCGCGAAAGAGAATACAGCGGAGCAGAAAGCCCCCGTCACCAAACCGCAGATCACCATCGAAGGCGGACGGCTCACCCCTGAAGGGCTGTGGGCGATGGGACGTATCGGGTCTGTCAAAAGCGACATTGAGACAGGTCTGCTCGCGTACACCGTAAGTTATTATTCCGTAGAGGAGAACCGCTCTACGACCTGGATCCGGATTGTGAATCCGTACGAGGAGCCTACCCCCGACCCCTCCCTGAAAGGAGGGGAGCAAGGTATAACCGTTGTGGATGAATTTGTAGGTTCAGAGCCGGCTTGGTTCGGCAACAGCGGTGCGCTGGCTTACCTCAAAGGCGGCAAACTCTATATCCGCCGCGACAAAGAGGAAGTGGAGGTAACAGGAGCAGAAGACATCGAGGGTTTCCTGCTCTCCCCGATGCGGGACAAGATCATTCTGGTCAAGCAAGTCAAGACCGTTCCTTCGACCGCCGACAAATATCCGGACCTGCCGCTGGCTACAGGTCATATCCACGAGGATCTGATGTACAAACACTGGGACGAGTGGACAGAGACCGCGCCGCAGCCGTTTGTGTATGAACTGCAGACCGAGTACTACGGCGAGGGCGAACGCATGAAGTCCGCCAAACTTGGCGAAGGCTATAATATCTTGGAAGGCACCGCTTTCGAGAGTCCGATGAAGCCTTTCGGAGGTATCGAGCAGTTAGCATGGAACCCGAACAACGAAGAAATCGCATACACCTGCCGCAAGAAGACCGGACTGGACTACGCCGTTTCAACCAACAGCGACATATACCTATATGATTTGCGTACGCGCACGCACAAGAACATCACAGAGGACAACAAGGGTTATGACACAAATCCTTCTTATTCGCCGGATGGCAAATGGATAGCATGGCAGTCCATGGAGCGCGACGGATACGAGAGCGATGAGAACCGGCTGATGGTGATGAGTTTTGAGACCAGCGAGAAGCGTTTCCTGAGCCGCGCAATGGACACAAACGTTGATGAGTACCAGTGGCTTGATGACACCTCACTCGTCTTCACCGCTTGCAAGCACGCTACCGTTCAGCTCTACCGCGTTACCTTGGACGGCTGGACCACCAAACTGACGGACGGTCAATGGGATCTGGGTCTGGGTGATGTGACGGATTACCAGGCTTATTTGCTGGGTCACTCCATGCGTCAGGCGAATGAGATTTACCATCTCGACATCCGCGAATGGCTGCGCAAAGACCATGAGCAGTACGCCCATACGGAAATCTATTACGAGCAACCGTTCGACACCTACAACCAGCCGCTGGAACAGCTGACCCACGAGAACGACAATATCTACAACCAGATCGAGCGCTCGACGGTTGTACCGCGCTGGCAGAAAACGACGGACGGAAAAGACATGCTGACTTGGATTATCTATCCGCCGCATTTCGATCCGGCGAAGAAATATCCGACAATCCTCTATTGCGAAGGTGGTCCGCAGAGTCCGGTTTCCCAGTTCTGGTCCTTCCGCTGGAACTTCATGATGATGTCCGCCGGCGACTATATTATTGTGGCCCCCAACCGCCGCGGCCTGCCGGGCTTCGGCAAGGCGTGGAACGAAGAGATCTCCGGCGACTACGGAGGCCAGTGTATGAAAGACTATTTCACCGCTATAGACGAGTTCTGCAAAGAGCCGTATGTGGACAAAGACCACTTGGGTTGCGTGGGTGCTTCTTTCGGCGGTTTCAGCGTCTATTGGATAGCAGGGCACCACGACGGTCGGTTCAAAGCGTTTATCGCCCATGACGGTATCTTCAATCTGGAGATGCAATATCTGGAGACCGAGGAGAAATGGTTCGCCAATTGGGATATGGGCGGCGCATACTGGGAGAAAGACAACAAGATTGCGCAGCGCACCTTTGCCAACAGCCCCCATAAGTTTGTAGATAAATGGGACACGCCGATTCTATGTATCCACGGCGAGAAAGACTACCGCATCCTGGCGAATCAGGCCATGGCTGCCTTCGATGCCGCCAAGATGCGCGGTGTGCCGGCTAAGTTGCTGATCTTCCCGGACGAGAACCACTGGGTTTTGAAGCCCCAAAACGGCATTCTATGGCAGCGTGAGTTCCGCGGATGGCTAGACAGATGGCTGAAGGAATAGTTGAGTGTTTAGAGGTTAGAGGTTAGAGGTTAGAGGTTAGAGATGAAATACAATTACGAATACGAGATCAAGTACCAGGAGGTGGACGGAGAGAAAAAGCTTCGTCTCTTTAACCTGGAGAACTACCTGCTGGAAGTAGCAGGAACGGTGGCAGACGATTTGGGATTCGGCATTGCGGCATTGCATCCGCGGGGGCTGACATGGATCCTGACGCGGTTAAGCGTAGAGATGTATGAACTGCCGACACACTGCCAGAAAGTGCGGTTCGAGACCTGGATCGAATCCAACGCACACATGCTGAGCACCCGTAATTTTAGGATATATGCAAAGCCGTCAGCGGTCAGCTCTCAGCCGTCAGACGCCAACAATCAGACCTCAGATGAATGGATATTAATCGGTGTTTGCAAGTCCGTATGGGCGGTGCTGGATCTGGAGAAACGCGAGATTGTCAATATCTTCGACGACCCGATGTTTGAGGGCTGCGTGGACGGCGAAGTGATCGAGATGCCGCGCGTGCGCATGACCACGATCCCTGAACCCACCGGCTGCGAGGTGCACAAAGTGGTGTATTCCGATATCGACTACAACGGGCATTGCAACTCCTGCCGCTATCTGCAGGCGATGACCGACGCCTATCTGCCTGATTACTACGGCAAGAAGGTACGGCTGGACATCAATTATTCGAAAGAGGCCATGTTAGGCGAGACGCTGCAGACCTACTATCTGGTCACCGAGGAAGGCGTGCAGTACCAGCAGAAGAACGAAGCCGGAGAGACCTCTTGCTCCGCCAAAATAACAATACAATAACCCCACCCGACCTCCCCTCAAGGGAGGAGAAAAAGATTCAAGATTATGGATTCTTCAGAAAGTAACAATACC
>OCTX012231550.1_pt1 | contig 18089 bp, 10 predicted proteins | sample 1539691 | NCBI WGS metagenome assembly OCTX01 (sample SAMN02144231, study PRJEB22623) | gut metagenome | biome: sheep rumen | host: Ovis aries | place: New Zealand | reverse complement strand
AGGCGCTTGGTCATGCGCTGCCAGCCTTCCCAGTCGTCCTCGCCCAGGCCGTCTTCGATGGAGATGATGGGGTACTTGTTGCAGAAGTCTTCCCACATGTCGATCATCTCGTCGCTGGTCATCACGGTGCCGCGCTTGGGCAGGTGATACTTGCCGTCCTCGGCGTTGAACCAGTCGGACACGGCGGCGTCCATCGCGATCTTGAAGTCCTCGCCGGGCTTGAAGCCGGCTTCCTCGATGGCCTTCACGATGACCTTCAGCGCGTCCTCGTCACTCTCCAGGTCGGGAGCGTAGCCGCCCTCGTCGCCGACACCGGCGGCGGGCGTGCCATTCTCCTTCAGGGTCTTCTTCAGCTGATGGAAGACCTCGGCGCAGCGGCGCAGAGCCTCACGGAAATTGGGGGCGGAGACGGGCATGATCATGAACTCCTGGATGTCCACGCTGTTGGAAGCGTGCGCACCGCCGTTGAGGATGTTCATCATCGGCACGGGCAGGGTCTTGGCGTTGACGCCGCCAATGTAGTTGTACAGGCTGTTGCCGGTAGCCAGAGCGCCGGCCTTGGCGCAGGCCAGGGAAGCGCCCAGAATGGCGTTGGCGCCAAGACGGGTCTTGTTGGGGGTGCCGTCGAGCTCGATGAGCAGGTTGTCAATATAGGTCTGATCGAGAACGTTCAGGCCCAGCAGAGCCTCGGCGATCTCGCCGTTGACGTTCTCCACGGCCTTCAGAACGCCCTTGCCGCCGTAACGGGACTTGTCGCCGTCACGCAGCTCGCAGGCTTCGTGAATACCGGTGGAAGCGCCGGAGGGAACAGCCGCGCGGCCGACGGTGCCGTCGTCCAGGGTGACCTCAACTTCAACCGTGGGATTGCCGCGGGAGTCCAGAATCTCGCGCGCCATCACGTCAACGATTTCAAAATACTGTTTCATGGATTTTTGCCTCCTTCATTCTTTCGCCGGCGCCGGAAAGGCGACAGGCGGAATTTTCCTTGTTATTATATCCCATCGGATGCTAAAAGGAAAGAAAAACTTCAGCGGGATTGTGAAAAAAATTGCACAAAAATCAAGATTCCTTCCGTTTCCGGTCCCGAACCCTTCGCGCCGCGTGCACGATGCCGCGGACAAGGGCGAAAAGAGCGAACATATACAGAAAGCCAAGCACGCCGGAAACAATGTCGGCAAAGGACATTGTGCCGGTGCCGCTGACCTTCTGGCCAATCTCAATGGCGAGCGTCAGACCGAGCACCATGGTGAACACATAGATCCAGGCAATGGTCAGAATATGCCCTTTTTCGCTCAGCTTTTTGAAGAGGGGATAGATGACGAAGATGCCGAGCATGCCGACCAGGCCGATAATAAGAAAATGCAGCGTCTTGTCGGAAAAATACAGCTCATGGCTGTCGTTGAGCCGCAAAATCGCGTCGTGCACGCGCCCGATCCAGCCCATAATCGCATAGAGAACGTCTTTCATATCATAACCTCCGTGTCGCGTTCCTGCCGTTATCAAAACGGCCAGACGGCGGAAAGCCGGCCGGCCGGCAAATCTCGTATGCTCTGATAGACGTATGATAGCGCAATATGTTTCAAAAGGACAGTTAAGATTTGTTAATTTTAACGATGGCGCTTCCCGGACGCGCTTATCGTTCCGGAGCCTTTCCGAAGATTTGATACAGGATGACAGCGGCAGGGGAGAAAGCGCTTGACATTAATTAAACAAGCTATTATAGTTTAAATAGGAAAACCCGGTGATCGGAAAAATGAATAAATCTATTGCTTTCAGAGAGAAGCCGGGACTAAAGCAGGGAGAGCGTATTCTTCCTCCCCTGCGTGTTTGAAGAGCGGCGGGACAGAATTTGCGGATGTTACGAAGAAGGAGGAACATATATGGGTCTGTTTGACAAAAAGTTTTGCGATTTCTGCGGCAACAAAATCGGTCTCCTGGGCAACAAGAAGTTAGAAGACGGCAATATGTGCAAGGACTGCGCCGCCAAGCTCTCTCCCTGGTTCAATGAACGCCGGCACAGCACCAAAGCGGACATCAAGGCACAGCTGGACTATCGCGAGGCAAACAGGGCGGCGGTTGCCGCGTTCCACACCACGCGCAGTCTCGGCAAATACACCAAGCTCCTCCTCGACGAGGACGCACGGAAGCTGATGGTCACCAGCGCGAGCAATCTGGAGAGCGCCAACCCCGACGTGCTGGATTATTCGCAGGTCACCGGCTGCGACCTGGACATTCAGGAGAGCCGGCACGAGCTCAAGCGCACCGACAAGGACGGCAGGCAGGTCAGCTACAACCCGCCGCGCTTTGAGTATTCCTATCATTTCTACGTGACGATCCGCGTCAATCACCCCTATTTTGACGAGATCAAGTATTCGCTCTCCAACGGCTCCGTCAAAACCGGCGAGCAGCCCATGGGCGGCGGCCCCGGCGGCAGCTGGGTCCTGCGGCGATCCGGGATCATGAATAATCTCCGCACGAACGATTACTACGAATACCTCAACATGGGCAATGAGATCAAGGAGACGCTGGATCGGATGCGGACGGATATCCGCGAGGAGGTCGCTGCGCAGAACACGCCGAAAACCGCGGTGACCTGCCCCTATTGCGGCGCGACCACGATCCCCGACGCCAACGGCTGCTGCGAATACTGCGGCGGCGCAGTCAACGGGTAAGCGGCTATGAGCGTAAAACGGATTATTTGGCTGGTCGTTGCGCTGCTGCTGGTGGTTTTCGGTATCTATACCCTTCGGCTTTCCCAAAAAGGCCCCGGCGAGATGGAGGCCTGCACCGGCGCGCTGACCGTGCTCGAGGGAGCGACCGACCCGGACTTCGGCATCTCGGTGAAAAGCCCCGTGCTGATCCGCAAGGTGGAAATGTATCAGTATGTGAGCCGGGACAGCCGGACGGTGACGACAGATTTTTCCGAGAAACACGAACCCATGCAGACCGTCAGCGAATTCGGGCAGGAGAAAAGGCTGAGCAATCCCATGTTCCCGGACGAACCGAAGGCAAAGGTTTTCTGCGGCAAGGTGGAAATCGGAGACAGCGGCCTGCTGCTCAGCGAAAAATTGCTGAATAAATTCAGCCTGATCAGCTACGTTGACTTTGAGAAACAGCCGGGCAAGCTCCCGGTCAGCGGCCTCGAGCGCGGTGAGCGCGTGTTTGACCTGGAGCCGCTGGACGACTATACCTATGCCACGCCCGGCGGGGACTACTGGGAGGTCGGCGACCTTCGCATTAGCTGGTATGCGGTCGACCCGGATGATTTTGCGGAAATCTATACGGCGGTCGGCGTTGTGGAAGACGGTGTGATCGGCGCGGAGGACTCTGTGTGCTGGATTTTTGACCGGGAAGTTGAACCGGAAGATGTGATCGAAACGTTTAGAACCGAGAACCATTGGACCGGGATCGGGCTGATTGCGGTCGGCGTCGTTGCCGCGGCGATTTGCCTTCTGCCTGTGCTGAAGAAAAAAGTGAGGAGAACGCAATGAAAAAGATACTTGCATTTCTGCTTTCGCTGTCCATGCTTCTCACCCTTGCGGCCTGCGGCGGCAGCGCGGAGCCGGAGCCCAACGCCGGACTGTATGAGGCGCAGAGCGCCACGGCTCTCGGCATGACCATCCGTCTGGAGGACGTGTTTGAAGACGGCTTTTCGCTGGAGCTGAAGGCCGGCGGCAAGGCGACCTTCCATTATGAGGGCAAGGATTACAGCATGAAATGGACGCTCGACGGCGACGAGTTTTACGCCAAGGGCGGTGGAGCCGAGCTGGAGGGGACCCTGGCCGATGGTGTGATGCGGCTGGAGAACGTGCTGGACAGCGGCATCGATATCACGCTGATCTGTGAGGAGCTGGCCTCCGCGCCGGTCGGCAGACACGAGACAAAGACGGAGGAGTCCGCTGAGACGGAGGAGCCCGCCGAGACGGAAAAGCCCGCCGAGACGGAAGAGCCCGCTGAGACGGAAGAGCCCGCCGAGACGGAAAAGCCCGCCGAGACGGAAGAACCCGCCGAGACGGAAGAACCGGAAGGACCCGGGGACATTGCGCCTCTGGTCGGCCAGTGGCGGCATAAGACCGGCTATACCTATGTGTTCCGCGAGGATGCGACCGGCGCCTATCAGTATAACGGCGAGGAAATGGTCTTTACCTACAAGGTCGCGGACGGCAAGCTGAGCATCCTCTTTGAAGGCAGTACCAAGCCGATGGAACTTGGGTATCGTCTGGAGGATGAGACGCTGATCATTGTCGACAGCTTAGGCCGGGACGTCATTTATGACTGGTACACCGAGGAGGCGGTGCTGAATGCGCTTTCCCGGTTCCCCTTCATCTATGCCGACCAGGCGATGGCCATGAGCACCTGGATCAACAGCGGCTTATGCGTTATCGAGGACGGGTACTACTATGGACGGTATTTTGTCAGCGGCGAGGGCTATGCGAAGTTTGTCGCCTTTGAGCTTTTGAACGACGGCAAATCGGTCAAGGCCGGCGACTGGCAGGAGCTCGACGGTGACTACTGGCCGAATTATGTGCAGAAACAGGGCGACACGCTGTTTTATGTGATGCGCGGGCGCGGGGTCAGCGGACTGTTCGGCATTGCCCGCGTGAATACGGACGGCAGCGATCACCGCGTTTTGTATGACGGGGAGGCCTGCTTCCTGAACGTGGTGGGAGACCGCCTGTATTTCACGGACGAAAACGACCGCCTGGTCAGCACGGATCTGAACGGCGGGGATCTGAAGACGGTGATCGATAAAGAGGTTTATTACACCTACATGGTCAACGAGAACTGGGTCATCTATCAGGACGACGCGGACAACGAGAGCCTGCACCTATACTATCTGCCCGGCCGGATTGATATCAAGCTCAACGACGAGCAAAGCTACAGCCCCATTCTGTGCGGCACGCAGCTGTTTTACACCATCATGGACGGAGAAACAGAATATGCCGAGCATCTCGCGCACATTGACCTGAGCGACTATGAGGAGGTCTATGACGCATCGCTCGGCTGCCACGTGCCGCAGTTTACCGCGGAACACAGCGATCTGCTCTTCGGCGGCAGCTATTTCATTGACGGAAGCTATCTCTACCCAAGCAACAACTACAACGGCAAGGCACTGGACGACTGGATGTTCCTGGAGGACGACGCTTATGAGCGTGACGAGCGGTATATCCGCTATCTGTCTGCGGACTACGAAATTGACGATGTGTTTGATGAAGACGGCCTGGTCGACGCCGTCATGTTCTATGACCGGCATACGAACTACGGCTACAGCATTCCCTGGCTGGAGTAAAAGAACATCGCTTTGTTGAGATAAGCCAACCCCGGAGGGCAAATCCCCTCCGGGGTTTTCTCCTGCTTGAGCAGGGCAGAAGCGTTTGACTTTATAAGGGGGATCGTATATAATCATCTAATGGATGATTATATATGATCTGCGTTTTTTGCAGATAGAAAAAGAGGGATCGTATGTCTTTGTTTACCGAGAAAACCCTGCTGATCACCGGCGGCACCGGCTCCTTCGGCCATGCCGTGCTCGACCGCTTCCTGAACACCGACATCGGGGAAATCCGCATTCTCTCCCGGGACGAGAAGAAGCAGGACGATATGCGCCATGAATACCAGGAAAAGATGCCGGAGGCCGCGGGCAAAATCCGCTTCTATATCGGTGATGTGCGCGATTATAACTCCATCGCCGGCGCCTTCCGCGGCGTGGACTATGTGTTCCACGCGGCGGCGCTCAAGCAGGTGCCCTCCTGCGAGTTTTATCCGATGGAGGCGGTGCGCACCAACGTCGTCGGCTCTGACAACGTCATCAGCGCCTGCGTGGCAAACGGCGTGAAAAAGGCGATCTTCCTCTCGACGGATAAGGCGGCCTACCCGATCAACGCCATGGGCATGAGCAAGGCGCTGATGGAGAAAAACGTCATCGCCCGCTCGCGGCAAATGCTGCCCGGCGACCCGGTGCTCTGCCTGACGCGCTACGGCAACGTGATGGCCTCCCGGGGCTCGGTGATCCCGCTCTTCTGCGAGCAGATTGAGGCCGGCAAGCGCCCCACGGTGACCAATCCCGAGATGACGCGCTTTATGATGACGCTCAGCGACGCGGTGGAGCTGGTGCTCTACGCCTTCGAACACGGCGAGCAGGGCGACCTCTTCGTCCAGAAGGCGCCGGCCGCGACGATCGAAACGCTCGCGCAGGCGGTGCTGGCGCTTAAAAACTCCGACCTCGGCTATTCCTGCATTGGCACGCGCCACGGCGAAAAGCTCTATGAGACGCTGGTGACGGCGGAGGAGATGCTGCGCGCGGAGGACCTGCCCGGCTTCTATCGCATCCACGCCGACAACCGCGACCTGAACTATGACAACTATTTCAGCAAGGGCGACAGTCGCCTGGCGCTGCACGAGTCCTATACCTCGCACAACACCGAGCGTCTGGACGTGGAGGGCATGAAGCGCCTGCTCCTGAAGCTCAAGCTCTTCGGCGGGGACTGCTGAAATGAAGATACTGATCACCGGCGCCGGCGGGTTCGTCGGAAAGAACCTGACCGAGGCCCTGAAAAATATCCGCGACGGCAAGGACCGCCGCCGGCCAGAGCTCCGGGTGGACGAAATCTTCTGTTATACCCGCTCAAGCCGCCCCGAAGATCTGGCGCGCTGGTGCGCGGAGGCGGATTTCGTGTTCCATCTCGCGGGCGTCAACCGCCCCGAGAGGGAGGAGGACTTCCGCACGGGCAATGTGACGCTCACCGAGAAACTGCTGGACGCGCTCAAAGCGGCGGGCAACCGCTGCCCCGTGATGATCGCCAGCTCCGTGCAGGCGAGCCTCTCCGGCCGCTTCGGCGACAGCCCCTACGGCCGCAGCAAGCGGGAAGGGGAGGAGCTGTGCTTTGCCTACGCCCGGGAGACCGGCGCGCGGGTATTGGTCTATCGCTTTCCGAACCTCTTCGGCAAGTGGTGCCGCCCGAATTACAATTCCGCGGTGGCGACCTTCTGCCACAACATCGCGCGCGATCTGCCCATCCGGGTCAATGACCCTTCGGTGGAGCTGGAGCTGCTGTACATCGACGATTTGGTGGAGGAGCTGCTGCTGGCCCTGCAGGGCTATGAACATCGCTGCCATTTCGAGGGCGTGACGGCGGTTTTTGAGAAAAACGGCCCCTACTGCGCCTGCCCGGTGACCCATCGCGTGCGCCTGGGCGAAATTGTCGAGCTGCTGCGGCGCTTCCATGACCAGCCGCAGACGCTCTGCATGCCGGAGATCCCGGCCGGGAGCTTTGCCAAGAAGCTCTATTCCACTTATCTCAGCTATCTGCCGCCGGAGAAGGCGGCCTTTCCCCTGAAGATGAATGTCGATGCGCGCGGCAGCTTTACGGAGCTGCTGAAAACGGCCGGCGGCGGTCAGTTCAGCGTGAACATTTCCCGCCCGGGCATCACCAAGGGGCAGCACTGGCACCACAGCAAGTGGGAGCTCTTCATCGTCGTGTCCGGCCGTGCACGGATCCGGGAGCGGCGGATCGGCTCGGACGAAGTGCTCGAATTTGAGGTCAGCGGCGAGAAGATCGAGGCCGTGCACATGCTGCCCGGCTATACCCACAGCATTGAAAATCTCTCTGACACAGAGGACCTCGTCACGCTGATGTGGGCCAACGAGCCCTTTGATCCGAGCCGCCCGGACACCTTCCGGGAAGAAGTATAAAGGGGTGGAGAACATGGCACCGAAACTGAATTATTCCGACGTCCGCTTTGCCGAAAACGGCCGGCTGAAGCTGCTCGTCATTGTCGGCACGCGCCCGGAGATCATCCGTCTCTCGGCGGTGATCGGCAAGTGCCGCCGCTATTTTGACACGATCCTGGCGCACACCGGGCAGAACTATGACTATACGCTCAACGGCATTTTCTTCCGCGACCTGCAGCTCGCCGCGCCCGAGGTCTATATGGACGCGGTCGGCGACGATCTCGGCGCGACGGTGGGCAATATCATCAACTGCTCGTATAAGCTGATGCGCGCCGTGAAGCCGGACGCACTGCTGGTGCTCGGCGACACCAACTCCTGCCTCTCCGCCATTGCGGCCAAACGCCTGCATATCCCGATCTTCCACATGGAGGCCGGCAACCGCTGCAAGGACGAGTGCCTGCCGGAGGAGACCAACCGGCGCATCGTGGACATCATCAGCGACGTGAATCTCGCCTATTCCGAGCACGCCCGCCGGTATCTGGCCGAGTGCGGCCTGCCGAAGGAGCGCTGCTTCGTGACCGGCAGCCCCATGGCCGAGGTGCTGCATCAAAACCTCGCTGCCATCGAAGCGAGCGACGTCCTTGCCCGGCTCGGCCTTGAAAAAGGGAAGTACCTGCTCCTTTCGGCGCACCGGGAGGAAAACATCGACACGGAGAAAAACTTCCGCTCCCTCTTCACCGCGGTCAACCGTCTGGCGGAGACCTACGATCTGCCGATCCTGTATTCCTGCCATCCGCGCTCGGCTAAACGCCTCGCAGAGAGCGGCTTTCCACTGGACAGGCGGGTGATCCGCCATGAGCCGCTGGGCTTCCACGACTACAACTGCCTGCAGATGAACGCCTTCGCCGTCATTACCGACAGCGGCACGCTCCCCGAGGAGAGCAGCTTTTTCACCTCGGTCGGCCGTCCGTTCCCGGCGGTGTGCATCCGCACCAGCACCGAGCGGCCGGAAGCGCTGGACAAGGGCTGCTTCGTGCTGGCCGGCATCGACGAAAAGAGCCTGCTCGGCGCGGTGGAGACCGCCGTGCAGATGCATGCCGACGGCGCTTACGGTCTGCCGGTGCCGGACTACGTGGAGGAGAACGTCTCCGACAAGGTCGTCAAGCTGATCCAGTCCTATACCAGCGTCGTCAACCGGATGGTCTGGCGCAAGGACTGAGTGTTATGGAAATTGAAATATGTAAATAAGATTATGTTAACCTTAAGGGGCGGAAGCGGCATGGCGGAGCACAAGCGAACATGGTGGAAGGACCCGAAGCTGTGGCTGAGCCTGCTTCTGGTGCTTCTGATTATGGCGGTGATTTATTATTTCTCCGCCCAGCCGGTCAGGCAGTCGAGCGGAACCAGCGACGGCTTCGTGACCCGGTTTATCAAGTTCTTCCTGCCGGATTTTAAAAGCCTGCCTGCCGCGCAGCGGCGGCTTATCCAGCGGCGGGTATCCTTTTTCATCCGAAAAACGGCGCATGTGCTGGAGTATGCCGCGCTCGGCTTTGCGCTGCGGCTGCATCTGCGCGCGATCGAATTACGGCGTCGGGTTTTGCGGGCCTGGCTCATCAGCTGGGCGATCGGCAGCTTTTATGCGGCCACGGACGAGATCCATCAGTTTTTCGTCCCCGGGCGCGGGCCGCGCTTTTCCGACGTCTGCATCGACAGCGTCGGCGTGGTGCTCGGGCTGCTGTTTTTCTGGCTCTGCGCCCGCCTGTTTCGCCGCCGGGCCGTTCGCGCGGCGTAAAAAACGGGAACATCGGATGCCCTGAATCATACTTTGAGAGGCCGGAAACGAAACTGTTTCCGGCCACTCAATCCTTTCCCCACCCTATGCCTCCGCATGCGCCTTGCCCGCGGCGCATAAGCTTCTTTCTGCGGCTGATGCGGGGCGGCCGGCCGCGGGGGTGGAACTGCTTGACAATTTGTGCTATACTGAAAAATCTCCATAAGAACTATCAAGAGGTCGTGCATAGCGTGGATCAATCACAGGATAAACAGAACAATCTGCTGCTGAAGCTTGCCCGCATGATCGTGGATAAGCGCAGCCTTATTTTTTTGCTGACGGGCATTGCCATCGTTTTCTCCCTCTTCGCCGCCGGCTGGGTCAGGGTGGAAAACGACCTGACGGCCTATCTGCCCTCCGGCTCCTCCACCAAAGAAGGGCTGGACGTGATGGAGGAGCAGTTCATCACCTACGGCTCGGCGGATATCATGGCGGCGAACCTCTCCTACGAGGAGGCGGAGGCGCTGCTGGAGCGGATCGAGGCGATCGAAGGCGTGCAGAGCGTCGCCTTTGACGACAGCACCGAGCACTACAACAAGGCCTCGGCGCTCTTCTCGGTGACCTTTGACTATGAGGAGACTGATCCAAACTGCCTCACGGCGCTTGCGGCGGTCAAAGAGGCGCTCGAGCCCTATGATACCTATGTCTCCACGTCGCTCGGCGATACCAGCGCGGCGCTGATTCAGAAGGAGGTCAACATGATCACGGCCTTTGTCGCGGTGATTGTGGTGGTCGTGCTGACCTTCACCTCGCAGACCTACGCGGAGGTGCCGATCATCGGCCTGACCTTCATCGTGGCCGCGATTCTGAATACCGGAACCAATTTCCTCATGGGCACGATTTCCTTCGTCTCCAACTCCGTGACGACGATCCTGCAGCTGGCGCTCTCGCTGGACTACGCGGTCATTTACTGCAACCGCTTCAAGGAAGAGCACGCGACGCATGAGCTGCGCGAGGCGGTGATTCTTTCCCTGTCCAAGGCGATCCCGGAGGTGGGGGCGAGCAGTCTGACCACCGTCGGCGGCCTGATCGCGATGATGTTCATGCAGTTCAAGCTCGGCCCGGACATGGCTGTGTGCCTTGTCAAGGCGATCTTATTTTCGCTGCTGTCCGTGTTCCTCGTGATGCCCGGTCTGCTGATGCTGATGGGCAACCTCATGGAAAAGACGCGGCACAAAAACTTCGTCCCGAAGGTGCCCTTTGTCGGCCGCTTTGCCTATGCCACGCGGGCGGTCATTCCGCCGGTTTTCGTCCTGCTGGTGGTCGGTGCCATTTCGCTGTCCAACCATTGCCCCTATGTCTACGGCTATGATACGCTCGTGACGCCCAAGCTCAACGAGATGCAGATTGCCGACCGGATGATCGCCGATACCTTCTCTTCGCGCGCCATGGTCGCCGTCGTGGTGCCGGGCGGGGACTACGGCGAGGAGCAGAGCCTCATCCGGGATCTGGAGGCTTATGAGCAGGTCGATTCCGTCACCGCCATCGCCAATGCCGACGCGATCGGCGGCTATAAGCTGGCCGACAAGCTCTCACCCCGGCAGTTTGCCGAGCTCATCAAGCTCGACTACGAGACGGCGGAGTTCCTCTATTCCGCATATGCCGTGCAGAACGAGAGCTATGACAAGCTTGTCAGCGGTATTTCCAAGTTTCAGGTGCCGCTGATCGATATGCTGCTCTACGTGAGCGAGAAGGTGGACGACGGCTATATCTCCCTCGAGGGAGAGCAGGCGGACACGCTCGCCGACGCCAAAGCGCAGATGATCATGGGCAAGCAGCAGCTCGAGGGCGAGGACTTTGACCGCATGCTGGTTTACCTGACGCTGCCGGAGGCGGGGGACGAGACCTATCGCTTCACCGACACCATCCGCGACACGGCGCAGGCGCACTATCCGAAGGGCAAGGTCTTTGTCGTCGGAAACTCCACCAACCAGTATGAGTTTGAAAAATCCTTTGAGGTCGACAACATCGTGGTCAGCGTGGTCTCCATCCTGATCGTTCTGGCGGTGCTGCTGTTTACGTTCAAGTCTGCCGGCATGCCGGTGCTGCTGATCCTGGTGATTCAGGGCAGTATCTGGATGAACTTCTCCTATCCGACGCTGGCGCATGAGGACGTGTTTTTCCTGACGCAGCTTGTGGTCAGCTCCATTCAGATGGGCGCCAACATCGATTACGCCATCGTCATTGCCAACCGCTATACCGAAAACATCAAAACCATGGACCGGAAGGCCGCCATCATCGAGGCGATGAATTTCGCCTTTCCGACGATCGTCACCTCCGGCACGATCCTCGCGGTGTCGGGGATTTTGATCAGCCGCATGACCACCGAGTGCACCATCAACGGCATCGGCGAGGCGCTTGGCCGCGGCACGATCATTTCCATCGTTCTGGTTATGTTCGTCTTGCCGCAGATTCTGATTCTCGGCGGCAGGATCCTCGAAAGGACCTCCTTCTCGATGCCCGGCGTCAGCCGTGAGCTGCGCGCGAGCGGACTGATCGCCGTAGACGGCATCATCAGCGGCGAGATCCACGGCAAGGTGAGCGGCCATTTCCGCGGAACGATCGACGGCGACGCGGAGCTGCGCCTGGTATCCGGGAAGATGGACGGCCGGGACGCGGCGCGTCTTCCGGAAGGAAACAGAAAGGAGGGAAAACGTGATGAATAAGCTTCTGCGCGGCGCGTTCTGCCTGCTGCTGACGCTCTGCCTGCTCTTTTCCCTTCTGCCCGCTTCGCTGGCGGAGGATCCGGCAATCATTCATATTCGCTCGGCCGAGGATCTGATGAGCCTTGCGGCCAACTGCTCGCTGGACACCTGGTCCGACGGGGCAGAGGTGATTCTGGAAAACGATATCTCCCTCTCCGGCTCGGGCTTTGAGCCGATCCCAATTTTCAACGGCAGCTTTGACGGCGGCGGCCACAGCATTTTTGACCTCGAGCTCAGCGCCGCGCAGTCGCCCTGCGGCCTGTTTCTGGAGACCGGCCGCGACGCGAGCATCCGGAACCTGACCGTGACGGGCGCCGTGCTGCCGCACGGCGACGACAGCATGGTCGGCGGTATCGTCGGGCTCAACCGCGGTCTCATCACAAACTGCGCCTTTCAGGGGCAGATCGCCGCTGTGCACGAGGTGGGCGGCATTGCCGGAAAAAATGAGGCCACGGGCGTCATTTCGCTCTGCAGCAGCTCCGGCACGGTCAGCGGACTTGGCAGCACCGGCGGCATCGTCGGCTGCAACGAGGGCGCCATTGTCGGCTGTGAAAACAACAGCTATGTCAACACCGAGAGCGTCGATCCCTCGCTGCGCCTTGACGCGATTGACACCAGCAGTATTCTGAATTTCCTGCGCAGCTTCACGACGGATAACGCCGGCGTCACCACAGATACCGGCGGCATCGCCGGCAAGAACACGGGCTTTCTCGAGCGCTGCCGGAACCACGGCACCGTGGGCTATCTTCATCTCGGCTACAACGTGGGCGGCATTGCCGGGCGCTCCGGCGGCTATGTGAACGGCTGCACAAATGACGGCGAGGTTTACGGGCGCAAGGACGCCGGCGGCATCGTCGGCCAGGCGGAGCCCTTCATCGAGGTTACGGAGGCGCAGAATCTGCTCTCCGGCCTGGGCTACCGGATGTACGCTCTGAACGAGTCCATCGACCGCGCCATCGAGGACGCGGGGGCCGTCTCCGACGAACTGGCGGCGCAGCTGTCCGGGCTGCCGGCAGGGCTTCTTCCGCTGGCTGAGGCAATGCGCGGTCTCGACTGGGAGGATCCGGAGGCGCTGAGCCGGTTTCAGTCGCTGATGGCGGGCACGGTCTCTTCCATGTCCGCCGAGCTCGAGGGCATGATGCAGAGCATGGACGGCAGCTCCGAGACGCTGATGGAGGACATGCAGAACATTTCTGACAGCCTCAGCGCCCTGTCCGGGGCGGCGATGCAGGCTCTGTCTCTGCTCTCCGGCGCGGAGGAGACCGAAAACATCCTCTCGGACGATTCCTCCGGGGCGGAGAGCGACGCGGTCGTGCTCGGCAAGCTGCGCGGCTGTGTCAACGAGGGAAGCGTCTACGGCGACAGTGACGTGGGCGGCATTGCCGGGTCAATTTCCATCGAGAACGAGCAGAACCCGGAGCAGAATCTGAGCGAGCAGGAGAATGCGCTCATTCAGCAGCGTTACAGCTTCCGGGCCGTGATCCAGCAGAGCATCAACCGCGGCGAAGTCACTGCCAAGCGGGAGTGCGCCGGCGGCATCTGCGGAAAGATGGATCTCGGCTATCTGACAAACTGCGCCTCCTACGGCCCGGTCGCGCTGGAGGACGGGGGCTACGCCGGCGGCATCTGCGGCTTGAGCTACGGCAAGATTCACGCCTGCTGCACCAAATGCAGCCTCAGCGGCAAGAAGTACGTGGGCGGCATCCTCGGAAACGGCTTTGACGGGCAGGACGACGCGGAGAAGGCGAGTCTCGTCTCCGGCTGCTACGCGCTGGTGGAGATCCGGGAAAAGCCTCAGTATGCCGGCGCGATTTCCGGCGGCGGCGACGGCGTCTATGAAAACAACTATTATGTGCCCGCCGGCTACGCGGGCATGGATAAGCTCAGCATCCACGGTCAGGCGGAGCCCATGGACTTTGCCGATTTCCAGAACGTGGAGGGGCTGCCGGAGGAGTGCCGGAGCTTCACGCTGCGCTTTGTGGTCGAGGGCGAAACGGTCAAGACCCTGCCCTTCGCCTATGGGGACTCCTTTGACCGCTCGGTGTTCCCCAAGGTCGAAAAGCGGGACGGCGCCTACGCCGTCTGGGATCGAACCGATCTGAGCGACCTGCGCTTCGACACGGTGGTGACGGCCTCCTTCCGCATGAACGAGGCGGTGCTGCGCTCGGACGAAGTCCGGGAGGACGGCCGCGCGGTTTTGTATGTGGACGGCCAGTTTCAGGAGGGCGATACGCTCGAGACGGAGACGCTTTCGATGGACGATCTGGATCTGGAGGTGTTCCGCGGCTCCTGGCGGGAGACGATCCGGCAGCAGCTTCGCTCGACCTTTGTCAGCGGCGAGCCGGACTACTCCATCTGCGTGGACCTCACCGAGCGCCTGCGCCTGAGCGTCCCGGAGGACGGCCAGACGGAACATACCGTTCGTTATCTGACGCCGGACGGCGGCACGCGCAACTACCGCCTGTATCTGCGCACGGCGGAGGGCTGGGAGCGGCTCAAACCGGTCAGCTTCGGCAGCTACCTTAGCTTTGCGGTACCCGGCAGCGAGGCGGAGCTTCTGCTCATTGCCACGATCCAGTCCTGGTGGATCCTGGCCTATATCGCCGGCGCGCTGCTGGTGCTGGCGGCGCTGATCGTTGTGCTGGTGCGCCTGATGAGAAAATGGCGCGCCCGCCCGAAGAAAGCGCGCCCGGCGCTGAACCGGAAGAGCCTGCGCGTCTGGCTCAAGGCGCACAAAAAGGCGCTGGGCATCGGGATCCCGGCGGTTCTGGCGGCGGCGCTGCTGGTGTTCGTCCTGCTCAAATCGAACACCCTGCGCGATACGCTTGCCACCTACCGCCTGCTGAAGAACTTCGCGGCGGAGGAGACGGACATCCTGACCGATCTCTCCATCCACAGCGACGAGCGGGAGATCGAGCTCGAAACGACGGTGCACCGCGTGTCGGAGAGCGGAAAGATGATCAACTGCGCCGAGCAGTACGGCATTACGCTCTATATCGCCGACGGCATGGTGTATCTGGAAAACGGCCGCGCCTTCGATATTACCGGCACCCGCCTCGATCAGAGCGCGGTGCTGGAGCTTGCGCGCGAGGTGTTCCGCAGCGGCGATATTCAGAAAGAAAAGCAGGGCGCGCAGACGCGCTATACGGCGCAGATCAGGGACGACAGCGCAGCGCGGATCCTCGGGCTGTTCCTGGCCGGCGACTATTCCGGCCTCATTCAGGCGGAGAATCTGACTAGCTCGCTGACGGAAGAAGACGGGAAGCTCAGCGAGCTCTCCTTCCTCGGGGAGGGCGTCACCGAGAGCGGCCGGCATTTCACGCTGCAGGCGCGCTTCACACCGCGGGCGATGACGGAGCGGCCGGCGATCCCGCAGGCGGTGCGCACGGCGATGCAGAATGCCCAGACAGAGAGCAGCGAGCTTTTGACGCAGGATCTGCTGATGCTGCTGGCCGCCTGGATCAAAAACGACGGCGCGGAGGAAGTGGACGCGGAGATCGCCGTGCAGGCCGACTGCGGCTCGCTCCGGCTGGACGACCGCTATGACTACTTCCGCCGGGACGTGGACGGCACGGACATCCACTGCGTCTCGAGCCGGCTCTTTACCGTTTACTTCACCGACGGGGCCGCCTGCACGGGCGGCGGCACGGCGCTCAGCGAGGCTGAGGACCGCATCGCGGATGCGGCGAAGCTGATTCCCGTCGCGCGCGACCTGTGCCTGAAGGGGCAGTTCAGCTGTGAAGCGGCGGGGGAGGCGCGCGTATACACGATCGCGCTGGCCGCGGAGGACGCGGAGAGCATTGCGCAGAGCGTGCTGCCGGCGCTGAAGGATCTCGACATCCGCTACGACGACTGCCGAGTGCGCATTACCGTGGCGGACGGGAGCCTGACGTCGGTCGAGCTCAGCTGCGGCGGCAGCATCAAGGTCGTCGCCCGGGAGCTGGCGGTCAGCGCGACGGTGCTTGTCCGCTATGAAGAGGCGGGGCACCATGAAATCCCCGCCGCGGTGCAAGGCGCGCTGATTCCCTGAACAAAAAAGGCTGACAGAGGCTGACTTTTCCCGAAAGTCAGCCTCTTTTACGCGTATAAACGTCGAATAAACCTTGACCGGGCGCGAAAATTACGGTATATTTAATTTGGTAAATTATAGTTCGGTAAATGAATAGATGAATGATTGAAAAGGAGGAATCCCCATGAAGCGCGTATTATCGCTCATCCTGTGCCTCGTGCTGTGCCTGTCGCTGCTCCCGGCGGCGGCCGCGGAGGACATCGAGATCGTCGAGACCGCAGAAGACCCCATCAGCGTCATCGACCCGGTGGCTGTGGCCGAGGAGGCGGCGGTGTCGAATTCCGACTCCGGCGTCTATTTCCAGAGAGCAAACTGGGAATACAACAGTCACATTCTCTATCTGAAACATAAAAACTGGGCCAGCGGCGAACCCATAGAATATATCATGTTTGAAGATGAACGCCCCTGGTCCGCGTATCTCGATGATATCTGGACGATCATTCTTGATGAGGGCTGTGTGGGGATTGACCCGTATGCTTTCCGGGATTATCCGCATCTTCGCCAGATCACCATGCCCTATACGCTAGGAGAAATCTGTAATGGCGCTTTCCAAAACTGCCCGGAGCTGCAGAGCATCACCCTCCCCGGCATTACAAAAATCGAGAAGTATACCTTTGACGGCTGCAGATCGCTGCGCTCCATCACCATTCCGAGCACCGTGACTGAGGTCGGGGAGTATGCTTTCGCCGATACGGCGGTCGAAAGCCTGGAATTTCAGTCAAATCTGACAAAGCTGGCCGACTACGCACTGGCCGATATGAGCAGCCTGAGCACGGTTACGTTCCGGGGCAGCCTTCCCGAGATCGGCGACAACAGCTTTGCCGGCGTAACGGCCACCGTATATACCCCGACCGGCAGCAGAGCCTGGCCAGTGTCTGCGATGAAGAACTACGGCGGCACTTTGACCTGGGCAAACATGCCGGAGGGCTGCGAGATCACTTCCGTTGCTGTTACGATCACGCCGCCTTCGGTCGGCGCTTCGCCGGACTATTACCCGGGTCTCCCCGCCGGTGCGAACTATGTTTCCGATAACTATAATAATACCAACGTTAAAAACGGCGTTCGCTGGGAGTATGATACTGAGTATGGTTATCATGGCTATATGGTCGTTGGCGAGGACAATTTCGTGAGCGGCAGACAATATAATGTGGTTATTTATCTCGCCCCGAAAAGCGACTATATTTTCTCCAATTCGTGCACAGGCACTATCAATGGGAAAACAGCGCAAACGTCTATAGAAAGTGACGGAACGATCAGGCTGGATTATCAATTTCCGGCCCTCGCCTCCAAACCCGTCATCACGACACAGCCGAAGTCCGTCACCGCGACGGCGGGCAGCACCGCAAAGTTCACCGTTGCGGCCACGGGTGCGACGAGCTATCAGTGGCAGTACCGGACGTCGAGCACCGGCAGCTGGTATAACAGCACGGCGAGCACGGCCAAGTCTGCGACCTTCACGGTGACGGCGGAGACTTATCGCAGCGGCTATCAGTACCGCTGCAAGGTGACAAACAGCGCGGGCAGCGTGACCTCGAGCGCCGCGACGCTGACGGTCGTCTCGAAGCCCGCGATCACGAGCCACCCGAAGACGACGACGGCGGCCGAGGGTGCAACGGTGAACTTTACTGTCAAAGCCACGGGCGGCAGCCTGACTTACCAGTGGTATTACCGTACCAGCGCGAGCGGCACCTGGACGAAGTGCACGGGCACGGGCTACAACACCGCGACCTTGAGCGTGAAGGCGGTGGACTACCGCGAGGGCTATCAGTACCGCTGCCTGGTGAAGAATTCCGCCGGCAGCATCTATACGAA
>OCTX011996807.1_pt1 | contig 18094 bp, 15 predicted proteins | sample 1539691 | NCBI WGS metagenome assembly OCTX01 (sample SAMN02144231, study PRJEB22623) | gut metagenome | biome: sheep rumen | host: Ovis aries | place: New Zealand | reverse complement strand
ACTCAGACAGGAGTAAGCATTATGATACGTCGCTAATAGCGATATGCAGGATGTGCTACGTGCAGTTACTGCATATTATGGAAGTGACGCTGCTGGCGAGGAAGATAGTGGAAAAAGCGAACTGACTTTAGATCATTTTATGATATGATTGCACCAATGCAGATGAAAAAGCCAAGTAATTGGCAGGATTTTGAGAAGCTTTGCAAGTTGTTGTGGGGTGAGATTTGGTATTGTGAAGATACCATCAAACAGCATGGCAGGCAGGGACAGAACCAGCATGGTGTGGATGTGTATGCTTATGTGGAGAAATATGGAGGTTATTGTGGCATTCAGTGTAAAGGCAAGGATGACTATACAAATGCTGAACTGACAGAGACAGAGATTGACGCTGAAATCGAAAAAGCTTTGACCTTTGAACCAAAGCTGAAATTGTTGATTTTTGCCACAACAGCGAACAAGGATGCCAAAATAGAAGCTTATATCAGGAAAAAGGATATTGAGAATAGGTATAAGGAACTCTTTGCCGTTGATATAGCTTCTTGGGAGGATATAGTTGATCACTTGGAACGCTGTAGAACAACGTATAACTGGTATGTGAACAACTGCCAATTCAAGGATGCAACGGATGTGACTGTTTCCTTTGATGGAGAAGAAGAGGTAACAATTTTACCTGAGTATGTTAGGACTATAACCCATTATGAGTTGAAACAAAGGCCACAAGAGTATTATGATGCGCTGAAGGAGTTGAGCAAAATTGGCATAACTTTCAATCAGCCGATAACTATGTGGAATAGACCGAGTAAAATAGATAAACGATGGTGCAAACTGCGAATTCAAATAGTGAATACCGGCAGAACAGTCATTAAGACTCCTAAACTGCAAGTTTTCTTCAGAACAGAGGATATTGAAGACATTGATGACTGGTTCTATTATTGCAATGAACCATTGATGAACGAGGCTGCAAAAGCCCAAATTAACGCAAGTAGGGATGCTAAAAGAGAAGTGTTTCAGATATATTCAAACGGAGTAGAATATCGCCCTAAGGAGAACGTTTTCGTACAGAAGGATGATCGGCATTTTTCAATTAGTATTATTCCGAGAGACGGAAAGAAATCTATGCCGTTGATATGGAGATTTCTTTGTGAGGACTATCAAAAAGAGGGTTTCTTGACGGTAAATGTGGAACCTGCTATTGAGGAGCGAACAAAAACAATAGAGGTTGAGAAGGAAGATGAACTGAAACCAGATGAGGTTGTTCTGGAGCCGAAGATAGTAGAAAGATAGAAGCTATGCAAACAATTATCCATCATTATACAAATATCGAAGTCCTGTCTTTAATACTGAAGAATAGAACGCTAAGGTTTAACAGGCTGGATCGTGTGGATGACCCAGAGGAAAGCAACTTTATTTCTAATGGGGTTGATCTTGGACCATACACTTTTGTGTCTTGTTGGACGGAAGCGAAGGAGGAGAGCATACCGATGTGGAAGATGTATACAAAGGAGAACTGGGGTGTTCGATTGTCGGTAGTGAAGGAAGGATTGTTTAAAACCTATACAGAAGAGAATGGGTTTATGCATAATGGGTTGGTGGCTACGAACTTGGGAGCACCAATACAATTTCTGTTTCCTGCAGAGGTGAGATATCCCAGCTAATGTGAACTTCCGCATAACAGCCTGATACACAATATAAAACGGAAAACCGAACTTCTGTTTCATCAGACATTCATCAGACATCCGGGAATTCGGGCCTTTCCGGCCATTTCCAGTACAAAGATAGCACTTCTTACCCAAACTGGCAATAGCGTTAAGATTTTATAAGCAATCTGTGTAAAGGAATGTTAACAGACGGGAGGCTGTGAGATAGGGGGAGTACTTTTGATGGAGGAGAGAATGAGGCGAGAGAGGGAAAGACACGTTTTGGACTTGTCAAGATTTAGTCCGAGTGAGCTTGAAAAGCCTGATGTTTAACTTGAAAACAAAAATATACACTTCTAAAGGAAGTTTAACTTAAAAGAAGGATTATGCCAAGGTACATGGAAATAAAAGCACCTGATGGTTCTGTGTACAAATGCAGTTCGAACATAGGGGATAACATTGAAAAAGTATCTCCAGCACTGCATATTGGGGCGTATAAATTCTATCAGCTTACACAGATAGCTGGTTATCCAGAAGATGTTGCAAGGCAGATGTCTATTGACACGGTTAGAGAATATGCTAACAAGCCTTGTCCTGACTTTATGAAGAAGCTGTTCAACAAGAAAAAGAAGAAGGAGCAGGAGGCCCTTTTGAAAGAACAGTCAATAACTTCAGAGAATCTTATATCTTGGTTTTTAGAAGGAGGGCGTTCAAAAGGCTTGTTTAGCGAGTATTCTTGCGAGTTGCCTGACAAAGAGTTAGAGGGAAGAAAGCCACTCTTAATTGACGCTACAGACCCCGATAATATAAAAACAGTTGGGACGACCAATTTATCAAATGCTGCTTTGAAGCATCTTGTAGAGAATCAACACAAAGTTATTGCGCAATTTGTCGACTTTGATGATGGTAGATGGTTTTGCTTCTACCGAACATTTAAAGGAATGTCTGGTAGAGAGATGGGCAATCAGGGCGAACATATGCATTTTATCTCAAATGCCTATGGCCTTGATCGAAATAAGGTGGTAGAAGGATTTAAAAAAGGTGAGTGTCCTAAGAATGGCTATCATGTGCATTTTAGGGCAAATAACTGATCAAAATTACAATTTACCAAACACGAATATGACTACACTTTATTGGCAGGTCTTTAAGAATTTGGAACGTGAATTCCAAGAACTTGCTGACACAATATACATCAACGATGCTCAACAAGAGGTCTATTCCATGAAGATAGCCGACTTGTTGATTAGGACAGTCATAGAAATAGAGGCTTTGGCCAAGGAACTTTATCTGGAAAATGGTGGCCCTGTCGTTCCAGATGAGGATATGTATTTTGATACCGTTTGCATGAACCATCTGAATAGTTTATGGAATCTTGACGTTAAAGTGGTACAAGTAGTATCATCAAATGTGTATTTTGATAAGGAAGAAAATAAGGTACTGCGTCCATTACACAAAGCTCATAAGAGAGGAACGAGTTCAGCAAATTGGAATAAAGCATATCAGGCAGTTAAACATAACCGAGTGAAAGAACTTTCTAAAGGATCAATTAAGCATTTCCTTCATGGTCTTGCCGCTCTCTATCTGTTGAATCTCTATTATAAAGATGAGCAGCTAAAGAATCTTTCGGAGAAAGACAAAGGTCTTGTTGATAGATCCTTTGGCTCGTCTTTGTTTGCAGTAAAACTTCATTCTATAAGTGGGCTAACTGTTGATGGATCTTATAATAAGCAAGCAGACTATGATGAATGTACATATATTATAGATTATGAGCCAACCTCAAAGGAAAGGGGCATTAATGCTTTGAAAGAGATGAATGAGTATATCAATAACCAAACTCTATTAGAATTAGAGCGGTTGATGAAGGAAAAAGCTGCAAGTGGGGAAATACCTACTCAGGCATGGGTCGATCAAATGCGTCCTCAAGCAATAAAGAATGCTCTGCCTATAAAGGATTATCAACTCGGAAAGCGATTTACGGATGGTATGAATGGATTACTGTTTAATGTAGTTTTAAACAAACTCCAATATTAAGTTGGTTTTATTAACTATTTTGGAATGGCTGAAGTATTTATATACTATACGATGCCAAAGAATGGACGATTTTCCAATGGATTTTGTTCCCTTATGAGGGTCTGAAGATATGAAAAGCAGTAGGGAAGATAAATTAGTATTTGAAACACCGTTTTCATAGTGTAGACTTTAGGATTAGTAGAAGAATAGGATTATGATTCCACATGATTCCATAGAATTTAGTGCGATGAACCATCGAATAGATGGATTGAACAGCAGCATCGATAGCTTGAATAACAGCCTTTGTAATGTTAGTACAAAAGTTGAAACAATAAATAATATAGTAGAAACTGCCAATGACAGTATCAGTAATCAGTTGGCGGCATCTACTATCTTCTTTGCGGTTTTCTCTGTTATTATAGGTATATTGGTATTAGCAGCAGGTTGGTATATTGGATGGAAAAAGAAACAAATAGATGATGTTGCTAAGAAGATAGAGGACAACAATAAACTCATGCAAGACATAGAGAAGAGAACAACAACTCTTGATAAGCAGATTAAGGGCGATATGGAATCACTCTATAAAAGGTTGCAGCATGAGGAGACAAAGGCTTTATTGGAGCGACTGGTTCTTGAGCCAGAGGATATATCCAATCTTTTAAAACCTTTGTTGGCTAGAGAACTTGACGAAGATAACTTTGAATTTTTGCGGAAGGCTTACCTAGGTTTCATTGATGTGGCAACTGATGCTGATGACAGTGCGGATGGTGGAACTGAGGAGAAGAAGAATGAATACAAAATATCGGGGAACTATTATGAGGGTAATATGAGTTATCTGATACTTCTGTTTCAGCATTTTGTATATCAGTCCGTTAAGGATGACTCGATTCGTCCCTATCTATTAGTTGAAATGGCCGAAGTTATTGAATGTGCATTTAAACGTGATATTGTGAAATCTACAATACAATTATGTAAGGCATTGAATGAAGAAACGTCAACGTTCAACAAAGAAGAAGTCCTAACTGCATATTTAAAAGGTTTGAATAGTTCAAAACATAAAAAATTTATTGATATCAAGAATATTCTTGAGCAAAACATAAGTCCTAATACTCTCTTGGAAAAAGCTATTTCGAATTGCTCCACCGATAAAGTATATCTTGATCTATTCGGAGTGACTCCACCTGATGTTTCCCAGGATAAATCAGAAGCGAAAGAATTATAAACTATTAATGGGATTTGATAAATCTGTAGATTATTATGACAGCAATAGTAGGCGTACTTAGTCGTAGGGGTATTGCGTTTGCAGCCGATAGTGCGGCAACGCATACATCTGCATCTGGCCAGAAAATAACAAATCATGCCAACAAGATATTTACTTTGTCAAAATATCAACCCGTAGGTGTTGCTTTGTATAGTAATCTTGATTTTATGGGAATTCCTTGGGATAATATTATCAAGATGTTTAGGGATGATTTGCGCCAAAAGAAATTTGCAACGTTGCAACTCTATATAGACGAGTTTTGGAAGTTTATAAAAAAGAATTGTTTGGCAACAGTTGTTAGGGATCAAGAAGGGTATGTTGAAGTTTTGGCAGAAAGCTATAATAAAGAGATACATGTTTTTGCATTATCTCAGATAGGAGGTTCCATCACCAATGCAAATACAGCCCAATATTTTCAACATTATATTGCAAAGCTTGATGGCTTTAAGGCCTCATTTAACCCAGTAAAAGCACCAGATTTTGCAAGTTATAAGTTTCACCAATAGTTCACATCTACCGCCATATATTTTCGGAGGGAATAGGTTTGCGGCAGATGGTGGACTATTACTATATTCTCCAGTGTTCTACTGAGGAACAGCGTAGTGAGGCTTTCAAGATGCTTTGCAGATTGAAGATGCAATCATTCGTAGGTGGCATGATGTGGATTCTGATAGAGTGTTTCGGTATGAACATCATGTATTCTCTTTGTCCCGCAAACGAGCGGCACGGTAAGTTCCTACTATCTGAAATCATGGCTGCAGGCAGTTTCGGGCATTACGACTCCCGCATCAAAAAGATAGACCATGACAAGCGTTTCAAGCGTGGTTTCAGCCAACTGAAACGCAATCTCCATTTCGTGACCTATTATCCCTATGAGGTGCTATGGTCGCCCTTCTGGAAACTCTGGCACTGGTGTTGGAGGAAGAGGAACGGGTATTTATAGACTTTAATACCAATAAAGATGATTGACAATATAAAATTTTATGCTGGTGAAGAAAATGGATTGGTGATAGAATCGAATTTGGAAGCTTCTATCTTCAATCGCCAGTATAGAAAAGCTTTTAGACTGCTTGACTCGATAGTAAATCACTATCGAGAGCAGTCCTCGAATATCATAGCTTTTTGTGGAGACCGTGGTGATGGCAAGACCTCAGCAATGATGTCGTTTGTCAATTCTGTGGATAAGGGCAAATACGATATATTGGAAAGCATCTCGCCCTCACACTTTGACGGGGAACACAATATTCTGGAACTGGTATTAGGGCAGCTCTACGAGAAAGTGGGTGACAATGGTAATGCGAACTACTATCAAGAGCTGATGGACTGCTTTGCCGCTGTTGAGAGATGCGTAGCAGTGATGAAACCTAACAGTGAAAGTCTATACGACCGAATAGCGGCCATTCATGAGCTGTCGGCCAGTATGGACTTGAAGACGCATATAAATCGGCTATTTAAGACGTATCTGCGATGGACCAATAAATTGGAGAAGGAGGGGAAGATAATCATTGTCATAGACGACATGGACTATAACTGGTATGGTGCCTATACGATGATTAAGATGATAGAGAAGTATCTGCGGAATCCTCACTGCGTGATAGTAGTATCGGTAAGGATAGAGCAACTGGCAGAACTGGTGAAGGTGGGCTTTGAGCGGGAGATAGAGAGAGCTGTTACAGACATCAACCTGAAGCAGATAGCCCAGAAGTATATCAGCAAAGTGATACCTATCTTCAACCGCATCGAGATGCCGAAAGTGAGGGACATTGTGGATAAGCCTCTGACTGTTTGGCAGGCACGTGGTGATGAGAATAACTCAGAGCAAAAGCCTATTGAAGAGTTCAAGTCGGTAAAGGAGGGCGTGGTGAAGCTGATATTTCTGAAGACAAGATACCTGTTTTACAATGGGAAGGGTACCGTGTCGCTGATAGTACCGACAGATCTGAGAAGCCTCAGACAGTTGTTGGGTCTGCTGATGAGCATGAAGGATTTCAAAAAAGACAGCAAGGTACAGGAAGAACAGGACGACAATGAGGAAAGCAAGCGACTCTTCAAATACTACTTCTTCTATACATGGACACAACAATTGGACGATGAAGATCAGGCTTTTGCTGACAAGTTGGTGGATAATAACGATGCTTACTCCATCAACAAGTATGCGGTAAGGTATATGCAGCGATACTTGGATGCAGAGCAGAAAAAGACCTTTGCGAACCTGTTGCGGGCTGAGAACTATAGCTATAACATCACCATTGGAGATGTATTTGAGATGATGGACATGATAGAGCGGAATGCGCTGGACAACAAGAGCCGACTGATAGCGTTCTTCGTGAAAGCTTTCTATGGCATCCGCTTGTATGAGTATTATGATGAAGCGACAGCGTGCAAAGAAGATATGAGTACGCTGCACCCTGTAAGCAAGGAGGAAGACGATGAACAAGGACCGGAGATATTCAAGAACGACTCCTGGTTTAAGAATACAAACAGTTTGCAGCGGTTTGTCAATGGCTCCTACTTCACCTACAAGCCTAAGCAGATTATGGAGTTTGAGACACATATGGGTGTAAATGACTATGAGACTTTCCCCTTGGACTGCTACTGTATTGATGCTGTCCGAGTAAGAGCATTCTTGGAGAATATTGCCAAGATGAAGGAAACGGAGCAGGACTATAAGAAGAGATGCCTGTTTGCGGAGTATCTGATGTTGTGCATATTGACAGCAACGGATAATGAGATTGAGGTGGACGAACTGAAGAAGGACAATGCGCAGCCGTCATATCTTACGCCTTTCAACGAGAATGACTCTTATTATGTTTTTGACATCCTGGCTCCGTTTGCCAATTTGATAAACGTGAAATACACATATGACCGATTCAGTTATGTAATGGGTGACTGGTATAAATTTGCCTGCGAAAACGACTGGACGATACTGGGCAGACTGAAAGCCGCCATGGATGCCAATGGAAACCACAAAGAATGCCAAGTGGCATCGGATGCCATTATCAGAAATGCGGAGGTGCTGACATCTGTAAGAGAGCGGGTGCTGGGCAACCGTCGGCTACTGAAGGACAAAAGCCATTATTTGAAAGAGGTGGCATCATTTTATGACCGGCTCATTAACTCGGAGATGAGGACATATCCACAGACGAGAGGTGAGAAGAATGTCTATACCATCAAGTTTAAGTTCTTGGAAGTTCTGTCGGGAGTGCTGCGCGAGATAGATAATGATGAAACCACGAGTCTCTTGACGAATCACATAGACCAGTATATTGAGGACAATACTTCGGAGTTGGCAATGCTTAGATAAAAGCAACAGATGGACGTTGAGAAGATAGCTATACAAGCCATGTTCTATGACTATCCGATAAAGGTGGTCGTAGAAAATCTCATTGTGAGAGGAAACGGTGGTGACGGGAGGTGGTACTATAATACCATGGAACAGACGTTGCATGACCACCACACTACGCTCAATATGGGAGAGGCAAAGGCTATCAGTAATCTTGTGGAGAAGAACTGGATAGGTGACATCAAACCGAAAAATCTGACGACACCGTTGGACGGAGCATTCAAGGTGCTATTGCGCTGTGCAAATATCTTTCTGAACGAAGAAAATAACAACCTTTATGCCAGTTATAGGCATCTGCTGCGGTGGAATGGTATCACAAGGCTGATAGGTGAAGACATGATGACGTGTATGTTTTTGGCCTATCGCCATAAGAAGGAACTGAAGAGTTATGCCTGGGAAGACATACTGCCTTGTGATGGGAAGCTGGTAGAGACCCTGAGCAGCGAAGGACTATGTGATATTCATGCCCATTTAGGTGGTGCGGGAGATCCTTTTATTCTGAACTGGATAGGACTGATGAATGGCGGTTTTGAGGATGATGAGTCGCTGGGGGATATGGGCGAGCTGAAGGTGTGGAGCGTGATGGCGGCAAGAATACGCTATGCGCTGTACAGCTACTATTTGGATGGCAACAATAACGCCTTTGGCGAGCAGTTTTCAGATGACATGAAAGTGTTGGCAGGATTGGAAAAGGGTTTCCGATCCAGACGTTGGTGGGTGAAGACACTTGTGGAAACATCTGTTCATAATGCGAGGAAGACGACCGAAGGGCTATTAATAGACTATACCATTAGGGAAGACTTTGTTGATGACAAGTTACAGTCGCCCTATATGCTGTATCATGGAGAACGGAGATTGCTTTATCTCTTCTTTTGTGACTATCAGACTGGGAATAAGAAAGTGAGAAAGATAGCGCGGTATGTGTATCTTTATTGCCTCATTAAGACTGCGTTCAGGAAGCAACTGGTTATCGATCATTCACATTGTGGACTCTATTACTTCATGGACTTCAACCGCAGGAAGAATAGGTTTGTTCCTGACAAACTGAAGGATGTGGCCATGCGTTTTGCCTATCAAACAAGTATCCGACCAGGAACGGAAGATGAACTGGAACTTCGAGTGAATGCTACTCCACATGAAATAGCGGTGGTTGAAGGAGATAGTCTGAACCACAGCATCTTTGGCGATGCGGAATGGCTTGATGAGAAACAGAAAGGGAAGGTGAACTATGTGGTGCATCTGAGCAAGACATATCAGAAAAAGAAGGTAGAAGAACCAACGCGTTTGTTGGTACATGACCTGCTGGAGAATCACTTGAGGGAAAAAGATACCACGAAAGAAAATAAAAACAAGAAAAGAATAAAGTTGACCGGCTTTGATGCGGCAGGAGAGGAATTGCAATGCCGCCCGGCAGAGCTGGGACATTACTATCGCTATCTGTGCGAAAGAGGGCACAGGAATTTCACCATGCATGTCGGGGAGGACTTTTATGACATAGCTGACGGGCTGAGAGCCATTGATGAGACGATAGTATTTCTTGGTGTAGGGAAAGGATGGCGATTAGGACATTGTGTGGCAATGGGAATCGACACATACGATTTCTATCAGCGTAAGCATTGGGTGGTGACCATGCCCTGTCAGGTGATGCTTGACAATATGGTTTGGACGGCGATGACGTGTCAGGATGAGAGAATTGCTATTTCTCAGGCTTTAGCGGTTAGAATGGCAAAGGACATCAAGCAACTCATGATACTACTGTTTGGCAGTAACAGACCGAGCATGAACACCTATTATCATGCCATGTGGTTGAGAAGTGATGTGGCTGGAACGATAGGTGGCTGTGCACACCCTGCATGGGAGCGTACCATGAAATGTCAGCATGAACGCTGTGTGAAGAGTCGTGAGGATGGCAATGCGGTTAAGATTGCATACAAGATGCAGACGGATGCTGCCCTTAAAACAAGGGGCAACGATGCCGTGAAATGGAAAATCAGCAGAGACTATATGCTGCTGATGACCCAACTGCAGAAGGTGATGATGAAGCGGTTGGAGAAGATTGGTGTGACGATTGAGAGTAACCCAACATCGAACTTGATGCTCTGTACCATGGAGCGTTATGACGAGCTGTCGTTGTTCAGGCAGAATAGTCCATCGAGATTCGGGGGAAAGCATCTGCCTGTGACAATCAACACAGACGATAAGGGAATCTTCGCCACGTCCCTGTTGAACGAATATATGCTGGTGGCAAAGGCCATGAGCAAGCGTGAAGGTCTGTTAACGGAAAGGAAATGGAGCGACAAACGGATAGAAGACTACCTGCTGGCAACCATTTCACAAAGCCGACAGGCAATTTTTAAATGGAGCAACAACGAATATGAAGCCCACAGATATTAAATTCAATTTTGAGCAATCTCTGGCCACTATGGATAACATACTGCATTCGGGTAGTGTGATACCACGGCTTGGATCCTACTCTACAGAGAAGTTGGGTGGAGCGAGAGGTGCTTTTATTGATGCCACAGTGATGGTTGCGGTGTTCGATGCTATGGGCGCGGAAGAAGCCAATGACGAGGACTATGCAAGAGTGTATGACATCCTGCTGACACAGATGTATGATTTGGTTGCCTGTCAGCCATTATTGTTGTATTTTGACTGGGATGGTGAGAAATTGAAGGCTGTTTTTAACACGACAAAAAAGCCTCACATCGATGCGATGGTGGATGTGGCAGGAAGAATTATCAGTCTGACGGATGTCATCAACTACAAGATTCGTAAGGAAACTGGTATCAAATTTAAGGTCAGGACGGCAGTGGACTTCGGAAAGGTATTCGCTGTGCCTGTAGGAGAACAAGGAAGTCTGATGACCGGGAAGATATTCAGTGAAACGGAGCATCAATTGAGCCAAGGTACAAAGAATGTAATACTATCGAAATTCATATATAAGAACATGAAGGATGAATACAAATCATTGTTTTCTCCCATTGGTGTCTTCGCTACTGAATATGAAGCTGATATTGTGAATATTGGTATGAACAATTGGCTGAAGAAGCAGATTGGTAAATTGTAATATTCGTATGTTTACAGGACGGAACATCATTGCTGGGCTTCCCGAACCTCTCATGAAGATGGTAAAATTCTTGAATGAGAAGGCTGAGAAGGGAGAGTTTGAATTTAGCGACTCATTGGAGAAATGGGCTGCCCAGGAGGATGTTGCCGATTCTTTAGACCTTGGGTTAGATAATGAAAACGCCTATTATGCTGTAGCAACAGCCTATATAGCAAATGAAAAGAGTGGGCAGATTGACGTTCCTGAAGGTGCGCATATCTGGAGTTGGGTGTATTCCTTATATTTATTAGCAGAGGTTGCAGAATGGGAACCCGGCTTCATGCGACGAGTTATCATGTCATTTGCTGACAAGCAGAAAGACGCAGAGGGAATGCTTGGTAATGTAGCGCAGACATACGCAAGGCATAGTTTTGATCATGGATTGGAACTGATGGATGGTTTGGAGCGATATAGGACGGGTATATTGGCAGGGTTGATGGAGAATGACTTTCATAAATATTGTGAGGTGTTTCCTCCCATGAAACACCAAAACGATTTTGCCAATGCTTATTGCAGAGCGTTGGATTTGAAGAAAGACGTACATGAGAAGGCTTATGACATTGCTATTTCCTTTGCTGATTGTACTTCAACCTCGTTGATGGCTTTCCTGCTAAAGGAACAACTTGGATTAGATGGAAACAGGAAGGTAGATTGCGAAAAAAGAATTTGCGAACTACTGGAAGGAGGAAACACGGAGGAATATACGCGCTACATCTGCAATTGGATGTTAAGGGTAAAGGACACGACAGAATTCTTGGAAAAGTTGGTCTTACTACTGATAGAGAAACTTGGCAAGGATAGTGACAGTCTCACAACTATAGATAACACCATTGCAGCAAAGTACAAGAGTCCTGATTTATTGGCAAAGGTAATAGTCAAGGTGGGAGAAACAATGTCGCCTGATGATATCTTGAAAATGGATCATTGCTTACATCGGCTAAATCATGATCGTGAGAACTTTGTTAAGTTGGTACTTCTGTTTATCGTTCACACACAAGGAGCATTTCGAAAAGTAGGCAGACAACTTTGGGACCAATATCACCTGGAAACAACGGATTTCAATCCTGCAGACTTTGACGAGTCACTGCAATGCGTATTTGCGTATTTCATGCTGCAGGATCATGGGAACCCGGAAAGGCGGCTTCCAAAGGTGTTGCCACTGCTAAAGACAGGTAGTGAAAAGGTGAAAGAATTTGTAATGGCAATTCTCCAACCCTATACGGACGATTATATGGGGCATGTGAGCACTGCTTTGGACAGATTGAAGATAAAAGGCAAGAACGCTAAGACTATTAAAAACTATGTGGAAAAACGGTGGGATGTAATCCAAAAACGTCGAGAACTGAAAGAGCTGGCTCCAGAATATACCTACGGAAAAGAATACCGTGAGGCCAGACGAGTGGAAAGAGATTTTATGCAAAGCCAGATCAAGGAGGTAGAAAGCGGTCATAAATATCTTTGGCAAGAACTGGCCCGCAAGGTTGTACTGGCCCGTGGTGAAGGATGGCGCATGCCAGATGGGAGGACTCAGAAACTGCCAAAGATACAGTTCTCGGCACCAGCACCGTTGATGAATGAATCGCTGACTCCCTTTGAAATGCGGAAATGGATAGGTGAAATAATGAAAGACTGGGATGATACGACAGGAAATCATTAAGCAATATGTTGCCTCCTTGAAAGAGGATGGTGAGCTTGACTTCATCTTTCCAATATTATTGGAGAGGATGGGCTATAGGGTGTTGTCTACTCCTAAGCAATCGAAGGGACAATCACAATATGGTCGTGATGTTATTGCTGTCAAGAAACAGAAAGGAGTTCCGACTCTTTACCTTTTTGAACTGAAAGGCTTTGTAGCAAAGGACATTACTGATAGGAATCTCAATGCCAAGGATGGACTGATAGAGTCGTTGAGGGCATCTAAATATACCGAGTATGAAGATGCTAGTATTCCCGGATTGAAGGATTACCCCAGACAATATGTATTTGCACACAACGGATTCGCAGAGGCAAATGTAATGCCTACGCTCAACGGGTTCATTAAAACAGAATTTCCAGAAGGTAATTTTGAGAGATGGGATTTGGAGAGACTGACGGCACTATTCTCTGATTATTTGTTTGATGAAACGCTGCTTGCAGATGATAAGAGTTACAAGCTGTTCAAAAAAGTCCTAGTATTGCAAGATGCCGAAGAGAACGATTTTTCTGACCTTGTAGCTTTGGTAGGCTATCAGATAGAAAAGTTAGAGAAGGAGAAACATTATAACCGTCGCGTAGTACTCAACTATTTTGGGACGTTACGTTTGATAGGTGCCATGATGTTCTACTATGCAAAGGAGTCGAACAACCTTTATCCCGCCAAATTCTGTATAGATACCATCGTATTGAAGACTTGGGCATGGATATTGAGAGGAAAGAGAGAGAAGAAATCGTCGATACTTTCTTTGTTCTATGGCCTGGTGATGCTCCAGATGCAGATTTACGAGGAGTACATCAACAAAATCCTTCAGTTTGCTAATCTCAGAAAAGGACTGTATAGTTTCCAGTCCTCATTAACAGAGCAGGTATTCTATCCATTGCGTTGTTATGACTTCTTAGGTGATTTAATTTATTTTTACGTCATGACGGAGGCATGTGGTGCGGACTATGAGAAGGTAGGACAAATACGGATGGATGCGTTGAAGGCCATTATAAGAAACAATTCTGCATGTACCGTTCCTCTGCTTGACACGCATACAATCCCCATATTGATGGTGTTCAGATATATGATATTCAGGATAAAGTCGCAAGACGATGCAGACTGCTTGGGGCAATTTGTGATGGATACAGTCTTGAACCTTATTCAACGCTATAAGAATCAGAGGATGTGGCCAGAACTGAGTGGAAACCGAATGGCGTTAGCAAAGAGCCTGGTTACAAAATCTAATGAATACTGTTGTGACTCATCGTTGTTATTGACGGTGATGTTTGAACTTATCTCATACTTGAATATTCCTGAGTTCTATACCCTACTGAAGAAGACAATGGAGGAGTCGGAAGTTGATTTACAGGTGGCCTATCCGGAAATATCAGAGTATGATATAGAACAATCGCTTTTTGAGCATCGATTGTACAAGGAAATCTCAGTAGAAACAAGTATCAAGCTACCAGAAACCTTAGATGAGTTTAAACAGAAGTTCAGGAAAAAATATAAGAGTATAAAATATCGTACTGACAGTAAAGGGTATGGATTTCTGCGCTTACTTGCCCATAAGTATTATGAGACAGACCTGTTCCCTGATTATCTGGGAAGAGAATATTGTACGGACTAAGATTAACCATCTAAACTGAATACGATGATTTTAAAATGGATATTTGACCGATTGGTGTCGCTAATCGGTTTGTTGTTTTTGTGGCCAGTATTGCTGATAGTGGCAATATTGGTGAAAATAAAAATGCCCGGAGGACCGGCGTTTTTTGTGCAAAAGCGTGTGGGGAAGGATGGATAGTTGTTCGACTGCCATAAGTTTCGCACAATGACGGTGAAGCACAATGGCAGCACTGTGTCAGTTGCTGGTGACAGTCGAATCACTCCTTTTGGCGCAACTTTACGGCATTACAAGATAGATGAACTGCCTGGGCTTTGGGATGTGTTTATCGGTAATAGAGTTTTGTCGGGCCAAGGCCAGACGTGCCTGGGTATGCGGATAAGCTGACTGGTGATGACAAGAATGTGTTGAAACTGAGACCGGGGATTACGGGGCCGGCGACGCTGAAATACCGATTGGAGGATGAAATGTTAGCAGATGTCAGAAGGTTGATGTCTGAAGGCAGATGTCTTCCGCAGGAGCAGATTGACAGAATGACGGATCAAGAACTGGCAATATGGTACAACGATCATGTAATATATCCTGATAAGGTTCGTATGAACTGCTATTATTACCACCATTATTCTTTTATCAAGGACATTCAGATGATACTCTGCACGGTGTTGGGAAAGAAGATGAAGTATGCAGGGGAAGTGATTTAAAGACTCTACGACACTGCTTGTTGAAAGACTTTTCGGAGGTGGATGATGTGATGCATAATACAGTGGGGTGTGTTATTGGGTGGTTTATTATGAAAGGTTCAAGGTTAATGGTGAGTGGATTAAGAACGTAAAACTAAAAATCAAAAGTTATGGAAATATTGTCAAAACCTATTAATGACGGCAGGATTGAGGCATACAATGTGATGACTCAGATGTCGTTGAAGGAGTATTTTGAGCTTGTAAAAGACTCTATGGATAAAAACGACCTTCAACGAGCCAAGGTTCCATCTTCGAAAAATATATACTCGTTGCTAAAGGAAGATTTGGTGATGGGGTGTGTGATACCTCCAATAGTTCTTTCAATATTCTCTGTCTTCGACGCAAGTAAAAATGACGAGAAAGAAGTGGAGGAATATATTCATAGGAACAAAAGTAAACTCATCATTCTCGATGGACTACAGCGAACGTTCACTATACAAGAGATCTACAATACGTATATCCATGATGAAGATAGTAAAGTTCTTGATAATAAAATACGCGTAGAGGTTTATCTTGGACTGAACAGAGAAGGTGTGTTGTACAGGATGCTTACGTTAAATACAGGACAGACAAGGATGAGTCTGAGGCATCAGATTGAGATGATATATCAAGATCTACTGTCCAGTAAAGATGAAGATGGACTGCGTTTTATTAAAGATACCGAAAAGGACAACAAGAAGAAATGTGATGTTTTCTATTTCAGTGAGGCTGTAGATGCCTTTACGTCATATCTAAACAGTGATTATCTACAGTTGACACGCGAGAAAATACTCGTGTCGATAGAAACGTTTTCGGACTTGACGAAATTGAAGAACAATAGGGATGCCTTTATAGACCTGCTGACGGTGTACGCCCAATTCTTGACGATGGCTGATCGTTATCTGGCCAACAGAGAAGATGACATCAAGCTATGGGCGGAGGAACAAGGAATAAAACCGGTTTTCGGAACTAATGCCCTGAATATATTTAATAAATCACAAAGTATGACGGGTTTTGGTGCTGCAGTGGCGAAACTTCTTGAATTTGAAACATTTGCTGAAATACAGGATATATCTGAAACATTTGAGGGAATAGACGAGCAAGACTTCTATGATGGTATAACGACAATGCTTTCATTCCTGGACTGGATAAGAAACCACTCCAGCAAGATAGGTAACTCGCAGAGATGCTATTTCTATTATTTCTTCAGAAAGTTTTTGGACAAGGACAACAAAGAAACATATAGGAAAGCAGGTGCTGCAGCAACGGAAGCAAAGAAGAGCTACGAAAGGGATTTCTGATGAAATACGCTATAAAGGACAAGAACATAGAATATAGCTGTGCGCAGTATAGCGGGAGATTGCCTTTTGCCATCAAGCCAGAATCCATTGGGAAAAGCGAACTCTCTTATGTAGATGCAGGAGTTGTTTATCTACGTTCGCCCTATTTCAAGGCTGCCATAGACAGATTCGGAATCTTCTTGAAGCGAGATGGGATTCGGGAAAGTTTTGGCTATCTTTTTCCGGTTTCGCTACTCGATAAAGCCAATGAGCAGGAGTATGAAAACGTCAAGGAATGGCAGATGGATATGATATATATAGGTTATAAGAAACTTTTGGACTTCTGCCATGAAAACAATAGGTTGTATCAAGACGGAGATGTTGTGGAGACTCTTGACGAGATAGGGTTAGGTGATGATGTCTTTATGTTGATATATGACAAAAATATAGAGACAGACGAAACGATGTTTGTACCTGCCTTGTATGAAAAGGGTTTCTATGTGGCTCCAAATCCTTATGTAAAAACAAACCTATACACTTCTTCCTATATGAAACGGGTGATTGCTGGAGAAGGTCATCATCAGGACTTGACACTTATAGAAACAACTGAGTCGTTTGTGAAATTTGGATTTGTGAAGGACTTGTATATGAACCTGCTACCATATATTGAGAATAGCGCATTCAGATATATATTACTCTACCAGGTGATAGAATACTTGATTGACTTGAAGAAAAATGAGACGTGGTTTAACAGCATGAATACTTTTTCGGCCAAACATAGTAATGAACTGATTCACAAGTTGATGGAAACAGGAAAGGAGGAGTCGTTAATCAATATGGTTTTTATCGGATGGAAGCGAAGAGATGTAATTTATCAGGAGTTTGTGGACTATGCTAAACAGTTGTATGATGGTGTTAAGAAAGAATGGACTGTAGATACGGATTTCCCGGCATATATGTATGGTGTACGCAATATATTGGTTCATAATTTGAAAGAGGCCATTGAATATGGTGATATCATAAATGAACTTGCAGAGCGATATGAAAGAATTATCACTGCGATGATAATGAAAGTGAAGATAGACGACTGCGCAGGTAAAGGCGTGTTTGTATATGACATGAATCAGAGATATTTAGAAAACAAAAGAGCGTTTTCGAAGTTGTTTCATGAGAATTAGTTTTCCCAATATTTAGTAATATAGGATAGCCAATGCCAGCAAAACTTGATATAACGACTTAGGGTTCGTGTGAGCTAGCGAACATGAAGCAGAGCGTTGTACTTCCGCAGCAGAGTAATTATTATGGGGAAAGATGTCGGTTTTTACATGGTTATCATAAATCAGGTGACCTTTCGTGTTTGAAAAATCTGACGTATTACCTCGCTAAATATATGATAAGGTTAATGTCCAGACCTCAAAACTGGTCAAAAATGA
>OCTX014512438.1_pt1 | contig 18101 bp, 14 predicted proteins | sample 1539691 | NCBI WGS metagenome assembly OCTX01 (sample SAMN02144231, study PRJEB22623) | gut metagenome | biome: sheep rumen | host: Ovis aries | place: New Zealand | reverse complement strand
AAGATTAAGGTGTCGAATCAAAATCAAACATAAAGGAGAGATCCCTATGTCTATTGTAAATGACACCTCTTTCAGTTTCAATAAGCAATTATTTATAATGATCGATGAGCAGCGTGTTGTGTATGAAGAGATCATTAAGCTTTCGATGAGATGTCAGAAAGATCATAAATAGCGTACTGTTATCTGCAAAGGTGGCCCGGGGACAGGGAAAAGTGTTATCGCGGTGAGGTTGTTGGCGGAGTTGACACAGAGGGGTCAGTTTGTGCAGTACGTGTCCAAGAACAGTGCGCCAAGACAGGTCTATGCAGCGAAGCTAAAAGGGAAGGTCAAGAAAAGCAGTGTTGACAATATGTTTAAAGGTTCCGGTATGTACACAGAGGTCGGAAATAACATGATCCATACGCTGTTGGCAGACGAGGCACATCGGCTCAATGAAAAGTCCGGCTTGTTTCATAACATGGGTGAGAACCAGATCAAAGAGATTATCCATGCGGCTGGCTGCTCGGTCTTTTTTATTGATGAAAGCCAAAGGGTCACCATGGATGATATCGGTTCAGTAGATGAGATCCGGAAATGGGCAAAAGTAGAGGGATCGGAAGTAACAGAGATGGAGCTTGTTTCCCAGTTCAGGTGTAATGGGTCAGACGGTTACCTGGCATGGATCGATGATCTTTTGGAGATTCGTGAAACAGCGAATTATAATCTGGAGGGACTTGATTATGATGTCAGACTCTGCGATGATCTTGCAGATGTGCAGAGAATAATAATCGAGAAGAACAGGGCGGCTAACCGCGCAAGGATTTTAGCCGGCTACTGTTGGAACTGGCCGAGAGAAAGCAGAAAGAACAGCAACTTTCATGATATACAGATCGGAGACTTTAGTATAAGCTGGAACCTTGATGACGGACAGGCGTTTGCTATCAGTGAGAATTCCGTCAACGAAGCAGGCTGCATCCATACAACACAGGGACTGAATTTGACTATGTCGGAGTCATTATGGGCGATGATATCCGTTACGAGGACGGCCACGTAGTAACGGATTTCACAAAAAGGGCATCAACAGACCAATCAGTTAAAGGTTTGAAGAAAATGTACAAGGAAAACCCGGAGGGAGCTCTTGAGCGAGCAGATGAGATCATCAAGAATACTTACCGCACTCTCATGACCAGAGGTATGAAGGGGTGCTATATTTACTGTACAGATCCGGGAATGCGGGAGTATATCAGAGGACGCATTGATTCAGCGTCAAAGGGAGAATCCTTTGTACATTTAAAGTAGAAGAGATTGAAAAATGCCAGGAGAAAATAAAAACACTTTGATCTGAATGATAGATTCTACGACAAGTTATTATGAAGAGAAAAGAGTACAATATGAAAGAACCAAGTATCTTTATTTACAGGGGCTATTATGAATAATGTATAATAAAGTCATCATCTTTGATAAAGAAAAACTTAATATATACTGTGATACAGTGTGCTTTATATTTCAAATAATTGTTGATGAGCATTTTTCGCTGAGCCGTACATGCGTTAGTATCACCCTTCATCAGCGTGAGTTTATAATGTAAGTGTGATAGCTATCCGTCTCAACTAAGACTTGATAAAGACCGCATTACCAAATCTACATCCTGGTTCTCTAATTCATGAATAATATGAAGATATGTTTTCTGTGTTGTTGTCATGCTCGCATGACCGAGTCTCCTCGCAACACTTCCGATAGAGACACCTGCGAAAAGAAGCAGAGAAGCATGTGTATGTCTCAATCCATGAACCGAAATTATAGGGATATTCGCTTTTTTGCAATGCCTTTCCAGAATATCGTTCACAGTTGAGTTATAAACTTTGTCCTTTTTTACAAATATTGGCTTATCCTCCGGAAGACCTTTAATGAGTTCCGAGAATTGCACAACGGTCTGCCAGTCTATCTGAATTTTACGAACTGAAGACTTGTTTTTAGTTGGAAGGAATCCGCCATCGCTTTTATAATCCCACGTTTTGCTAATAGATAAAGATTGATGTGAAAAATCAAAATCTTTCGGTGTAAGGGCTAAAGCTTCGGAGAATCTCATTCCGGTTTTTGCAACCAATAGAATAAACCAGTCCCAATTGACCTCTTTTCCAAGATCCAAACTGATAAGGAGCGTATGTAACTCGAATTGATTCAGATATTTTATTTTCTTATCCTTTGGCTGTTTTCCTTTGATAATTACTTTTCTCGTCGGATCTCTGTCTATAAGTCCTTCATCAACGGCATCTAATATTGCCCCTTTGATTTGATGATGGAAATCCATTGTAGTCTGTCGTTCATGATCTTTCGCATAGTCATTTAGAAGCTGTTGATATGTTATACGATTCATATCGCATAACTTTACTTCAGGAATTAATTTTTTGAGCCACGATTGTGTCATAAGGTACTTGTCCAACGTAACTTTACGAATTGCACCTTCTTTGTAAATGCTTACCCATTGAGAGTAGTAATCGCAAAATAAATCAGTATTTTTCGCTTGGTCTAACAAAATGTCCTCCTGTTAATAATATACGATCACGCTGATGAGGGGTTGACGGGCTTTTGATAAAATTTACTCGGTGCGATATTCAATATTTGAGCTGTCTTCAGCCAAAAAAGATAAACCTGTTCTTAAGAAAAAATTATTTACACGAGATGAACCGATTTTTATAAAATGTACGGTCAGCAACAAGGATGTTATGATGATATACGGAGCAGAAGATAGTCCTGACGCGAAAGACTGCAGCAGAATCGATGATGAACTCTACACGGAAGAAGTAGGACATGCTGGAATGGGAACATTCAACATCACGATGGCATATAAGGGAGATGACACAATCGTAGAGTGCAACGGTTTAGTCATTGATGAGTGGGATGACGCATATTTTGATGATGGTGCAGATCTTGCTGCTTTAGCAAATGACTATGACATTAACGCTTACGAATCTTTTTATGCCCTTCAGAAATGGAAGATGTTCGTTCCTAAAAAACACAGCTATGACCTGTACCGCTGCTGTATTTATATAGACCGGCTCTTTATAAATCCGGAATACAGAAGAATGGGTATTGCGACCTTTATCTTTAATAATATACAAGAAATATTCTTCCGCAAGTATAGAATGATGATCGCCTACGCATGTATCATGATCGCGTCGGAAGATTCTAAGGATGCCCCTTCAAGCGAAATGCGTGAAATTATGGCCGATGCTTTGGAAAATGCAGGCTTTGTGAATATACCGAGTGATGACAACCCGGACATATACGCTAAGGATTTTTCACCGCAATCCCATGAAGAAGAACGCAAGCAGTGGAAGAAAAGAGAAAGAAAAAACAAAAAGAGAAAAAAGATTCTCCATAATACAAAACCAGCATGATATTATGGATGTATTCACAAAAATCCATGGAAAAATCCCGAACAACGGGATTATAAAAGCAGAGGGGCAAAACACCATGGCAAATAAGGTCGGCACAGAACCGAATCCGGATATCTCGGACGTAACGGATCAGGAAATTATCTTTGTCCTGAAGAATCCGAATTATTGGTCACAGGCACAGTGGCGCAAGATAGACATACTTAGAGAACTGAACGCAACATCAAGAATATTATCAGTAAATCTGTGTGAAGGCATTGCGGAAGGCGAAAGCGAAGATTCAGATGAATACCTGAACATGGTAAAAGATGTCAGAGCACAAACAGACGCGCATTTCAAAAAAGCGAAAGAAGAAATGGAACGGCTGAATCGCATACAGTCTAAATACCTGCACGTACAGGACGCGATACAGAAGGCGCAACTGGATGAATCTTCACTGTCAATGCTTCACAGTCTTTATAGGAAAGGCATGACTTACCAACAATATGCGCTGCAGATCAACCGCGATAAATCCGTCCTGACGAGGAGAAAGCAGACTGCGTTCAAAAAGATCAGGGATGCATATAAAAGAGGTCAGAATAAACAGGGCTATTGAGAGTAAAAAAGTAAAAAGAGTAGAATGAGAAAACAAAAGAAAGGCGTTTTCAAATAGAAAACGAAAGGGAATTTAAAAATGAGTAATACAGGAAATAAGTGGAAGAAATTCGTGGTGCTGTTCCTCTGCATCATGATGATGGTCTGTAACACGGTGTATGCGGAAACAGAAGACCTGACAGGCAGCGGGCAGACGGCAGCGGTTGAGCAGGAATATTTTGATGGGCTGACATCAGATGAGGAAATGCATGAAGAAGCGGGCTCATCTATTCCGGACTCGGAAAGACAGTATGATATATCCGTATCGGAAGACATCGCAGAAGATGAATCCATGGAAGGAAACGAAAAAGACATTAAAGATGTGGCTGTTTCTGATACTGATGCGGAAGGAGATTCTGACTTTGCAACCGATACGGAAGCTGATGATGCCTTCACAGCTAAAATAGAAGAGGCGGAAACCGCGGAACCGGAAGAAACAGAATCCGCTGTTGTTGCAGCGGATGAAAGCCTGACGGAAGAAGTGCATCAGGAAGCAATACAGGAAGATATAGTTCCGGAAGATCTTCTGGAATATGAGGAGATGACAGGCGCGTCTACTCGTTCGCCCATATCTTTCCCCGTAACATATAAGGGCAGGCTGTGTTATGACGACGCGACGAAGGCGATCCAAATCTTAAATGCGGAAAGGAAAATGAATGGAATTCCTGCGGTAGAATTCGACGAGACCTATCAAAGAACTGCCATGGAAAGAGCAAAGCAAGCTTCTCTGGTATTCGCACATACTGTTCCTGACGGTGTGAGCAGTAATCTATTTTTTGGAATGGTTCCGACATGTATGGAAATCATGGTCATGGGTTCCCAGAACGAAACCATTGAATCCCTCTGCAACAACCTCTTCGGCGAGCATCCGGCGGAGCATGTTGTTGAGATAGGAAGGCAAGGGGCGCACCGGGAAGCTGCATTAGACACACAGTATATTGTTGCAGGAGCAGGTGTCTACCGCGCCGAGACCGTCTCCGTCCTTGTCATACACCTCAACAATAAGCCCCTTTACCGGCAGCCTCAAGTCACGGAAAAAAGGACGGAGCAGGTATCCGCCAGTTATTTTGGCATATCAATGTTCAACACCAACGGATATTCTCCATCTTTTGACACATATCCTGAAAGCGACACGTATACGGTATACGGTAGGTCATGGACTCAAATCACCATGCCGGATGTCATATACGAGCTTGACCCGTCGCTTTATACACTGGAGATAGAACAAGGGGGGGAACAGTATTTCTCCATAAAGCAGTCCGGGGACAAATGCATCATAACACCGAAGAAGGCGGGTACGGGATATATCGTCGCAAAGCTGAAAGCGGCGCCTGACGTCGTCCCAAAGGGCGGGCTCAACGAGATGACACAGTGGAACCGCGTCAAGGTCACGGTCGAGAGCAGGTCCCTGAATGACAGTACGAACACCACCATTATGTTCGACAACGAAAAGGATTATGCCTATACCGGGAAAGCGGTCAGGCCGGATAATATAGTTGTCAAATACTACAACAGTAAAACGAAGAAGACATACACCCTGAAGGAGAACGTGGATTACAAGGTCACTAAGACGAGTAGCGCCGTTGGTCGCGGAGAAGTCTGGGTCCAAGGGATGGGTGTCTATACGGGAACCATGAACTCCGGCTCCTGTTCTATGAAGGGCGAGAGCAGCAGGTATTATTACATCGCCGACCCGGTAAATATTTCCCTCAGTCCACAGTTCTACAGCATATCCGGAAATTCCGCTACATACACCGGTAAGACCATCTCGCCGGCTATGAGCATCTCTTATCTGGGAAATAAGATGGTGGAAGGAAAGGACTATAAATACACCAGCAAGCCATCCGTAAAGAATGCCGGGACGTACACATTCAAGATTCAGGGCATCGGCGGGTTTACCGGAACAAAATCCCTGACCTATACCGTAAAGCCCGCATCTATAGCGAAGGCATCTTTCCAGAACGGTTCGGCAGTATATACCGGGAGTGAATTTGCACCGTCCCCTACAGCATCTTTTAATGGAACACAGCTGAAGGCAGGCACGGATTATACGATAAGCCCTGCCAAAGTAAAAAATGTGGGTACATATACGCTGACTGTCACCGGAAAGGGGAACTTCACAGGCAAGACAACGGTATCCTTCACGGTCACGAAGAAAGCGGAGAACATAACTCCTGCCGCGAAGATGGATTTGAGAGACAAGGAACTTACACTGCCCGACAGGGAATATACAGGGAAGCCCATTCTTCCAATCATCCGCATAAGTGAAGACAATACCACTCTGAAGGAAGGACGCGACTACACAATCGTTTCGTGTACGAACAACACGAACAGGGGCACGGCGAAGGTTACTATAAAAGGGACAGGCTCCTACACGGGCACTGTCGAGAAAACGTTCAGGATCATTGCGAGGAATCTGCAGAAGGCAACCGTTTCGACGAAATATCAGACATACGATTGTACCGGGAATTACAGACGCCCAGCTGTTACGGTTACATGCAGCGGGCGGACTCTCACGAACGATAAGGACTACACATTCCGATATGAGAACAACAAGAATGTAGGAACGGCGAAGATTATCGTGACTGGAAAGGGGAACTACCGGGGTACTGCAACGGGAACATTCCGTATAGTAAAGGCGACCGAGACAGTTCCTGTATATAGGCTGTTCAACAGAAAAACAGGAGAGCATTTCTACACTGCAAGTTCTTCTGAGCGGCAAACGTACCTGAACGCGGGTTACTGGAATGCGGAAGGGATCGCATGGTACGCGCCGAAGAAGTCGAGCGAGCCGATTTATAGACTGTCGAATCCGAACAACGGCAATGAGCACCATTACACGAAATCCAAAGTGGAGAAGGATTGGCTCGTGGGACTCGGATGGCATTACGATTGTGTTGCGTGGTATTCCGATACTAATAAATCAGTTCCGATTTACAGGCATTATCATCCGATCCAACGCACCGGTAACCATCATTACACCACAAGCAAGGGCGAGAGCGACCATATCGTCAAATATGAAGGTTGGAACTACGAGGGGATTTCCTTCTATGTCAGCAAGGCTGGCGGCTGAGATAGTACTCGATGGTCTAATTATGACAAAGTGTCTCTAAAATAATATAAGGAATTCCATGGTAACAATGGGAGACCTGATAATATGACAGAAACGATAAAAAATGGGTAAAACGTGGACATAGCTTCCATATAAATGCTTTATGATGATATTGGGATAGTTCGGACAAAAGCGGTATTATAAATAAATAGCTCCAAATAAGAGGGAAGACAGAGAATGATCAATGATGTAATCAGATATCTGTCTTTTCTTTTGACCATAAAACAAGAGAGCCAGGAATTATCCTGACTCTCTATTACTCGCTGTGAGTAGAATCATCTATTTCGGCATTTCTATGTCATACCCGCCCTTAAGGATGAAGTCTCGCAGAAGTCGATCGACCCTGATATTAACCTTTGGAAGGGGTAGCTTTAATCCCGTAACCGCTTCAAAGTATGCTTTGGCACGTGCCTTATCAACGGTTGCTTTTAGGGCATCAAATCTGCCGAACTCATTGATATTATCTTCTGTGATGTGCTGAGTCATAAGATTTCGCAGCATTGTTTCATTGAGTCCTAACGCATAAGCAGCAAGCCGGTGAATCTGGTCATCTTTAGCCTTTGAAACATACTCAAGTACATATTCTTTGAAGGTTTTGCCGGGAGTCACAGTAACATCCCCACTCTGAATATCATGTAGGAAGATATTAGCGAATTTCTGTTCTTCTTGAGAGAGTGTGGCGAATGTTTTGTGCAGCTCATCCTCTGCCTTTGAGAGTTCTTCCGCGTCAATTCCCTGTGTATGAAGTAATTTCAGGTACTTTACAAAGCGGGAGTTCATGTAATCGGAATCAATTTTGTCCGTGTCAATCGTTGTAATATATCCTTCAATGTCATAAGGTACATCATCATTGCCGGCAGAGGGACCGGGAGCGAACAATTCTTTATAACGCTTTACAAGGACAAGATAAGTGGTCTCATCAAGAAGCATCGTGATATCATATGTCACACCGGATGCTTCATCGGGAATGGAGTATTCTGCCTGCTTCCACATAAATCCTTGTATTTTTGCCGCTTCCAAATAATCATTGAATTGTCGAAACAGATTGGCAAACTTCTTACGTTCCGTAATTTCCGGCGGTATTTTCTCGAAGTTTGCAACGCCAGCCTGTTCAAAGACATCCCGGATCTCTTCAAAAAGGGAATTCATGTTTGAAAGATTCTTATGAAGCTTCTGGGCAAATAAGCCGAACGGTCTGTCTCCGGAGTACAGCTTAACGGCGGCCTCGATGTATTTTTCCATCGTGTGAGGCTTCCTATAATACTTGATTGTTCCGAAGGGTTTGTCCGGTCCAAAAAGCCTGTTCGTACGAGAGAATGCTTGGATAATATTCTCATATCTCAGAATTTTATCCATGTAGAGAGTATTAATCCATTTGGAATCAAAGCCGGTCAGCATTTGATCCACGACGATTAACAGGTCAATTTCATTGTCTGGTTCATACTCAATCCGCTCATACGGCTTTTTATGGGCCAGTCTGGCGGCAATATCCTTTTTCATTTTTGCGAATGAAGCCGCCTTAAAATCCTGTCCGTATCTCAGGTTGTAATCCGAGATCAGCTCAAGCAGTCCGTCTTCTTTGAACTTTGCACCGCCGTTATTATCAATGCTCGGATCAAAGAGGGCAGTTACTTTAAGATTTGGGGCTGAATCTTTAAAGCGGTGATAGTACTCTATGGCTTCAGGTATACTGCTCGTTGCGAATATAGCATGAAACTTGCTGCCCTGTGATAGTATCAGCCAGTTCTGCAGGATGTCTTCAACCACCATGGACTGATGAGTTTCCGAGCGGTACTGAATCATGGGCAGATAGTCTTCGATTCCTTTTTCATAGTTTCCGTCCCCGGTAACAGTTCCTGCCATCGGGACATTTTGCATGTATTCCAGAAAGATCTTTTTCTTTGCCGGATCGGACAAAGCTTCCTGAACTGACTTCGACTTCGCTTTTTCCAGTGCCACAACCTGACGAATATCCTGATCTTTATAGGTCAGAACTTTATAAGGGTCAAACCCGAGCACATTTTTGTCCCGGATACCGTCCGCAATGCTGTAGCGGTGCAGTTCATTTCCGAACACCGTTGAAGTAGTATTCATCTTTTTCTGATTCTCATCCTGGATCGGTGTACCTGTAAAACCGAAAAAGATTGCCCTCGGGAAGGTTTTCTTTATGGTCAGGAGCATGTCACCGAATGTTGACCGGTGAGCTTCATCGACAATGAAAACAAGCCTCTTCGCGTTCATGACTTCAAGGTCGGCAGACTTTAAGCCTTCGTTTTCCTCGCTGATATTACTCATTTTCTGTATGGAGGTAACAATCAGCGTATCAGCCGGATCCGTGCTCTTTAATTTCCCTATCAGGACGTGCGTGTCTTCCGTTTCCTGAACGGTATTGGCTTTCTGCTGTTCAGAAAGACCGGCACCGGCGAAATTTCGGTATTCTTTCAGGGATTGAGTTCCCAGTTCGATCCTGTCCATCAGGAAGACCACTTTGTCCGCATCTTTGGATGTTGCTATGAGCTGTGCTGACTTAAAAGAAGTCATTGTCTTACCGGAACCGGTCGTATGCCAGATGAATCCGCCAAGCTGATTGTTCTGTCCCCATTTCGTTTTCGATACTTTATCGGAGATTGCGTTGGCTGCATAATACTGATAGCTGCGCATGACCTTAAGTATTCCGTCGGAATCATCCGCAACCGTATAAAAACCGATCAGCTGGTGTGCCATAGGAATTGAGAGCAGGGTAGAGCCGATTTTTTTCCAGTCATTAATCGGTTCATTATTAAAATCTGCCCAGTGAAAATAAAAATCAGGATTAAACTTGCCTTCCGGTCCGGGATTAGCAAAGTATTTTGTTTCATCCGGATTCATGGCGACAAATATCTGAACCAACGCAAAAAGACCGGTAAAGATCCCTTCCTCGGCATATTTTTCGATCTGGTTTGCAGCCTGTGAAACAGGGACCCCGCTCTTTTTCAATTCGATATGTATGACCGGCATTCCGTTAATCAGGAGCATCAGGTCTCCTCTGCGGTCATTCATGATTTTTGATTTCGTCGGGAATTTCGGCTGCTGAACAATCTGATAGCGGCTTTGACCGGCGGCTATCTCCCTGCACTCATAGATTTTCAGGGAGACTTCCTTGCCAAAATGGGCAGTATCATCCGGATTATCACGGGTTATGGCAACACTACCGCCATTGATAAAGCCATTCAGACGAAGAGGTGTTCTCAAGATCTTTATTTGTTCGATGATCTGTTGCATTTCCCCGTCAGTCAGTGGATAATCATTCAGCCTGTCGATTCCCCGATTATTCTCGAAGAGTATGTCTGCCCAGTTGCGGAGCAGTTCAGCTTCCGTGTAGTTTTTAAGAACCTTGTCTTCCCAGCCTTTTGTCTTGAGTAAATCGATTAATGCTTGCTCGAAATCAGCTTCCTTATTGAATATCATAATTTGTCCCCCGGTCAGGTACCCTTACATGGACATCTGACCGACAATCTTAGTTAGAAGTTTAGTATTTAAACTTTTTCCCTTGTCAACATGAGAGCATAACCAAGCAGGTTCTGTCCCTTCCATTTACTTCTGTCAAAGCGGTTTGGGTCATGCATAGACAGTCCGATTCCCCAAATAAGATCTTTGACGGCACATTCTGCCAGAACAGAGCCGTTTGTTTTTAACAGTTCCTTCCGCAATGCTTCGTTTTGAGAAAATTTTGCCAGAAGTCCTTCATACACGATTATTTGCCGCATTCCGTTCCATACGTTCTCATCATAATCGGAAACAAGACGTCCTAATTTTTTAATGGCAGCAACATCTGCAGTATTTAATATCTCCCGGGCAATTCGTTCATCATGAAAGCAAATCGCTTTTCGGTACATCATATACTGTTCCATGGAAGAAAAGGATATATTTCCAAATGAAAACTCTGATGGATACCAGTTGCTCAGATAGCCATTTTCCTCGTTGGGGTTATGAAAACATACTACGTTCATTATTGTTTCCCCACTTTCTTTACTGCCAGGTCAAGCTCCAGGTCATGAAGTCCGTAATATGCCTTCATCAGGAAAGTGACCGGGATTTTCTTTATCACTTCGGAACTGGGAATATTATAGAACCATTGATAATAAGCGTAAAACTCTCCGATCCAGTCCGGCATAAAGCCATCCATTGCCTTTCCGGGTTTCAAAGAATAGGGCTCATTTTTAGAAAAATAGTCCCAAAGCAGTCCTGCATCCATTGTATTAACATAGGCCTGTCCGTCATCAATATATTTTCTTGTCTTACTGGACATATATGCATTTATAAAATCTACGGTGTCGCTATCAGGGAAAGAGTGTGCGACATAATCAAATAACTTTCCCTGATTCTCAACCACCTCGTCTAAATAAACTTCAGGATATGCAGCCATTCAGATCACCTCTCCAGTAGCGTGCTGAAAACATTTGTTACTTTATTAGCATCGGAGTCTATGAGTTCCTTCATTTTTCTTCGGGCAATGGAATCTCTCTCGTTGTATTTTTCATTGAATTCTTCATATTCTACTGATGCAAGTCCTTCACGGATTTCTTTCAACTTGGAAAATGCCAGTTCAGACTTCAAGCAGTATTGTATTCCGAGTCCGCCCAAGGACAGCAGTTCTTCCAGTATTTCGATATCAATGTTATCTTTTACAAATTCTTTGGCAATATAGAAATAAGATGCATTTGCACGCCATCCTTTTATAACATCGTATTCGGATGTGTCGATTCCGTATTTATCAATAAATCTTGCAGAGAGTAGCCTGTATCTTTTGGAGTCTGCAGCTGCTCTATGTTTCATTAGTTCTGCCAGCCATACCAGAACATCTAATTGCTGAAAATCTAAGACTTTGAGATTGCTCATATCTAAGATGTATGTATGAACCCAGCCGTTTGATTTGTCCGGTCGGCAGACGGCCCATTCTTTCGCAAGATTAAAGTCTTCTGTAAGGTAAAAACCTCGCCCGTAATCGTGTCTATCCTCTCCAAGACCAAAAGTTGGTGTCACAATCTTGTTCGGAGTACCGTGAAAAAGAATGATATTAGCCATTTTAGTGCGTCCTCCTAAACAAACATGTTCTGAAGCAGGGATTGTTTAATATTTTTAAGCTTTTCAAGCTTAAGATGATGAAGGGTGATAAGGTTGTCAAGACTGAAAAAGAAAGCTCCTATTTGGTCTTGTTCCTTTTTAGATGGAAACATATTCTCCATCTTTACAAGCTTCCCAACTGCCAAACCGGGCTGCGCAGATTGATCAGAGTATTGTCCTAAATTCATCGTATCAAGAAGATAGTATAGAAACCTTGTATTAGATGAGCTATTAGCTTTAACAGCTACCGCATGCTCCGTAAAATATGCCTTTCCGGTCGAATAATTCATATTTCCGCAAAGCGCACCTTGTCTACCTATCAATGCAAACTCACCATCATGATTATAGGTACTGGAATATCCCCTTAATCCATTACCGCCATATACAGGATACTCACCGTTTTCCTTTATATCAGCAGTTGCAATAAAGCTTCCACTCTTAAATTCATCTGTAACATCTTGTAACTTACGCTGTTCCCAACGGTCAGTGAAACCGGTAAAACGTATTTCGGGATTATTGGAATCATCACGAGGAAACATTTTTTCGAGCATGGATTTTTTTACAGTTATTAGCTTTTCATACTTACGCTGATGAAGGGTGATAAGGTTGTCAAGAGCCTTGAAACAATCACCAATTTTAATCTGTTCTTTTGTATCTATTGGCATCATCAGTTCCAAGTTTTTCAATTCACTTGTCTTAACCAGAGGCTGTCCTGTGCCAAACGATAGTTTCTTGATATTAAATTGTGTGAGCAGATGATAGAGAAATTCTATATTCTCTGATGCTTGTATAAACACCGTATTATCGCTTATTTTCACCTTCCCAGTATGTCGATAAAGGCTTCCTGCATTCGCACCAACACGAGCGGTTAAGATAAAATCTCCTTCATAATCATATTCGGTATCATATCCAATTACTGATGTTGAACCTAGAATTGCATAATTTCCAGATGAGCCTTCTTTATCAAATTTACTCTTGCCAGTATCGATAGAATTAACAGCCGCCCCCAACTTACGCTGTTCCCAAGCATCAGTAAATCCCTGGAAGCGGATAGCAGGTTTATGAATATCATTCCCCATCTCATGCACCTCCAAGCATCGTTTTGAGCATTTCTATGCCCTGCATGTCGAAATCAGTGCCTGTCAGCATACTCATCATGTCTGAAAGTTTTTTCTCTGTCTGTGAAATCTGTTCTTCTACTTCTGGGAGGGTAGTGTCATATTTTGCAGCCAGTTTTTCGAGTTTTGTAGAAAAGTTGGCAATAATGCTTTCAGGGAGAACAGAAAGACCATTTACGAGAGGATCTATCCATTTAATATGCAGAAGTTTCATTGCGTCATCATCAGATAGCTCCTCTATTGCTGTTTTTGTAGCTATATGCAATGCAGTAGATTTGTCTTTTATCTGCTTTTTAAGCTTCTTTTCTTCCTCATTTTTAGCATATACCTTTTTCAAAATGGCTAAAACGTCCGATTCGAGATCTTTTGCTTTGATGGCTTTTTTTACTTCTGCCCATACGAAAGCGGTTTTATCATCATTTACGAAATCTTTGTCTTTTTCCTCGTCAGGAAGTTCCTCCAGAGCTTCTTCATAGAATGATACTATTTCTGTAAGACGGTCTTCATCTTTTTTCAGGACGGTTAAATCATCTGAGAGAAGCTCAGTTTGCACTAGTTCAAACGGCAGCACATGGCCAATCCAGCCGTCCTGCACTTCCTGATCCTTGCCATTTTTTTTCTTTATAACCATATTTGGGTCTACCTGTTTAACAGAAGCAAATCCCTCGGTTTGAATGATTTCAAGGTCAATCGCAATTCTGTACCAGTTATTGTCCAGTATCTGATAGGCTTCATATGCATCGACAAGTGGGATATTATGTAACCTTCTGAAAATGTCATCGCTAAGGACAGCCTCCTCTTTGGAAATGTTCACTCCGTTTATGGCCTGCATCAGTTCCTGACTCAGATAACTGTCGAATCCGTCAAATGCAGATGTATAATGCCGGATAAATTCAGTTACATCCGGGTGTACCGCAACGGTGTTCTTTATATCAGAGATTTTTAGTCTTGCATATGAACTGTTATCAAAGCTAAACAGTGCTTCCTTGAGTCTCGGAAAAGCTTCCCAGTATGCATCGAAATCAGAGATTTCATTTGCAGGGATATCACCGAACATGGAAGAGTAGATATCCCAGCTTTCCGGCTTTTCGGAAGAATCGACATAGCGGGGGATATTCAGGTTGTAATCATTTGAACGTATTTCATCCCGCGTTATGACACGGGAGAAACCGTCTACGGATAATCTCTTAGTTACAACATCTGTGATTCTCTTGATATCCGATGCCCGCAGCCTGTTGTTTTTTCCGACTTTTTCGAAACCTTTAGACGCATCGACAATAAGCACATTTGTATTTTCCCGTTTTTGCTTTAAAACCATAATAATGGTGGGGATACCGGTTCCGAAGAAAATATTTGCAGGAAGTCCGATTATGGCATCAATATGGTTATTTTCAATCAGGTTCTTTCGTATTTCACCTTCTTCGCCGCCTCGGAAAAGTACGCCGTGGGGAAGAACGATTGTCATAATACCGTTGCTCTTAATATGGAATAGGTCGTGAAGAAGAAAGGCGTAATCTGCCTTACTCTTTGGAGCGAGACCGAAACGGGCATAGCGGGGATCTGCTTCCTTATCTGAAGGGTTCCAGGCTTGGGAGTAAGGAGGATTCGAGACCACGGCGTCTACATATAATGGTTCATAGGTGCCGCTTGGGTCACTTTCTTCAAAGTATGGCCAGTCTTCCTCCAATGTGTCTCCATTCCTGGTAACAATATTATCCGGCAGGATGCCTCTCATGACAAGATTCATGCGGGTGAGGTTATAGGTGTTCTCCTTTAATTCTTGCGCATAATACTTGATACGATCGCTGTCGCCCATGTGCTTGGCGACAGCTTTACCTATATTAATTAGAAGAGATCCAGATCCAGAAGTCGGGTCGTAGATTTTGATTTCTGACCTGTCCTTTAAATGATCTGCTACGATTTCCGACATTAACAGGGAGACTTCGTGGGGGGTATAGAATTCACCGGCTTTTTTACCAGCGTTGGCTGCAAAGTTGGAAATTAAGTATTCGTAGATAAAACCAAGAACATCGTAATCCTGCCTGCCGTCCATTGGGATATCCTTTATAAGGTATAACAAATCGCTTATGGATTTCGTCTGCGAATTGGAACTGTCTCCCAGTTTGGATAGTCCAGTCTGTAAGGTATCAAATACACCGCCGAAAACCTTTTTGTGCGAGGGATTAATCAGACGGCTGAAAGCAGATAAGGCGTCACGGACATTTGCTACATTAAAATCGCTTCCCATTTCAAGCCATGTGGAGAAAAGGTTGTCGTAGGAGATAAAATAACCGATGTTTTTCTGGACATTTTCTACGATTTCCTCGTCATCCTCGGTCACCGTGTCGATATCTTCATCGGTATATCCGAGCTCTTTGAGATACTTTACTTCCTTGTCAGAAAGAAATTTATAAAAGATGAAGCCAAGGATATAATCCTTGTATTCATTTGCTTCTATTTTGGAGCGCATCTTGTTTGCGGATTCCCAAATTTTTGATGCTAACTGCTGTTTGTTCATAGAAAGGTTCTCCCATTTATTGTTAAGAATAATCTTTGATATATAAAACGTATCATACAATGAGTACAGAACAAAACCTACGGCAAAGGGTAATTGTATTGATTTGCATGAGCTTGCGTGAAGCTTAATAGTTGTGTCTGTGCTTAAATTATAAAGAAATCTTTTTCAGCATATCATAAGACATGGACTAATTCCATAAAACATTGATATAGTCACGCTGAAAGACTGATTCTTGGGAACAGCGTAAGGTTAGTGATGTATGCTCAATATCGACCGGTAAAAGCAACACTCAGGACAAGGTAGAAGACGGTACATACCCATTTTATGTTCGTTCCCCAATTATCGAACGAAGCAACAGGTACTTATACGATGAAGAGGCTGTTCTTACTGTTGGAGATGGTGTCGGTACGGGTAAAGTCTTCCACTATGTTAATGGAAAATACGACTTACATCAGCGTGTTTACAGGCTTTTTGATTTCTCTGATGACGTTAATGCAAAATTTTTCTATTACTGGTTCTCTGACCACTTTTATGATCGAGTGATGTCAATGACTGCGAAAACTTCTGTTGATTCGGTCCGCTTAGAAATGATTGCGGATATGGAAATGACGGCACCATCATATGATGAACAAAGCAAAATATCTGGCTGTTTGGATCATATTGACAACCTTATCACCCTTCATCAGCGTAAGTTTGAAATTATAGAAGACTTCTAAAGTGTGCTTCCTCGTCAAATCCATTCATAAGCTGACAGGTATGAGAAGTTTTCATCTCTCGGGCAAAAAAGAATGTCGAAAGTGGCATGGTTTATAGAAATGAACATGTATCGATGGGATTACCCGGATTATCTGAGTACATGGTCATACGTACAGACAGAGAGCAGGTTCGTAAGGCGGCAGGTGTATGTCACCGGTTGTCAGCAAGATTCTGAAGTAGGGACATTCATTTTCCGGAAGAGTGCAGAAGCGGTAAGAAAGTGCTTGAAGGGATGTGTCACGCCCATGATTTATAAATCAGTATTATGAAAGTGTGCATCGAAGAGAAAGCGTAGTAATAATGCAGGCCGTGCATGAAAATGTAGGACAGTTACTGAAGTCTATCTCGTGGTCATCATGTGAAAATTCGTGATAAACCACGAGATAGAAAAGCTCATACAAATACCATATGCTCTTGGGTAGGGACTTTCTCATAGCATGTGCATGCTCTTTCAGTTATTTCTCCGGCTTATAAGTCCATCCATGATCCTCATGGTAAATCATCAGTTTTGTCATCCCTCCGTCAATGCATATGTTCTCTCCCGTAATGAATCCTGCTTTTTCGGAGCATAAGAACAGTACCATGTTGGCAATGTCCATCGGGTTTCCGACTCTGCCGGCCGGCTGCTGAAGAGCATCCGGACCTTCGTAGAGCCTGTAATCTGTGTCGATCCATCCCGGAGAAATGGAATTCACCCGCACCTTTCCGGCAAAACTTGCAGCCATTGCGTGTGTCAGTGCGGCAATCCCACCTTTTGCTGCCGTATAGCTTTCCGTCTGAGGCTGGCTCATCCGGTCGCGCGACGATGAGATATTTACGATGCAGGCTCCCTTGCGAAAATATGGCGCGAACAGCTTTGACAGATAAAATGGTGCTGTAACACCGACCGCCAGTGCATACTGAAACTCTTCATAACTGCAATTATCAATACCTTTCATCAGGGGAAGAGCATTATTGATGAGGTAATCAATGCCGCCTGACTCGCGGATTACTTTTTCAGCAAAGCTTTCCAGAACAGCTTTGTCAGAAATATCACCAATGTAGTGATCTCCCGGTATCTTATCTATCACATAAACGCTTACGTCTTGTTTACGGAATTCTTCTGCAATGCATTTTCCGATACCCTTTGCGCCGCCGGTCACGACGGCAACTTTCTGCCCACTTGAAGGAAGACAGATATTTGCTTTCGGTACTGTCAGCTGCATATATAAACCTGTATCGTCCTGTTCCGGCTTCTCCGGAATGATCTCACACATGCCGTACGCCGTCAGACATGCCGTAACAGCAAGGCAAGCAGCGTCCATCAGGTCGTCCGGATTGCATCGTAATTCTTTTGCCTTGTCCAACATACCGGAAAGAGAGTTTCGCGGGAGATATTTCTGCAGGATATTTTCCCTTTCACAAAATCCGGTATATTCTTTTTTTCTGGTCAATACGACAGAACCTTTTAATCTGGCAAATGCAAGCTCCGGGTGGCTCTCAAG
>OCTX012251636.1_pt1 | contig 18113 bp, 15 predicted proteins | sample 1539691 | NCBI WGS metagenome assembly OCTX01 (sample SAMN02144231, study PRJEB22623) | gut metagenome | biome: sheep rumen | host: Ovis aries | place: New Zealand | reverse complement strand
AAGCGGACTGGGACGTTTCTCGCCCGGTCGAAGGATTCGTTTCGGGACGCAGCGTCACTGTGGATGAAAAGCTTCTCGCCGAGACAACCGTGAAGATGCGCGCCGCCGCGCGTGCTTGGGAATTCGTGGTGACAAAGAACAAGCTGATGCCTTGACGGGATTCGTCGGGCATCCTGTCCCCCGTAAATGGCCCTTTATCAAAAAAAAACGCCATATGTTGTAAAAACGTTTTTTTAATGTCTATTTTAAAAGAATGGACGTTTTTTTTGTACGGAATGGAATTACATGTCTTTTTATTTGCGTCGTCTGCGCCTTTGCAGATTTGGATAACCCGCAAATCAACTTTACCGTCGTGGAAGATGAGCCGGAAAACGTCACCCCCTTGGTCACCAAGGTGCCTCGCGCATTTGTCTGCGTAGGTCCGCTTGTAGAAAAAGGTGAATGGCCCAAAGAAATCGACGTTGATGAAATCCAGGGAATTACGGACGATTCGAAACATTACTACATCACGAACCAGTGGGAAATCTACAAGATTGCAAAAGAGAACCCGCGGAAGGTTGTAGCGAAGCTCCACTTGATGAGGATACAGCGTTTCTTGAAGGATGGCTTCTACCGCCATTTCGGGGGAATCTCCTATTACAAGGGATTAATCTATGTCGCAACTACAGGACGTGTTCATCCGCTGACGACAAGGCGCGCCGTTCCTATTGTCGTTGTTCTTGATTCGGACCTCAATTTCGTGAAATTTGCGAGGTTCCCAGAGAAAACTCAAGCGGGAGCCGCCTGGATTGCGGTAAACCCGGTGGACGGGCACCTGTATTCTTCGTACGGAGATTCTTTGTTCGAGTATTCCCGCTCTTTTGGCAACGGCGATGATCTTACGTTGCTTTCTGGCTATCGCATGGATTTTGAACATGCCGACCTGTCTCAAGAGGAATGGGATGATGCTGTCGCGCAGGGCGGAACGTTTACGAATGATGGTGTTCTTTTTTACGTTCTCGACTTGAAACATGCCGAGTACAGTGCAAGCACGGGAGTGCATGCGTTTGTACTTAACAACGGCATGGCAAGCGAAATAGATGTTCTTGGCTTAAACAACAAGGGTGAACTGCGTCCGTTCATTTCGGTAAAGTACCGAGGTTCCATGGACGGGGATAGATTCTGGGAAATGGAAGACGTGCAGTTCGGCGTTGACTCGGTAAGCGAGTATATTGACCTGCTCAAGTTGCGCAACGGGAAGGAGGACGAAGCCGAAATCGTCCGTTACCGATTGATTCACGATCTCAAGGGTGCGTTAAACAAGCTTGTCGAAGATCTCTTCTAGTTTTTCGTTCTGCTTGACGGTGTCGTATTCCGCTTCCATCTTGGCGCGGGCGGCTATGCCCATCCGCGTGCGCAGATTGTAGTCGCTTGCCAGGGCGTCCATGGATTCGGCTAGCGAATCAACTTCGTGCTGCCCCACCAAATAGCCGGTTTTGCCGTCTTCGACAATTTCGGGAAGCCCGCCGCAATACGTGCCGATGCTTGCCATGGCGCTTGCTCCGGCTTCCTTGAGCACGATGAGTCCTGAATCGCGGTCATTGTTTTTCGCGACAATGCAGGGGGCCACGAGCACATCGTAGTTCGCGAGAAGCTCGGGCATCAGCTGCGCGGCGACGCTTCCCTTGAAAATGACTTTGTCTGCAATACCGAGTTCTGTGGCGAGGCTTTGGAGCTGTTCTTGCAGCGGGCCCTTGCCTATGAGCGTGAGCGTCGATTCCTTGTGCTTGCCCGCAATCTTCGCGAATGCACGAAGACCGTATTCAAAGCCCTTCTTTTCGACCAGGCGGCCGATCATCAGGAACTGGGCGGGTCGTTCGGGACGCTTGAACGGCGTGAATGCCGAAGTGTCGACGCCGAGCCTGTGTACATGAATCTTGCTCTCGGGGGCGCCCAGCTGCACCAGGCAATCGGCGAGCTCTTGCGAGGCGGGCAACAACAGCTGCGCCGTCTCGAACATCCTCTTGTATGTGCGCTTGTAAAATAGGTAGTCGATGGGGATGTGCGGGTTCAGCAAGATTCCCACATCCACTCCGTGGAGCGTCACGATGAGCGGCTTGTCGACCTTGCGTGCGGTGGCCGCAATCAACGCCCCGTTGGTGCCGAAGTGCGCGTGTATGAACTTCGCCCCGCTTTCCTTTATGACGCTTGCAAACTTGCCGCAGGGGAGTGCCGCATAGTAGAGCATCCGCGCGACGGGGCCGAGCGACGTGACGTGATCGTAGGGGAAGTTTTCGCGTGCCGGGTTCAGGCCGCGGGCCAGTACGTAGGGCTCGTATTTCTTGGCATGCTTCACCTGGTCGTAGATGAAGGTCTCGCTGTAGGGTAGCCAGTTGCCGATTGCCATCGCGTACGGGATTTTCGTCATGCCCCCAATATAGTATATTTGGAATGGTACACTCCATGCGCAAAACCAAAGTCTGCTTTTACCCCACTTGCGAGAATGCCACCAACCACTTTCTCGCCAATTTAGCCCGGTTGCTTTGCACCGAGGGCAGTTTTGAATGCCGCGGTTTTTTAGACATGGCCAAGGCCAAAAGCGCAGAACTCTTTAAGCAGGACGTTTATCACTTCAACTGGTTCGACCAGAGCATCTCTTTTTTCTCGTTTTGGTATCGACTCTACATATTGCTGCGCCTTAGGCTTGCCGGTAAAAAAATCGTGTGGACGGTCCACAACGCCATTCCGCATGGCGGTGCGCCTTGGTACAATGGCATCCTCCGTTTTTTGCTGTTGCGCTATGCCTCGGTCATCCACATTATGAGCGAAGGTAGTCGCGGGCTCCAGTTTTTAAAGGGGTTTGAGTCTAAGGTAAGGCTAATCCCTCACGGGGACTACTTCGATTCGTACCCCGAGAGCGCACTCGATGTTCGTCAAAAATTTGGTATTGATCCTGACTCCCCGCTGGTAGTGTTTTTGGGGGCGATTCGTCCGTACAAGAATCTTGAACTTCTCGTTCAAAACTTCCCTGCCCATAGGGCGACGCTTTTGATTTGCGGGGGAGTGCGTCCCGCCGGTTATTTGGAAGAACTGCAAAAGGGCATCGCCAAATTGGACCCTGCGGTTAAGGACAAAGTCATTTTTGCCCCCGGGTTTGTACCCGATAACGAGTTGAGTGCTTACCTGAGGGCGGCCTCGTTCCTTGTAGCCCCCTATTCGTATGATTCGGCTTTGAACTCGGGTACGGTGCTGCTCGCCTGTTCGTACGGCAAAACGGTGGTATGCCCCGACATTGCGGGCGCTCAGGACATCCAAAAACAGGCCGACTGTCTTTACACCTACCATTACGCCACCGCGGAGGAACACGCGGTTGAATTGGCGAAGGCGCTCCAGAAGGCGTTGGATGGTTGCGAATCGGGCGAGATTCTGGCCAAGGGTGAACGCGCCCTAGGATACATGCGGCAAAATTCTTGGCAGGCTCACTCTTTGGAGTGGTATGGCCTTTACCGCTAAAATAAGCGCACTGGAATTTTTTATCTTTGAGCTATATGGAGATAAAGGCCAAGGAAAGCTACCTGCCCGGTTTTACCGTATTGATTCCGTTTTACAACGAACGGAAATTTTTGCCGCGCCTTTTGCAGAGCCTCCTGGTCCAGACAAGGCTTCCCGCCAAACTCATTCTCATTGACAACGCCTCTACTGACGATTCCGTGGATGTCGCTAAAAAAGTTCTTGAGAACTCACCTGTGCCTTACGAGATTCTGCGGGAAGAGCGCAAGGGCAAGGCGAACGCCTTGGAACTGGGTTGTACGCATTTGGAAACGGAATACACGCTCTGCACCGATGCCGACACCTGGTTTCCGCCGCACACGTTAGAGCTCGCCGAAAAGCGGTTTGTTGAAAATCCTGACTACAGCTGTTATCTCGCTTTTGGATTGAACGAGGAGTGGGCTGAGGAAGAACAAAAGAACTTCATTCAAAAGTGCTACAACCTTTCAAAGCATTTTCCCGACCGCTGTTTTTCTGGCGGGTACGGGCATTTTTACCGGACAGATCCATTCCTCAAGTGCGGTGGCTATTCCACAAAGATATGGCCTTTCACCTTGATGGACCACGAAATCATCCACCGTATGCTCAAGTACGGCAAGCGCGGCTACGACAAGGAACTGTGGTGCTACACCAGTTTCCGTCGAGTAAACCGCAAGTCGGTCCGTTGGAACTTTACCGAGCGCTTCCTGTATCACAACCTTCCTTCGAGTGCGATGGGGTGGTTCTTTTACAAGTTCTTGTGGAGGCGTTTTGAAAAACGCAAACTCAATGGCGTGAACCTGCGCGAGCAGCCGTGGCAGAATGTGGCTGCGCAAGAGTCTGCTCCCAAGGACGATTTTGCCACCGACAAAAAGTACCTGATGCGGAGTTCACTCTTCTCGGTGCTCGGGACCATATTCAAGGTGGCGGGCCCCGTGTTGATGATCCTTGTCGCCCGCATTTTTGACAAGGAAATTTTTGGCATTTACGTTTCGGTGCAGTTGTTGATGCTCATGCTCAGCCGCGTGGCCGTTTTGGGTCTCGACAAGGGCTTGCACTGGTTTATCCCGCAAAACAGGCTTGAAGGTCGGCCTGCTTACTATGGCGTTGCCGAGTCGTTGCGCCGGGTCGTGCTGATTGCGGTCTTGCTTTTTGTCGTGGGTTCCGTTTCGTCGCTGTTCGGGTTGCATCACTATTCGACGAGTCTCGCCATGCTCTCGCCTTTGGATGTGTCGCTCTTTTTTGGCTCGCTCATCCCTTGGGTGATGATTCACGTTTTTTCGGGGGCTTCCGAGGGGAACCGCAAACCTCAATACAAGATTTTTGTGAACGACTTTGCTGTCGCCACCTTGGCGCCGCTGATTGCCATTGTTCTCCACTTTTGCGGGATGCCCGGCCAGCACGCCCTGCCGCTTGGTTTGTTGATCGCCAATTTTATCGGTGCTATTATTTTGGGCGGTCTTGTTCAGTCGCAGTTCCCCAACATTCTGTTCTTTACCAAGCGTAAAGTGGATGCCCAGTTGTTCCGCTATGCACTCCCGCTCGGCTTCTCCGAGGTGGTGGTTTCGCTTTTGCTCCGCATGGACTTGTGGATGGTGCTTTTGTTCTTGGGACCGGGCCCTGCCGGCGTTTATGCCCTCATGGTGACCATCTCGAACGGGCTCCGCACCATCAGTTTGAGCTACGCTCCGATTTTGCTCCCTGTGGTGGCGGGCATGCGACCCGAACGCTACGGCAAGGATCTCAAGGCGACCTACAGCTATTGCGTCGCTATGGTGACGCTCATCCAGCTCTTTATTGGTTTCTTCATTGTGCTGTTCCCCGACGAGATTTTGATGATTGCTGGCAAGTCCTTTGTGAGAAACCCCGAGGTGCTGGGCATCCTCCTTTTTGGCAACCTGCTTAACGGATTCTTTGGGCTTTCGGGCACGGTCATCAACGGCATGGGCAACAGCCGTTTTATGCTCAAGTTGAACGTGGTGACGCTTGTGTTTTCGCTTATCGCCAACGCGCTCTTAATTCCGCGATTTGGGCTTGCGGGCGCCGCCTTCGCCACGGCCTCGTACCAGTTGCTTCAATGTGTGTGGATGAACGTCTACCTTGTCCGCATGGGGTATTGGCCCTATAACATCTCGCTTTTGGCGCAGGTGTTCTGGATTCTCGTTTTGCTCGGGCTCTACATTGGCGCCAATACGGTTTTCCATCTGGAATTCTATCAAGACGTTTTGTTGTATATTGCGGCTACATTGGGTCTGCTTTTCACCTTGTGGCGCCAAGGACTTTTGGATTCCCTTTTTACCAAGAAGAAAAAGAAATGAAAAGATGGATGATATTCCCGCTTGTGGCGGCATTGTTCTTTTTCTCGGGGTGTGAGGAGATTGAAGAAGAAAAACCCTGGCTGCAGGTGGAGCGCCCGCAAATGCTGTTTACCGACACGACGCTCCTTGACAGCTACGACGAGGCTGTTTTGAGTTGGAAATTGAAGACGGCGTATTTGGAACGCTGGGCCGATAAGGAAATCATTTTTGTGCGCCCTGTCCTGGTCGACATTTACGATTCGCTGGGCGAGCGCGTCGCCTTTTTGCGCGCTGACTCCGGCAGGCTCGACATGAAGTTCACTTACGTTTATGCCTATGGTCATGTGTACGCGTTGACTCCCAAGGGCGCTTCGGTGCGAGCCGATTCGCTTTTGTGGAACAAGGCCGACAACCTGGTCAAAACCGAGAGCTATGTGCGCGTTGTCTCCGAGGACGGCGACGTTTTGCAAGGCAAGGGGTTCGAGAGTGACGCCAAGATGGATCACTGGAGGATTCTCTCCAGCGTGACGGGCATTTTCCAGGATGCTGCCAAACGCCTCAAGGAAGAAGACAAAAAGCAGGCCGAGGAGTTGGAGAAAAAACCGGATTCTACAGCGCAGGCTTCCGCCAATGCGGCTGTCCCGGCCCCGGTCTCTTCGACGCCTCTTTGGAAGCAGGCGAACCATCAGCGTACTTCCGCCGAGGATTCCGCTGCTCGTGCCGACGATTCCATTTCCCGAGCCCATAGGCACGAGATTCGCGAAAAGTTGAAGCGAATGAAGTTTATGAATCATGGAGGCGCGAACTCTAGGGGGGAAACCGCCCAATGATTCGGTTGGCCCAAATGATTCGCGCTGTTGTGGGCGGTACTCTGCTTTTGGCGGTTCTTGCTGCGGCGCAGTCTTCGCCGCTCATTATGAAGCATGCCGACAGCCTTGCCGTGGCGCGCACCTACGGGACGCTATTGCTTCAGGGCCGAGTGCATTTTGTGCACGACACTATTCAGTTCCGCACCCAGAGGGCGAGCTGGAACAAAAACACCGAGGTGGTGCAATGCGATGGTGGTTTCCTTTTTACGCACCCGTCGGGTTCTATCCAGGCGCAGACTGGCATGTACAACAAAAAGAAGGAAGTGGCGACGGCGACGGGCGACGTGAAGGCGGCGGATTCGGCGGGCTCGTACATGTTCACGGGCGAGCATTTGATTTACGACCGCAAGCAAGAAATCTTGACCATGCCCGACAAGCCCAAGCTTTTCCAGTTCGAACATCAAAAAGACAGCACCATCGACACAGTGACCATTGAGGCCAAGCGGATTGTCTACAATAAAAAGGAATCTTTTGCCGAGGCGTTCAACAGCGTGAAGGTCACTCAAAAAGACATGGTGGTCACCTGCGACACGGGCTACTTTGACCGCAAAAACAACTGGCTCAGCATGAAGGGCCACCCTACCTGCGACATGAAGAATTACCACCTGACCGGCGACTCGCTCTTTTTGGTTCTCGACGAATCGGGCAAGTCGCTCAAGTCGGCACTCGTGATTCGAAACGCTCACGGCGTGCAGCAGGAAGACGCTAAAAAGGGATCCCCTGGGAGCGTGACCGAGGCCTTTGGCGACACGCTCTATTGCGAGTTCGCCAACAACAAAATTGAACGCCTGTATGTGAACCTGAATGCCAAAGGGTTCTTTTACGAGACCGACCTCCCTGATTATCGCAACCTGATGGACGGAAACCGTCTGGACCTGTACTTCAAAAAAGGCAAAATGGATTACGCGGTGGTATCGGGCAAGGCGCAAAGCACCTATTTTTACGTGAAAAAAGATCGCTCTGTTGCGGGTAAAAACGAGGCGGCGGGCGATACCATCAACATTGTATTTGACGCCCAAAAGAACGCAGTGAAGTCGCTCAAGCTGCTCGGGAACTCGACCATGGCGAGCGGCCGTTACATTGACCTCGAAAAAGAAAACCGCAACAAGGCGCTCAAGGAAGCGGCGAAGCAGGATTCTATTGCGGCGCTCCAAAAGGAAGGCGGAACGGTCGCCACTCTTGACAAAAAGGGCACGGAAAAAGCTAATATAGAGATGAGTGACGAGGAAAAAAAGAAAAAGGCGCAAAAGGCGCTTCACGCTTTTGAACTTCGCAAACGCATGAAGGATATGGCGGAGAAAAAGAAGGCGGCGGATGGGCAAACGCAAAAAACGGACGAGACGACCCCTGTAAAGAACGACAAGAACGCGAAAAAGGAAACGGAGAAAAAATGAAAAATTTGGTAAGCACGATTCGCACCGAAAAGCTTCGCAAGATTTACGGTGGCCGCCAAGTGGTGAGCGACGTTTCCATTAGCGTATCGCAGGGCGAGATTGTCGGTTTGCTCGGCCCCAACGGCGCCGGCAAAACAACTTCCTTTTACATGATTGTGGGCATGGTGCGTCCCGACTCGGGCCACATATTCCTCGACGACATCGAGATGACCGACAAGCCCATGTACAAGCGCGCTCGCCTTGGCGTAGGCTACCTCCCGCAGGAGGCGTCCATTTTCCGCAAGCTCACCGTCGAAGAGAACATCATGGCGATTCTCGAGACGCAAGACATGAAGCGCCGCGAACGCAAGCTCCGTTTGGAACAGCTGCTTGAGGAATTCAAGATTACGCACATTCGCAAGACCAAGTCCATGAGCTGCTCGGGTGGCGAACGTCGCCGTTTAGAGATTGCCCGCGCCTTGGCGAGCGACCCCTCCTTCCTTTTGCTCGACGAACCCTTCGCCGGTATTGACCCCATCGCCGTGGCCGACATCCAGTCTATTATCTCGGGACTCAAGGAACGCGGCATGGGCGTGCTCATTACCGACCACAACGTGCGCGAAACGCTCAGCATCACTGACCGCGCCTACATTATGTACAAGAGCCAGGTGCTTACCGAGGGCTCTTCGGAATATTTGGCAAATGACCCCGAAGCCCGCCGCATTTACCTGGGTGACAGCTTCCGCTTGGATTAGGTGGTGCTATGGATTTAGGGATGCAGCTGGGACAATCCCAGCGATTGGAACAAACGCTTTCGCCGCAGTTATTGCAGTCGGTGACGATTTTGCAAAAGACGGCTCTGGAACTTGAGACCGCCATCAAGGAAGAAATCGAGACCAACCCACTTTTGGAAATAGACGAAGGCTTGGACGAGTTTGAAACCGCCCCCGAAAGCGGCGCCGACGACGCCGGCAACGACTATGCGGAAGACTCCAATACCGAGCGGGGTGAGATGGACTTTGAGCGCGGTACGCTCGAAGACAGCGCCGACACGGACTACGATATTCTAGACAACACTTCGGATGCCGACTGGGTCAAGCGCTTGGAAGACGGTGCCGACAATGCCGATGCTCCCTTTAGGGACTTGAACGTGCGCGACCCTGACGAGGATTTTGACCTCCCGCAAAAGGACCGCGACGCCAGTTTGCAGGACCGTCTGCTTGAACAGTTGCGCGAATGGAACGGGACCCACCAGCTTTTGCAACAGCTGCAAGAGGCTGGTTGTACGGAGCTCCATTTTCGTACCTTGGTGCAATACCTTATAGACTCTCTTGACGAGAACGGTTTTTTGCAGCCTGCCGACGAAGTTGCCATGACCAAGGTCCTCATGGACAACGACCGCTACATTGTGGAGATCGAGCGCGTGCTACGCAACGAAATCCCGCTGGAGTCGGCGAGTCTCCCCGTGGCGGAAGCCATCCACGTGTTGCAAAGTTTTAAGCCGCGTGGCATTGGCGCCCGCAATATGCAAGAGAGCTTCATTATCCAGGCGATGGCCATCGACGACTTCCCGGAATTTGCCCTCAAGGTGCTGAGAGAGCACTTTGACGACTTGATGGCGCTCCGCTACGCCAAAATCGCGAAGGACATGAACGCCTCCACCGAGCAAGTTCAGCAGGTGGTCGCGAGCCTCTCGAGGTTGAGCCCGCATCCTGGACTCCAGATTTCGAATTCGCCTACGCAAATCAAGGCCGCCGACATGCGCGTTGTCGAAAAGAAGGGCCGCTACGAAGTGGAGTGCTTCAAGTCCCACGGGGCCAGGCACCTCCGCATCAATAAGGAGTATGTGAGCCTGCTCTCTGACAAGGGCCTTAGCAAAAAGGACCGCGAGTATATCCAGAACAACCTCAACAAGGCGAACGACTTTATCAAGGCCATTGACAACCGTTACTCCACCATGGAAAAGGTGATGCGGGCTATTGTCAAGCGACAAAAGGATTTTTTCAAAAAAGGGCCCGCCTTCCTCAAGCCCATGATTTTGCAGGAAATCGCCGACGAGGTCGGGCGCGACCTCTCTACCGTGAGCCGCGTGACCAACGGCAAGTACGTGGAGACGCCCTACGGCATTTACGAGCTCAAGCAGTTCTTTACCTCGGGTGTCAAGCAGGATCCCTCGAGCAGCTCGGGCGAGGTCGTGGGCTCGGCGCAGATCCTTGCTGCCATCAAAAAGCTGGTGGACGAGGAGAACAAGAAAAAGCCCCTCTCGGACCAGGCCCTGACCGACGCCCTGGAGTCCCAAGGCATCAAGGTGGCCCGCCGAACCGTGGCCAAGTACCGCGAAGAGGAGCTCAAAATCTTGCCGGCGCGCCTTAGAAAACAGGTCTAGCGTCCCAAAAAAGCCCAAAAAGGGCAAAAAAACTCATTTATTCCAAATGGGACGGCTTTTTATCGGAAAATTCACAAAAATGCTTGTTTTTTTTGGGAAAAAAGATGTATATACTCTAAATGCGAGGTAAAATCCCCGCGATATAGTGCCATCTTTACTTTACGGAGGTATCATAATGGACATTCAGTTTTCTGCTCGCCACTTTAATGCATCTGCCGGTCTCCAGGACCGAATCCAGGAAGAAATGGATAAATTGGCAAAATTCTACCCGAACATCACCAGTGCCTCTGTAATTCTCGACCATGAAGTGGAACATCAGCGTCATTGCGAAATTACAGTCAGCATCACGGGTTCCACCGTAGTCGCCTCTGCCGATGAAGAAAACATGGGCAAGGCTGTCGACGTCACCCTGGAGCGCATCAAGGTGCAGCTCAAGAAAGCGAACGACAAGCAGAACGACCACCGCGCTCAGCCCACATCTTCTCTTGCATAATGACTGAGTCTAGGTTGAAAGATCTAAAGGTCCTGCACCGGGAGAAGCTCTCGGTGCGGGACTTTTTTTGCCATTATGGCAAAGATTTGCAGTTGGCGATCCATTCTCCCGAAACGGACCTGGACACCTTCATTGCCGAAGGCGGCATCCATCGCCCTGGTCTCGCCATGGCGGGTTATACCAAAGTTTATAGTTCGGAGCAAATACAGGTGGTTGGCCATACCGAGTGGAACTACTTGGAGTCGCTCGGACCCGAGGGCCGCAAAAAAGTTTTCGAGAACCTCTCGGTTTTCAAGGCCCCCATGTGGGTGGTGACGCATGCGCAAACGCCGCATGACGAACTCAAGGAGATGTGCAACAAGCTGCACATCCCGCTGTTCTCGACCACGCTCCACACCTACGAGTTCAACAAAGTCGTCCAGCGAATCCTTGAGGAGTTCTTTGCCCCGCACGCCGTTATCCACGGGAGCCTTGTGGACGTGTACGGCATAGGCATGCTCTTTATTGGCGATAGCAACGTGGGCAAGTCCGAATGCGTGCTCGACCTCGTCGAAAGCGGTCACCGCATGGTCGCCGACGACGTGGTGCACATCAGCCATGTGGGTAACACCATCGTGGGCCGCCCCGATCCGCTAATCCGCCACCACATGGAAATCCGCGGTGTGGGCATTCTCGACATCCGTTCTATGTTCGGCATCCACGCCATCCGCAAGGTCAAAAAAATCGAAGTCATTGTGGAACTCCAGCCGTGGAGCCGCGATGTCTCTTACGAGCGTACGGGCCTCAACGAACGTGACGAGATTGTAATGGGAGTCTCCATCCCCAAGGTCGTAATTCCGGTGGCGCCGGGCAAGAACCTGACCGTGATCAGCGAAGTCATCGCGATGAACGCCTTGATGAAGATGAACGGGCAAAACGTCGCCGCAGAATTCAACGAAAGTTTAATGCAAAAGATAAAGGCCAAGGCAAAGGGAGAATATTCCGACGACCTGCTCGAAATGGATCCCCAGCACTGGTCTCCGTACGAGTAATATGAGCCCTTTCCTTAGAAAAGTCAAGTCGAATATTTTGCCTGCCATGGTAGGGATCCTCCTACTGGGCGGCTGCTGTGCCGCGTGGTATTTGTTCCATCCGGCAAGCCCATACCATGAGCGTTACACGTTCGTGGTGCGCTACGAGGCTATTGGCACGCTCTCGCCGGGAAACCGCGTGGAAGTGCGCGGCATTAGCAAGGGGCAAATCACCAAGGTGGAACTCACGGACGACGCCGTCTACGTGACCGCCGAGGTCCTGGCCGACGCCAAGATTCCGCGCAATTCGGAATTCCGTCTTATTACCGCGGGACTCATGGGCGAACGCGAGATGTGCGTGTTGAGCGGTGACTCGCCGGATCTTATTTCTGATGGCGATACCGTTTCGGGCATTTACGACAAGGGGACTTCGGGAATTTCGAGGGATCTGTTTGCCGCCCTCGACAACCTGGTCGAGATCAAGGACTCCCTTGTCGCCTTTAAGGACTCCATTGCCGAGGGCTCTTTGGGCAAGCGCATAGACCGCGTTTTCAAAAAGGGCAAAAAGTTGGTGAATACCACTGAGTCGACCGTGGATTCGTGGAAGCAGGAGGCTGAGGGCATTATCGACCGGTGCGACAAGACTTTGCAAAATGCGAAGGGGCTGCTCGAAGACGCCAATGCCAAGGGTGACAATGCCATTCAAAGCGCCCATACGCTGGTCGAGCACATTGACCAGCTGCTCGCCAAGCTCAAGGACACCAAGAACGAGTTGAGCGCTCTTGCTTCCAAGTTGGAACAAGACGACAACACCGCCGGGGCCATCGTTTCGGGCAAAGGCCGCATAATTAGCGAATTGGACGCGATTTCTGCTGACATGGATGCCTTGATCAAGGACATCAAAAAGGGCGGTCTCAAATTAAATGTTGATATTTTTTAATTTGTGTTTGCTTTTTGTAAAAAAAAAGATAATTTATCACGGATAATAACGGATTTACCAACCGAACCCCAAAAGAAGGAGTTTACCATGGCTGAGAAAAAACCTGCAAAGATGAGTGATGCTGACCTGAAGTTTTTTGAGGAACTTTTGATTGAAAAGCGGCGCCAGTTGGTGACCGCTCAAAGTGAATCAGAAAAGGCGAATGCTTTCCAGGGGCAAAAGAGCCAGTCTGGTGACGGTGGTGATTCCGACAGTGCCGATTCCGCTACGGACTACAATGCCCTCGAGACGACCTTCTCGTTGGCGGCCCGCGAAGGCAAGTACCTGGTTTACCTCGAAGAAGCTCTGCAGCGCATAAAAAAGGGCACCTTCGGTGTTTGCAAGGTCTGCAAGCAGTTGATTCCCAAGACCCGCCTTTTGGCTGTGCCGACCGCCACCAAGTGCGTGAACTGCAAAGAGGAGACCAAAAAGAAGGAACAGGAAAACAACCGTATCGAAATGGCCCGCCTGTTTGCCGAGGAACAACGCCGCGAACTTCAAAAGAAGAATTCCGGCCGCTAATTTTTGGCGACTCCCGATTTTTAAGACGTCCCGGAAACGGGACGTTTTTTGTTTGGGTGTCGGACGTCTGCCCGGCTACAGGAGCATTCCGAAAAATGCGTCGCTGATGCGTGAGCGAAATGCGTGGATGCGGTCGGCGTTCGGTTCGCGGTGCGGGTAGGTGAAGTTGCTGAGCAGCACCACTGCGGCGCCGGCAATGGGGTCGGCGACAATGCTTGCTCCCGTGAAACCCGTTTTGCCGAATGCACGCGGCGAGACGCGGGTCCCCATGAACTTGGAGGCGTTCAGTTCCCAGCCGAGGGCGGTGCAGGCGTCGGCGGTTTCAGTCGTGCCCTTGGGAATGAATTGGCGGCAGTCGGGTCGTTCAAAGGCGTTGTGGCTCACTAGATCGAGGACGCCCTCGGGCATGACCCGCACATTGTTCAAAGTGCCATCGTTCAAAACCATTTGCACAAAGTTGAGCAGGTCCGGTATGCAGCTGAACATGCCCGCGCTCCCCACGGGGAACAACTCCCGCAAAACCCATGCGCTCTCGTCGTGGATTTCGCCCTGGATTTCACGACCGCGGAACGCGCAAATTTCGGTGGGCATAATCTGTGTTTTGGCGATGCGGTTGAAGTCGCGGGTGAGCGGATCCCAGCCACTGCGGGTCATGCCGAGTGGTTCAAAGAACTGCTCGCGGCCCAGGTCCTGCAGCGACTTGCCTGTAAGGCGGTTCAAGATGATACCCAAAAGGACGCTCGCCGGGTTGCCGTAGTTGAAGTCGGCACCGGGCGCCTTCTCGAATTGGTAGGTGAAAAGTGCGTTGAGGATTTCTTTTGCCGGGAGCGTACGGAGCGTCTTCATTGGTACACGGTAATCCAGGCTGTGCGTGAGCAGGTGGAATATGCAAATGTCGTCGCGGTAGTTCGTATGCAATTCGGGGATGTAGTCCACCACGCGGGTATTGACTGCGAGCTTGCCCTCGAGTATGTAACGCAGGGCGAGCGTCGAGGTGGGGCATACCTTGGTGAGGCTCGCGATGTCAAAGACCGTGTCGCGGGGTGTATTGAACTCCACTACACGTTGGGTGCCGTCGGGCAATACGAATCCCGCCACGGCCTTGTCAAAAACGCCCTGGTCCTTGGCGGATTGCATTAATTTTTGGATGGCATCTTCGTTGAACTGCATGCCCAAATACTAACAAAAAAACTCCACATAAACGTTTTTTTTCAAAAGATTGAAGAATTTTTTCACGCAAAAAAAACAAATTGTTTAAATTATACCTATGGAAGAAGAAATCGACATCTTGAAACCGGACGGAAGCCTAGCAGGCTACTCTCGCGGGCGTACCGAAGTCCACGCGAAGGGATTGTGGCACCGCACGGTGCATGTTTGGGCGTTCGATGAATCCGGTCGAATTCTGTTCCAGCTTCGCAGCCGGGAAAAAGAGAATAACCCGGGCCTTTTGGACACCAGTTGCGCGGGTCACATTACTGCGGGCGACACCAGCAAAAAGGCCGCTCTGCGTGAGCTCAAGGAAGAGCTTGGCATAACCAAAAAAGCCTCTGACCTCACGTACCTTTTTGAATCGACCCACGAGAGCGTATTGAACAACGGGACGTATTTTGATAACGAGTACTACGACACGTACCGTATTACCCTCAACGCCAAGGAAGCCGCCTCACTTGTGCCGCAACCCGGCGAAGTTGAAAGTTTTGTGTGGATGACGCGCGATGAATTTTTCTCGAAGCATAAACTGTACCCTGCAAAATTCGTGAGCCACCCCAAGGATTATGATTACCTGACTTCCGTGATCACAGAACATAAAGGAGAGGAACTGTGAGCAAAGCCATTAACGGGCACCGCTATCGTCATTACAAAAGTCCTACAATGATTTATACTGTTATTGAGGCGAACGCGCTTGATTGTGAAGACGTTAAGCCTATGGTTGTATACAGGAGTGAGTACGAAACTCCTGAACACCCGAGGGGGACCATTTGGATTCGTTCCAAGGCGGACTTTGAAAGCCGCGTAATGCTCCCGGACGACATCGTCATCGACAGATTTACGCAAATTGATTAAAAAAAAACGCCTTTTGGTGTTTATTTTTTGTCAACGATATTTTTTAATACTGCTACTTTATATAAAATAATTTCGTTATATTAAGAATATGAAGTGCTTATATTCTATGTTGTTGCTGTTATCTTTAGGTGGCCTCGGCTTTGCCGCGGTAGGCGACACGCGGACTATCACCTATCACCTGAACGGGGGCGTGAATGACCCCGCGAACCTGGATAGCTATGTCGTCATAAAAGCAGATTCTAGCGAATGCACGATTACGCTCCAGGAGCCGACCCGCGAAGGTTCCCGGTTTCTGGGCTGGTTTAAAGAAGCTACCACCGGTGTTTTTTACGACGCTCCCCAAAAAAGTATATCCCGTTGCAGTGGAGACAAATACACGTTAACAGCGCTTTGGGCCCCTGCAGTCAAGGAACCCCAGTTAAGTGTTGACAGCTGTTACCAAATCACCTCCAAGGAGGAACTTTACGCCATCCCCAAACTTTCCACCTTTGCTTGCATAGAACTCCAGAACGATATCGTGGTCAATGAAAATCTGCTGGATGCGGAAGGGAACCCGGACTCCACCCGCAATGACATCATGTACTGGAAGCCTTTTGCATTTGGCGGAATATTTGAGGGCAACGGCCACACCATTTCGGGGCTTTATACAAAAAAACAGTATGAAGCCGGGTTTTTCTCTAAGCTTTATGAAGGCGCCGGCAAGCCCCCCGTCGTAAGGAACTTGGGTATTAAGGATTCCTATTTTGAAGGTACCCCTTATGCAGGAGGTATTGTCGGCTATATAAAACAGTCGGCGCTTCTTGTCAATGTTTTTAGCGAGGCGACGGTTGTCGCGCGCGGTAGCGCCGGCGGCATTGCCGGTGCAATTATAAGCGAGGAAGACTGGTCGTGCCTTTGTGCTCCGCCTCCCTTGGCAAAGCCTGCCCTAGCAAAGCCCGAATGGCCCACGATGAACCCGAGCAACGTGACTCAGATTATCAACGCCTACAATGCGGGCCGCGTTTCCGGTGCATCTCGCCCATATGATGGAACCGGAGGCATTGTCGGTCAAGCGCAGGATTTAACCCTCGAGAACGTATTCAACATCGGAACTGTTTCTGATAGCGGCGATGCCATTTTTGGCCTTCATAATCTTGAATGGTGTTACTATGACAGTTCCCGCCACCATGTTGAAATCAAGAACACCTACTATGCCGGCGATGGGGTAGCCCAATACGGTGGATCAAAGGCGACTGCGGACGAATTCAGGGACGGGACCGTTCTAGGGAAATTGCAGGAGGGCACCTATGGTGCCGCATGGGAACAAAGCGTGGGCGTAGATCCATACCCGGTTTTAAGTTCCAATGTGAGGTATTACCTTGACTACAAACTGAACGGTGGCGTGAACAGCGACAAAAACCCGGAGTACTACACAATCGATTCCGCCGTTATTCTGTCAAGTCCCACAAAGGAGGGCGATACCTTTGAAGGGTGGTTTGCCGACAGCCTGTATAAGGAACGGATTGACACCATCAAGGCCGGTACCAAAAAATACTATACCCTTTACGCCAGGTGGGAGAGCGAATATCTTGTGACCTATGTTGCCAATGGCGGCATGGAGCCCGAAATCAATCCCTCGCGCTGGTCCTCGGATTCCGCGGCCTATACATTAAAGGGGCTTGAAAAAGTAGGCTACACTTTTGACGGCTGGTATGCCGATTCCACGTTCAAAACGCTTGTGAAAGAGCTTGCGAAGGATCGCCGCGACGATATCACGTTATATGCAAAGTGGATAACGAACAACTATAAGATCACGTACCACTTGAACGGTGGCGAGAATGACCCCGCTAATCCGGCAACATTCAATTTCGACACCGACATCACCTTAAAAGAACCGACCCGTAAAGGCTTTATTTTTGTAGGTTGGTTTGACAAACTCACTTATTCCAGCGAAATCAAGAGTTTCGGGAAAACATCCTACTACAGCCGCGATTTCGACCTTTATGCGCACTGGTATCCCGAACCCAAGAAGCCCGCCACAAACGAAAACGGCTGCTACCTCATCTCAAATCGCGAAGAACTGTACTGGTTTGCACTGTACACGAGCAACAAACTTGACAGCGCCAAACTTACAGAAACCCGCCCCTGTGCCTGGCAAACAAACGACATTGTCGTCAACGAGGCCCTCGTGGATGCCGACAGCAATTGGGTGGACGGAATCGTACTGTGGCAGCCCATTGGTGTACTGCTTAATGGCAATACTTTGGTTTATTATGCCAACAACCATAGTGTTTCGGGACTATTCATCAACGATTATTACAGCCAGTCCGTATGGGAAGAATTTTTCTGGCATCCGGATGGTAAGGGCTCCTTCCCAAATATCCTGAACAGTTGCGTAAACACATACGAAGGTACCATCTGGTCGAACAGTATAAGGCAATCGCTTCGCGAAGTTTCCAAGACGCTTTCGTTCGGCGTCAATGCCGCGGGTCGCCTGCTGCAAGTCTATGGCGCCCATGCGGGCTCAAAGGTAAGCGTGTTCGATATGCAGGGCCGGGTAATTGCCAAGGGGCTGGTGGGCTCCACCGGAAACGTTGCGCTCGAAATGCGTCGTGCCGGCAGTTATCTGGTTCA
>OCTX012228550.1_pt1 | contig 18116 bp, 16 predicted proteins | sample 1539691 | NCBI WGS metagenome assembly OCTX01 (sample SAMN02144231, study PRJEB22623) | gut metagenome | biome: sheep rumen | host: Ovis aries | place: New Zealand | reverse complement strand
AGCTGTTGGTTATGCCTTTCATGTCCATGCCGTCGGTGATGACGAGGCCGTCGAAACCCATGGTACCTTTGAGGAGGCCGTTGACGATGGCGGGACTGAGCGTGGAGGGATGCAGGCTGTCGTAGGCGTTGACCTGCAGGTGGGCCACCATGACGCCCCCCACGCCGGCGGCGAAGAGGCGGCGGAAGGGGTGCAGGTCGACGGTGTCGATATAGGCGAGGGAGTGGTTGATGACTGGCAGTTCGAGGTGGCTGTCTTTGTCGGTGTCGCCATGGCCGGGGAAATGCTTGGCCACAGCCATGACTCCCTGGCTCTGCTGTCCGAGGGCGTACATGACGGCGAGGCGAGCCACACGTTCAGGGTCGGTGCCGAAGGAGCGGGTGCCGATGACGGGGTTGTTGGGGTTGGAGTTGATGTCGGCCACTGGGGCGAAGTTGACATGGATGCCCATCTCGCGGCATTGGCGCCCTATCTCTTCACCCATACGGTAGACGATGCTGTCAGCATCCTCGGAGAGCTCACCGAAGCGCGCGTTGCGTGGAAAGGCGTACATGTCCTTGAGGCGCATGCCGAGTCCCCATTCGCCGTCGATGCACACCATCAGAGGCACACGGGCGTCGCGCTGGAAGCGGTGTGTAAGGGCGGCCTGCCGCTCGGCGGTGCCGACAAAGAAACAGACACCGCCGACGCCATAGCCGTTCATCACCTCGGAGAAGGCTTTGGCCTGCTTGTCGTCCATATTGAGCGGCACACGCACAACCATGAGCTGTGCAATGCGCTGGTCGAGAGTCAAGGTCTGCATGATGGAGTCGACCCAGTTGGTCTCAGGGTCACGGTATGTCCAGCCACGGGAACTGAAGCGCTGGGCCACGGCCTGGCTGAACACGGCTGCAAGAAGCATCGCCACAACAATGGCGCATATTCTCTTTTTCATTGTCTTAACAGTTTGTCTATGACGGCGACCTGACGCTGGCGGGGGTTGCCCTCATAGTTGAGTATAACATAATCGGCGCGGCGCATCATCTCCTCGGCAGGCATCTGGTTGGCCACGCGCGCCATGAGCTGCTCCACCCCCACCCCGTCGCGTTTTTGAAGACGCTCAATACGTTCGTGAAGGTCAAGGTAGACACAAACGACCTTATCCATGAAAGCGTTGAAGCCATAGTCGTAGAGAATGGCACTCTCAAAGAGGACGTAGGGCTCCGCAGAATGCATGCGGCAGAAGGCGTCGAAGTCGGCCATAACACGCGGATGCACCAGATTGTTGAGGCCGTGCAGCTTCCGGCTGTCGGCGAAGACTATACCCGCGATGCGGCGCTTGTCAACACTCCCGTCCGCACGGAAGACCTCATCACCAAGCAGCCGGCGCACTTCGGCAAGGAAAGCAGGATTGTCATAGTAGGCAGCAGCCACATCGTCGGCCACAAAGGCATGGACGCCGCGCCGCACGAACTCGGCGACCACGGTGCTTTTACCGCAGCCTATACCGCCGGTTATACCCACTCTCTTCATGGCAAACGACGACGGCTATTTTATGATTACACACTGCACCTCGGCAGGCTCTATGGCCCGGGGGCGCATAAAACTGGGAAACTCGGTGAGTTGCGGCTCTATGTGCTGCCCATTGGCGAGGATGTCGGAATAGTTGACCGTGACGGTAAGCTCTGGTTCGCGGTATAGGTCGCGTTGTGCCACCCAAACATGCAACGTCGCCTCCGGCGGGTAGACATGGACCGCCACCGTGCTGTCGGCACCAGCCACTTTTATCGGCACTTTGTAGGTGCGCTCCACAAAGGTCTCGACTGGGACATACACCTGCACTTCGGTGCAGGATGGCCGCACGTCGCCATACTGCTCCCATACGGGCTCAAGCGGCAACGTGAAGGTCTGCGACATACCGATGCCCGACACGGTGGTCTTAGCCACTGGCAGGCTGCCGATTCTGGACAGCGCCTCTTCCGGGCCATATAGAACCACCTCAGTAGGAGTCACGACTGGCTGACCATAGAGCCCGTAACGTTCAGAGAACTCAAAGCTGACGCCATCAAGCGTGGGGCAGAAGGACTTGCTGGCCCGCTCGACAAGGGTGACGCGCAACGAGTCAATGTTGCAGCTCACCTCCTTGATGCCGGCGACACTTTTGCCCACTGCGCTATAAAGGCTGTCAACACCTACGGCACATTGCACACTGCTGCCATTTATCCTCACCTCCACTTCGGGAGAGGTCTCTCTCATGCCCATAAGGAAGGCCACATATCCGTTGGAGCCTATGTGCATAGGCAGCACCGTATCGGCGGAAGCCAGAGCATACCTCACCGTGTCATAACCGACATAGCGGATTTTGACAGGAACAGTATATTCCATGGGCTCCGACATAGACACGCCAAGCCATACCACTGCCGTTAGCGCCAATATGACAAGAAAGCGCTTCACTTACTTCTTGACCTCTTCGCTCTTGGCTTCCGGTGCAGGCTGTATCATGCTTTTCTCTACGGTGAGGACGGTGCCGTTGCTTACCTCCACCTCAACGGTGTGCTCGCCGACCTCGTGCACCTTGCCGTATATGCCTCCAGAGAAGACGACACGGTCACCTTTCTTCAGTCCTTCGCGGAACTTGCGCTCCTCTTTCTCTTTCTTGCGCTGCGGACGAAGCATCAGTATCCACATAATCACGAGGATGGCAATCATCCATATCCACATCGAGCTACCACCCTTGGCACCCTGGGCCTGCAATAAAATCATATCTGTCATATCTTTTTATTAAGTTTTTTGTTTAACACTAATTTGTTATCTCCCCACCTGCGCAACAATCTTGAGCCTGCTCGTTGCCGGCTGGGCGTTGCTGACGATTGTGACCTCCTGGTACTGCTGCCCGGACTTGCCGGCGCTCTTGAAGGTCACAGTCACATAGCCCTCGCCACCCGGCGCAATACGGCCCTTGGGGTAGTCGGCCACTGTGCATCCACAGGTCGCCGAAGTGTTGCTGATAATCAGGTCGGCATTTCCCGTGTTGCGGAAGTGGAAGCTGTAGCTTATATTCTCTCCGGCGGACAGGCGTCCGAAGTCATGGATGTCGCTGTCGAACGTGAGCACAGGCATTTTCTCGCTGTCGTTGTAGCCTTGTGCACTACGCGGATTGCGTATCAGGTCAACATCGGCATCTTGCTTGGCTTTGCCATTGCATCCTGCAAGAGCCAACGACGCAACGATGGCGCATACTACATACACTCTTCCCTTCATAGCACCTCCTCGCTCGACTCGTTCAACAAACCGCGCCCCGACTTCTTGATTCTCCCCTGCGAGCGCAGTTCCAGAACAAGTTTGTCGAGGATGCCGTTGATGAAGAGCTTGCTGCGCTCTGAGCTGAACTCTTTGCTAAGCTCTATGTACTCATCCACGGTGACTTTCTCGGGTATTGAAGGACAGCACGTGAATTCGGCAATGGCCATATTGATCAGCAGCACGTCCATCAACGCCACTCGCTCAAACTCCCACCCCTGCAGACGGGCTTTTATCATCTCGTCGCCCTCGCTGCGATGAAGCATTGTCTCCCGCAGTAACAGACGCGCAAAATCCATGTCTGCCTCATCCTTCTCCAGGCGCTTGTCGTACATCACCGGCCATGGCATGGCTTCGTCGAACGCCTGCTCGTCAAGGGTCTTGAGCATCATGAAATTATACTGTGCAATCTGCTCGAAGTCATCCTCCCACAGCAGGCTGCGCTCACCCATGGCGGTGACAACGGCCTCGCGATTCATTAGGAAGCGGAAGAGCATGATGGCCAACTCCTTGTCCTGACTGAAGTCTGTATCGGGATGCGAAAGGTAGCGGCAGTAGACGTCAGTCTTGCGGAACTCCAGGAATGCCTCGCGCACCATATCGCTGTGCGTCTCCCAGCAGCCTCCCCACTTCTCGGTGAGCTGTTTCAATTCATAGTTGTCAGCCATACGGCGCAAGAACTCATTACCAAGGAACTTACGGTTGGGAGTCTTTTCTGCATCGGTGGGGCGGAACTTGCGGCGTCCTTCCTCGATGACCACTTCGGCTATCTCATACACCCTGGTCATCAGCGACACCTGCAACACTCCAAGTTCATTGAGCCGGCCCACATGGTACTCAAAATCCCTGCATGCCTGTATGGCATCCTTGTCCTCCATCTGGCTGGCGTATATCTCCTGAAGCACTTTGCTTCTTAAGAAATGTCTGCTTAACATTTATAGTACGATATTGATAATCTTCTTGGGAACAAATATCACCTTGCGCGGCTCCTTGCCGTCCATCCACTTCTGCCCCTCGGGCATGGCCTTGATGGCGGCAATGGCCTCGTCCTGCGTACAAGTGGCCGGCAGGTCCACCGTGAAGCGCATCTTGCCGTTGAACTGCACGGGATATTTCACAGTGTCTTCTACAAGGTAACGGTCGTCGCACACAGGCCATTGCGCATCGCACACCGACTCCTCGTGGCCGAGTTGGTGCCACAGTTCCTCGGCGATATGCGGGGCAAAGGGTGCCATCAGCACCACCAGAGGCTCCAACACCTCGCGCTTGCCGCACTTCATGTCGGTAAGCGTGTTGGCGCATATCATGAATGTAGACACACACGTGTTGAACGAGAATCGCTCCACGTCGTCGGTGATCTTCTTGATTGTCTGGTGCAGCACCTTGAGCTCCTCCTTGGCAGCAGACTCGTCGCTCAGCCCTTCGAAGAGGCGCCAGAACTTCTTGAGGAAGCGGTGCACACCCTCTATGCCGTTGGTATCCCACGGCTTGGCCTGTTCCACGGGGCCGAGGAACATCTCGTACAGCCTCAGCGTGTCGGCACCGTATCGCGCCACCAGGTCGTCGGGGTTCTGCACATTGTACATGCTCTTGCTCATCTTCTCCACCTCCCAGCCGCACACGTATTTGCCGTCTTCAAGCTCAAACCTTGCGTCGGCGAACTCCGGCCGCCACTGGCGGAACTTCTCAACGTCGAGCACGTCGTTGTCCACGATGTTGATGTCCACATGTATAGGCGTGACATCGTCCATGCTCTTCACCAATCCCTTCGACACGAAGAGGTTATTGTCGGCCTTGCTCCTGTATACGAAGTTGGAGCGACCCTGTATCATGCCCTGGTTGATGAGTTTCTGGAAGGGCTCTTCCTTGACGGCAAGGCCGATGTCGTAGAGGAACTTGTTCCAGAAGCGGGCATAGATGAGGTGGCCGGTGCCGTGCTCCGCGCCACCGACGTAGAGGTCCACGTTCTGCCAGTAGCCCACGGCGTCCTTGCTGAAATACTCTTTGTCGTTGCCCGGATCCATATAGCGCAGGTAGTAGCCGCTGCTGCCGGCAAAGCCGGGCATGGTGCTCAGCTCCAGCGGGAAGACTGTCACGTCGTCAATCTTTTCATTCTCCACCACACAGCGGTTCTTCTCGTCCCACGCCCACTTCTTGGCGTGGCCCAGCGGGGGCTCGCCGGTTGCGGTGGGCTTGAAGTCGTCAACCTCCGGCAGCTCCAGGGGCAGGCACTCCTCCGGCAGGGGGCATGGCACACCACCCTTATAGTAGATGGGGAAGGGCTCGCCCCAGTAGCGCTGACGGCTGAAGATGGCGTCGCGCAGGCGGTAGTTGACGGTACGGTGGCCGATGCCCATCTCTTCAATCTTGTCGATAACGGCGGCCATGGCTTCCTTGACTTTCATGCCGCTGACGAAGCCGCTGTTGACGGAATAGCCTGTCTTGACGTCGAGGCTCTCGCTCCAGGTGGCGGGGTCAGAGGTGACGCCCTTCTCGAGGGTGACGACCTGGCGGATGGGCAGGTTGAAGTGGCGGGCAAAGGCAAAGTCGCGGCTGTCGTGGGCAGGCACGGCCATGATGGCACCAGTGCCGTAGCCGGCAAGGACGTAGTCGCTCACATAGATGGGTATCTTCTCCTCGGTCAGAGGGTTGACGGCGAAAGCACCGGTGAAGACGCCGGATACTTTCTTCACCTCGGCCTGGCGCTCGCGCTCGGAGCGGTTCTTGGCCCAAGTGACATATTGCATCACCTCGTCGCGTTTTTCGGGCGTGGTGATTTGCTCAATGAGCTCGTGCTCAGGGCAGAGCACCATAAAGGTCACGCCGAAGATGGTGTCGGGGCGGGTGGTGAAGATCTCAAAGGAGATGTCCGACTTGTCAGACAGCGGGAACCACACTGCGGCGCCCTCCGAGCGGCCGATCCAGTTGCGCTGTATCTCCTTCAGCGAGTCGGTCCAGTCCACCTGTTCCAGGCCGTCGACGAGGCGTTGGGCATAGGCGGAGATGCGGAGGCTCCACTGGCGCATGAGCTTGCGCTCCACGGGGTAGCCGCCGCGCACGCTGAGGCCGCCGACGACCTCGTCGTTGGCCAGCACGGTGCCCAGGTCGGCGCACCAGTTGACGTAGGTGTCGGCCAGATAGGCCAGGCGGTAGTTCATCAGCACCTGGCTGCGCTTGACGGCATCCCAGCCGTTCCATTCTGCGGCCGTGAAGTGCATCTCTTCGGAGCAGGCGGCATCGAGGCCTTCGGTGCCCTGCTTGGCGAAGTGTGCCTCGAGTTGGGCTATGGGGAGCGCCTTGGCGGCGGTGTTGTCGTAGTAGTGCTTGAAGAGCTGGAGGAAGGTCCACTGCGTCCACTTGTAGTACTTGGGGTCACAGGTGCGCACCTCGCGGTCCCAGTCAAAGGAAAAGCCAATCTTGTCGAGCTGCTCGCGGTAGCGGGCTATGTTCTTTTCCGTGGTGACGGCAGGATGCTGTCCTGTCTGTATGGCATACTGCTCGGCGGGCAGCCCATAGGCGTCATAACCCATGGGATGCAGCACGTTATAGCCGCGCAGACGTTTATAGCGGGCGTAGATGTCGCTGGCTATGTATCCCAGCGGGTGGCCTACATGAAGGCCGGCACCCGACGGGTAGGGAAACATGTCCAAAACATAGTAATGCGGCTTGGGAGAAGCGTTGCCCCCATTCGGTCGCGACGCCTCTCCGGCATTGTCGACATGGTACACACCATGCTCGCGCCACCAGTTCTGCCACCGCGGTTCTAGTTCACTGAAGTTGTAGTCCATTTTCTTTCAATCTTTTATCGCAGCCACACACTCTGGCTGACAACTGCAAAGATACGAAAAAATTTCTACTATATATAAACAATACTAATTTTTATTTCATTTAATACAAATAGCCGCAGGACTTCGCGGCAGTTTCCACGAACCCTGCGGCCATCTTACGGCATCATGCGCCGACATCAGCCTCTCGGCGTCAGCACGTCAAATGTGTTGTCGCTGTAGATGAGCATCATACGCACCACAACGCGCTCAGCATCCTTTGCATGCACGGCTTGAGGTTCTGCCTCGCGCATTTCCTCGCCAGAAGCCTGGGGGGCGGCGTCTTTCACCTCATACTCCTCGGGCGGCACAGCCATGTACGCGGCCTGATAGTCTTCGGCCTTGGGGAGTTCTGCAGGCTCGCCCCCAGAGAAGTCGGCTTCCGTCTGCTGCGGCACAGCGGACTCTGCATTCCGCCCCTCGCCAGCGGCGGCCGGAGCACCGTTGCCATACATGGCACCTCTGCCGAGGAGCAGCCAGTTGGCGTCAATCTCTGGATAACGGCGAAGCACCTTCACGGCGAAGTCGAGACTCGGATTGTTGCGGCCACCCAGAATATGCGACATTCCAGACGGCTGTATGCCGATCTCCTCAGCAAACTGTCTTGCGGTGATATTTTTCGCCCGCAGAATCAAATTTATCCTGTTTATCATAATCTTACATTTGTATTTCAGCGATTTTTGCGTTTACAAAATTACACACTATTTTTGACATGACAAAACAAAATATACAATTTTACAACCGTACACAAACACAACAAATCATCTATCACTTTAATTGTTATTCGTAATACACTATATTTTAATACTTCATATTCAAACAACTCTTTATGATAAACAACTGCTTCAACCAGACATAACATTAGAACTAAAACATTAATACAAGAGATTAAAACACTGATTTTCTGTTCATACTATATCAACAAATACTATTTGTTAAATATTTTAACCGAAAATACACCTGTTACGTAATTACATTTGTACATGACGTCACTTTCGTCCAATCTTACATCTGTCACCGTCAGTTTTAACGGGCTGTGTGTTACAAATGGCAACAAGAAGAAATCGCTCCTAACGGCCTATCTCACCCCGACACCACCTCCGCCTCACAGATTGGCGAGAAAGTCGCTTAGAAGCGAAATTCGTCTCCCCCACCCTGCCACTCCGATACGGAGTCCATTCGGACCCTCTTCGGACCCCCTTCGGCATTTCTTCAGTGGAAAGCCGTAGAAAGGCCGACGATAATCCGTATGGACTCCGTACCGGATGCATGCCGCCGTGACATCGCCAACACCCTAAATACATAAAAAATATGAACACTATCGGATATTTTTCGTATTTTTGCAGTTTCTTTTTAACATCATAGTTTTATGCAAAACGTTCGTAATATTGCAATTATAGCCCACGTCGACCATGGAAAGACCACCTTGGTCGACCGCATGCTTCATCAGGCCAAACTGTTCCGCGACAATCAGGAGACCGGCGAACTCATCCTCGACAACAACGATCTCGAGCGCGAACGCGGTATCACTATCCTCAGCAAGAATGTCTCCGTCCGCTACAAAGGCTACAAAATCAACATCATCGACACCCCGGGCCATAGCGACTTCGGCGGCGAGGTGGAACGCGTGCTCAACATGGCCGACGGCGTCCTGCTGGTGGTCGACGCTTTCGAGGGCCCCATGCCGCAGACACGCTTTGTGCTGCAGAAGGCCATTGAGCTGGGGCTCAAGCCTATAGTGGTTGTCAACAAGGTCGACAAGCCCAACTGCGACCCTGAGCTGACCCAAGAGGCGGTGTTCGACCTGATGTTCAACCTCGGCGCCAACAACGACCAGCTGGAGTTCCCCACAGCCTACGGCTCGGCCAAAAACGGCTGGATGGGCGAGGACTGGAACACCCCGACCGAGGACATCAGCTACCTCATGGACTTGATTATCGAGCACATACCTGCCCCAAAGACCGACGAAGGCAGTACTCAGATGATGATATCGTCGCTCGACTACAGCTCCTACCTCGGCCGTATCGCCGTGGGCCGTCTGCACCGCGGCACCCTGCAGGCAGGTCAGGCCATCACCCTCGCCAAACGCGACGGCACGATGGTAAAGACCAAGATCAAAGAGCTTTACGTCTTCGAGGGACTCGGCAAGGAGCGCATCAAGACACCCGTGGAGGCCGGCGAGATCTGCGCCGTGCTTATGGACCTCGACAAGAACGTGGCTTTCGAGATCGGCGACACCATCTGCGACGCCGACAACCCCGAGGCCCTGCCCCCCATCAAAGTCGACGAGCCCACGATGTCTATGCTCTTCACAATCAACAACTCACCATTCTTCGGCAAAGAGGGCAAATATGTCACCAGCCGCCACCTGCGCGACCGCCTTTACGCCGAGTTGGAGAAGAATCTGGCCATGCGCATCGAAGAGACCGGATCGCCTGACGCCCTGCTGGTATACGGCCGCGGAATCATGCACCTCAGCGTCCTCATCGAGACCATGCGCCGCGAAGGCTACGAGCTGCAGGTAGGCCAGCCCAAGGTGATTATCAGGGAGATAGACGGTCAGAAGTGTGAACCCATAGAGCAGCTCACGGTGCTGGTGCCCGAGGAGTTCTCGTCGAAAGTCATCGACGTGGTCACACGCCGCAAAGGCGAGGTGGGCACCATAGACACGAAGGGCGACCGCGTGCAGCTCGACTTCACCATCCCCTCGCGCGGCATCATAGGTCTGCGCAACACGCTGCTCACCGCGACCAACGGCGAAGCCATCATCGCCCACCGCTTCCTGGAGTTCCAACCCTGGAAGGGCGACATGGACGACCATAAGTACGGCGCCCTCATCGCCAAGGAGACCGGCGAGGCAACGGCCTACAGTATCAGCAAGCTGCAGGACCGCGGCCCCTTCTTCATAGAGCCGGGCGACCACGTCTATGCCGGCGAGGTGATCGGCGAGAGCCTGCGCCCCGGCAACGACATCGTTATCAACGTGGTGACGGCCAAGAACCTCACCAACATGCGCTCCAAGAGCGCCGACGACAAGTCGACCTGCAGCCCCGCAATCAAGATGAGCCTCGAGGAGGCCATGGAGTACATCCGCGAGGACGAATACCTCGAGATCACCCCCTCGAACCTCCGCATCCGCAAGATCATCCTCGACGAGATTGAGCGCAAACGCGCCAGGATAGCAGCGGGTTACAAGGACGAATAAACTACAGCACGTCCCAGAACGCCTGGGGCAGGTATACATTCTCCAGCGAGGTGGCTTCTTTGAACAAGGGGGCCACCTCTTCGCATGTATAGCCCGCTATGCCGCATCCCACGGCGGTGACGAGGAAGGTGAGTCCGGGATGCTGGCGTGCGCAGTCAATGAAGTGGCCTACAGCCTTTTCCAGCGCCGCCTTGCCCTCCATGGTCGGGAGTGCGTAGGTGCGGCCGGTGAGCCCCTCGCCCACGCCCCATTCGGCACCGAAGTGCTTGTAAGCAAACCATGCGGCACCGCCGCCGTGGGCTCCTTGTATGTTGCTGCCGAAGACAAACACTTCGTTGCTGCCGAGTTCGGCGATGCGGTCAGACGCCACACGGCGCCCGTTTGTTATCTTTGTGTTTTCCATAGCGTTTTGATATTGATACGCCAGCGCGCGCGGCGCGGTCACTGGCGGCGTGCGAGTTCCTCTTTCAGAGCCGCCACAAAGGCGCGGATGTCGTCCTCGGTGGTGTCGAACGAACACATCCAGCGCACCACGTCGGCGGCCTCGTCCCAGTCGTAGAAGAAGTAGCGCTCCTGCAGACGGTGCCACACGTCGGTGGGCAGCTGTGCGAAGAGGCTGTTGACCTGCACGGGGTACATGACCTTCACCCCTTCGACCTTCTCCACCTCCCTCAGCAGCAGCTGCGCCATGGCGTTGCTGTGCTCGGCGTTGCGGCGCCAGATGCCGCTCTCGAGGTAGCATATAAACTGCGCCGCCATGAAGCGCATCTTGCTGGCCAGCTGCGTCATCTGCTTGCGACGGTACTTCATGTCGACGTCGAGCCCGGGGTTGAGGAGCACGCAGCTCTCGCCCATCAGCAGGCCGTTCTTGGTGCCGCCGAAGCTGAGGGCGTCGACACCGAGGTCGGTGGTCAGCTCCTTGAACGAGCAGCCGAGGGCCACGGCGGCATTGGCCAGGCGCGCACCGTCGACATGCAGGTACATGCCGTGCTCGTGCGCCAAGTCGGCCAACGCCTTGATTTCCTCGCGGCTATAGAGCGTGCCCAACTCTGTGGGCTGGCTGATGCTGATGGCCTTGGGCTGCGAGTGGTGCTCGAAGCCGAAGCCGTGCAGACGCGTCCGCACGAGGGCGGGCGTCAACTTGCCGTCGGGCGTGTCCACCGTCAGCAGACGGCAGCCCACGACACGCTGCGGGGCGCCGCACTCGTCGACGTTGATGTGCGCCGTCTCGGCACACACCACAGCCTCGTGCGAGCGGCACATGGCGTCGATACACAGCACGTTGGCACCCGTGCCGTTGAAGACCAGATACACACGAGCCTGCGGCCCGAAGGTCGCCTTGACGAGCGCCTCGAGACGCTGCGTATATTCGTCGTCGCCGTAAGCCAGCGCATGCTCGCTGTTGGCCATCGCTATGGCCTCTATCACCTCGGGGCTGATGCCCGAATGGTTGTCGCTACCGAAACCTCTTTTCATATCGTTGTCAGTCGTTTATATTCGTTTCTGCCGTTGTTTGGCTTTGCAAATATACGTCTTTTTCACAAATCATGCAAATTAAGTTGCCGCCGTCGGACGCGCGCCTCTCGCCGGACAGCCGCTCGCGCTTCCCTCCACCCTGCCACGCACGCCATTTCGACGATACTTCAACGATACTTCAACGATACTTTAACGATAGCTATCGTCGAAATATCGTTGAAGTATCGTTGATATATCGTTGAAATAATGTTGGAAACCCCTGCAGCGATGCCTCAGCCCCCGGCCGGCCGCCGCGGCGGCACAAAAAAAGGCGCCACGCTGATGCGTGGCGCCTGCGTCTGCCTCCGCCGCGACGGCGGATGAGGCTCTGTCACTGTGCCTTCTTGGGGTTGTAGAAGACAAACTGGCCGTCTATGACGTCGATGATGACGGTCTCGTCGGTGTGTATCTTGCCCTCCAGCAGCTGACGGCTCATCTCGTTGAGTATCTCGCGCTGGATGACACGCTTCACGGGACGCGCACCCATGGCGGGGTCGTAGCCCACGTCGGCCAGACGGTTGACGGCCTCGTCGGTGGCCGTGATGGTGATGTCGTTCTTCTCGAGCATCTTGGCCACCATGCGCAGCTGTATGCGGACGATGTCGCGTATCTGGCTCTTGTTGAGGGGCTGGAACATGATGATCTCGTCGATACGGTTCAGGAACTCGGGCCTGATGCGCTCTTTGAGGAGCCCCATGACGGCCTCCTTGGTCTCGTCGAGCTCGTACTGCGAGGGGTTGGGGTTGTGCTCCAGCTTCTCGCGGATGATGTCGGAGCCCATGTTGGAGGTCATGATGATGATGGTGTTCTTGAAGTCGCAGGTGCGGCCCTTGTTGTCGGTCAGGCGGCCGTCCTCGAGCACCTGCAGCAGGATGTTGAACACATCGGGGTGAGCCTTCTCGATCTCGTCGAAGAGGACGATGCTGTAGGGTTTGCGGCGCACGGCCTCGGTGAGCTGACCGCTCTCGTCGTAGCCCACATAGCCTGGAGGTGCGCCGATGAGTCGACTGACGCTGTGGCGCTCCTGGTATTCAGACATATCGATACGCACCATCATGTTCTCGTCGTCGAAGAGCACCTCGGCCAGAGCCTTGGCCAGCTCCGTCTTGCCGACGCCCGTGGTGCCGAGGAAGATGAAGGAGCCTATGGGGCGCTTGCCGTCGCTGAGGCCTGCACGCGAGCGGCGCACGGCGTTGGCGATGACACTGATGGCCTCGTCCTGGCCCACGACGCGTTTGTGCAGCTCGTCCTCAAGGTGCAGCAGGCGTTCGCGCTCGCTCTGCAGCATACGCGTCACGGGGATGCCCGTCCACTTGCTCACCACTTCGGCGATCTGCTCGCTGTCGACCTCCTCATTGATCATGGCGTTGTCGGCCTGCATCTGCTTGAGCTGCTCCTTGAGATCGGTGACTTTTTTCTCGGCCTCGCGGATGCGGCCGTAGCGCAGCTCTGCCACCTTGGCGTAGTCGCCGGCGCGCTCGGCCTGCTCGGCGTCGAACTTGTAGCTCTCGATGTTCTTCACCTCGGCCTGTATGGCTTCGACGATCTGCTTCTCGTTCTGCCAGCGGGCCTTCATCTGGTCGCGCTGCTCGCGGAGGCCGGAGAGCTCCTTGTCTATCTGGGCTATCTTGTCCTGGTCGTTCTCGCGCTTGATGGCCTCGCGCTCGATCTCCAGCTGGCGTATGCGGCGCTCTATCTCGTCCAGCTCCTCGGGCACCGAGTCAATCTCCAGGCGCAGCTTGGCGGCGGCCTCGTCGATGAGGTCTATGGCCTTGTCGGGCAGGAAACGGTCGCTGATGTAACGGTGCGAGAGCTCGGCGGCGGCGATGATGGCCTCGTCCTTGATACGCACACGGTGGTGCACCTCGTAGCGCTCCTTCAGGCCACGCAGTATACTGATGGTGTCGGGCACCGAGGGCTCGTCGATGATGACGCTCTGGAACCTGCGCTCGAGGGCCTTGTCCTTCTCGAAGTACTTCTGATACTCGGCGAGGGTCGTAGCGCCGATGGCACGCAGCTCGCCGCGCGCCAGCGCGGGCTTCAGTATGTTGGCGGCGTCCATGGCCCCTTCGCCGCCGCCGGCACCCACGAGGGTGTGTATCTCGTCGATGAAGAGGATTATCTCGCCGTCGGCTTCGTTAATCTCACGGATGACGCTCTTGAGCCGCTCCTCGAACTCACCCTTGTACTTGGCACCGGCTATCAGGGCGCCCATGTCGAGACTGTAGATGGTCTTCGACTTCAGGTTTTCGGCCACGTCGCCGCTGACGATACGCTGCGCCAGCCCTTCGGCGATGGCTGTCTTGCCCACGCCGGGCTCGCCGATGAGGATGGGGTTGTTCTTCGTGCGGCGCGAGAGGATCTGCAGCACGCGACGTATCTCCTCGTCACGCCCGATGACGGGGTCGAGCTTGCCGGCCTGCGCCAGCTGGTTGAGGTTCTTGGCGTACTTGTTCAGGGCGTTCATCGTCTGCTCCTGGTTCTGGCTGGTCACCTTGCTGCCCTTGCGGAGGTCGGCGATGGCGGCGAGGAGGGCCCTCTCGCTCACGCCGGCGTCTTTAAGCATCTGGCTCACACGGTCGCGACCGCTGAGGATGCCCAGCAGCAGGTGCTCCACGCTGACGAACTCGTCGTTCATCTTCGTGGCTCTCTGCTGGGCGGCCACCAGCGCCTGGTTGGCGTCGCTGCTGAGGTACACCTGGCCGCCGCTGACGTGCGGCATACTGTTAAGGATGTCATCCACCTGCTGCGTCAGGCGGGGGATGTTGACCTCCATCTTCTTGAGGAGGTAGGGCGTCACATTCTCGTCTTCCGAGAGGAGCCCCTTCAGCAGGTGCGCCGTCTCGATGGCCGGATGCTGCCCTCCGAGGGCAATCTCCTGAGCCTTCTGCACGGCTTCCTGCGCTTTGATTGTAAACTTGTCTAAGGTCATAGTTATTTGGTTTTTATTTTCTGACCTCATCTATGCAAAATGAATACCAGACAACAGACAACTGCCATTTTGTCAGTTGTCTGTCATCCGCAGATACCTTCTGCGTCAACATAAAATCATAAACCAGGAAAAACCTGTCGCTCCGGTCAGAGACCAAGAATCCGAGTCAACTCGGCGAAGTCGTCGATCAGCAGTTCTGCGCCTGCTGCCTTGAGTTCGGCAGCCGACTGGTTGCCGTAGGTGACACCACAGGTACGGCATCCGGCCGCACACCCCATCAGAATGTCATAACTGGCATCGCCCACCACCATGGCCTCCTCGGCGGCGACGGCAAGCTTCTGGAGTATGAGCCGCACCGGCTCGGGATGTGGCTTGCCATACTGTACGTCATTGGCGCTGACGACCATACTGACGTATGACTCCAGATGGAAGCTCCTTACGAAACCTTCAAGAGTAGGCCGTCCACGACTGCTGCATATTGCCAACAGCAATCCTCGCTCGTGCATCTCACGCAGAGTCTCCATCACATGAGAGAAGAGCTTGACAACACCGTTATGATTCTTTTCATCGAAGATGCGGCGGTAAACCTCCACGCAGCGGTCGCCAACGACGTCGTCTATTGGCAGCAGACGCATGAAACACTCTTTCAGGGGCAGCCCTATCATCGCTCTGCATTCGGCATCGCTGCGCGCAGGCAGCTGCAACTCACGTATCGTGCTCTGCATCGAGTCGATAATCAGCGGCTGCGTGTCGGCCAGCGTGCCGTCGAAATCAAGTATCACCAACCTTATAGCCACAGCATCAATACCCTTCGGGGTTCTGGCGCTGCCAGTTCCAGCTGTCGCGCACCATGTCGTCGATGCCGTACTTGGCCTCCCACCCCAGCTCGGCCTTGGCCTTGGCGGGGTTGCAGTAGCAGGTGGCTATGTCGCCCGCGCGGCGCGGTTTGATGCTGTAGGGCACATCAACGCCGTTGACGCGGACAAAAGCCTTCACCATGTCCAGCACGCTGTAGCCGTTGCCCGTACCTATATTATATATACCCACGCCGCAGCGACGGCCGATGGCCTGGAGGGCGCAGACATGGGCGGCGGCGAGGTCGACGACGTGGATATAGTCGCGCACGCCGGTGCCGTCGGGCGTCGGGTAGTCGTTGCCGAAGACGCCAAGCTCCTTGCGCTTGCCGACAGCCACCTGCGTGATATACGGCATTAGGTTGTTGGGGATGCCGTTGGGGTTCTCCCCTATCCTGCCGCTGGGGTGCGCGCCCACGGGGTTGAAGTAGCGCAGCAGGACGACGTTCCACTCCGCGTCGGCCTTCTGGATGTCCATAAGCACCTGCTCGAGCATGCTCTTCGTCCAGCCGTAGGGGTTGGTACACTGGCCCTTGGGGCAGCGCTCGGTGATGGGTATCTCGACGGGGTCGCCGTAGACGGTGGCCGATGAGCTGAAGATGATGTTCTTGCAGCCGTGGCGGCGCATGACGTCGACGAGCGTCAGCGTGCCGCCGATGTTGTTCTCGTAGTATTCCCACGGCTTCTCCACGCTCTCGCCCACGGCCTTGAGGCCGGCGAAGTGGATGCATGCGTCGAAGCGGTGGCCGGCGAAGAGGCGCTCAAGGCCTTCGCGGTCGCGGATGTCGATCTGGTGGAAGGGAATCTCCCCCACGCCGATGATCTCCGCCACACGGCGCAGCGACTCGGGGTTGCTGTTGCTCAGGTTGTCCACCACCACGGCGGTGTGCCCCGCCTTGTAGAGCTCTATCAATGTATGGGAGCCGATATATCCGGCCCCGCCGGTAACCAGTATATTCATATCAAGGTTTAAGGTTTATAGTTTAAGGTTTAAAGTTTAAGGGGATAAGTTTAGGGGGTTGTCCTTGTCTTGGCGCTTGCGCCACGCGCTGTCATTTCACTTCAGCCTCTACGGCCTCCTTGTTCCACAGGCGGAGGAACTTCTCCACCCGCTTGCGGCTGTAGCCCTTGCCTTCTTCGAGGCTCTCGCTCTCCTGTATGTGGATGGGCACGCCTTTCTCGTTGAGCACCACGAATGCCGGGTAGCCGAAGCGGCCCGGATTGCCGAGATACTTCATCGCCTCCAGGTTCTTGTTGCCCTTGGAGTAGTTGACGTGGATATACACGTAGTTCTCCGCCATCAGCGGGGCGATGACGCTGTCTTTGGTGGCGAACTCGGCGAAGCGCAGGCACCACGGGCACCAGTTGCCGCCCACCTGGCACATCACATAGCGGCCGGTCTTCTGCGCCAGCGCTGTAGCCTCGCGTATCTGCTCCATGGCGTCGACGCCTTCGTCGTAGACCTTCGGGGCCTGTGCCCATACGCCCGTGGCCATGGCGGCCATCAGGGACAATACCATTATTATTCTTTTCATGTCAGCGATAACGGCGAACCGCCCGTTTTATTGCGTCCGCATGTATTCTTTGGCATACTCTACATAATGGGCGGCGTTGTCCGTCTGGCCGGGACGCGTGGGCTTGATGTAGCGAGCCGGCACACCGCCCCATATCTCGTGCGGAGGAATCTTGATGCCCTGCAGCACCAAGGCGCCGGCGGCCACGATGGCGCCCTCCCCCACCTCGCAGTCGTCGAGCAGCGTGGCACCCATGCCTATGAGGGCGCCGTCGCGTATGGTGCAGGCATGCACGGTGACGTTGTGGCCTATAGTGACGTCGCTGCCGATATGCGTGGGGCCTGTCTCATGCGTCACATGTATGCAGGAGCCGTCCTGCACATTGGTGCGGTCGCCGATGGTGATGGGTGCCACGTCGCCGCGCACCACGGCGTTGAACCACACCGAGCACTCATCGCCCAGCGTCACATCGCCCACCAGCGTGGCGTTCTCGCTGAAGTAGCAGTCGCGCCCCCACCGTGGCGAACGCCCTTTGTATGATTTGATTAGTGCCATAATTACATAGTTGATATCCTCTGCAAAGATACACAAAATACACCGCCCGAAGAAAAAAAACTTTGCAGAATGGTATCATAGCCATTCTCCCACCCCCCAAAAAAACAAACCGCCGGGGGCGTGTGTCCCCGGCGGTTGTGTGTATCTGTGTCTACTGCGATACTACCAGGCGAAGAGCGGACGGTTCTGCATCATCTCGTTGGCCTGGCCGGCGATCTTGGCGCGGACGGCCTCGTCGGTCGGGGCGCAGAGCACCTCGTCGATCATGTCGACGATGACGGGCATGTCGGCTTCCTTCAGGCCGCGGGTGGTGATGGCGGGCGTACCGACGCGCAGACCGCTGGTCTTGAAGGCGCTGCGGCTGTCGAAGGGCACCATGTTCTTGTTGATGGTGATGTCGGCGGCCACGAGGGCGTTCTCGGCTTCCTTACCGGTCAG
>OCTX012100629.1_pt1 | contig 18145 bp, 14 predicted proteins | sample 1539691 | NCBI WGS metagenome assembly OCTX01 (sample SAMN02144231, study PRJEB22623) | gut metagenome | biome: sheep rumen | host: Ovis aries | place: New Zealand | reverse complement strand
GGCAGTTAGCTGTTAGCCAAAAGCTAATGGCTAATAACTACGTGCTATGATGACGCGAGCCTTGGCTGGTTTGCCAGTCACCATATCCACACCAGGAGTCTGCTCTACGCCGAAAGGCACGCAGCGGATGGTTGCCTGTGTCTCTTCCTTGATCTTTGCCTCGGTCTCGGCAGTGCCGTCCCAGTGGCAGAGGAAGAAACCACCGTCCTTCACCTTCTCCTTGAACTCCTCGTAGTTCTCGCACTCAAAGATGTGAGCATCACGATAGTCCTTGGCCTTCTTGAAGATGTTCTGCTGGATGTCGTCGAGCAACTGCTCTACATATTCGGCAATACCGTCGATAGAACGGGTCTCCTTCTCCAGCGTGTCACGACGCATCACCTCGATAGTGCCGTTCTCCAGGTCGCGAGCACCCAGAACAAGACGTACGGGAACACCCTTCAGCTCGTAGTCGGCAAACTTAAAGCCAGGACGCTTGTTGTCAGCATCGTCGAACTTCACGGTGATGCCCTTCTGACGCAGAGCCTCGATGATAGGAGTAACCTCCTTGTTGACCTGCTCCATCTGCTCAGGCTTGGTGGCAATAGGAATGATGACTACCTGGATAGGAGCCAACTTCGGAGGCAGCACAAGTCCGTTGTCGTCAGAGTGGGTCATTATGAGTGCACCAATCAGACGGGTAGAGACACCCCATGAGGTAGCCCAAACATACTCGGGCTTGTTCTCCTTATTAAGATAGGTCACCTCGAAAGCCTTGGCAAAGTTCTGGCCCAGGAAGTGGGAGGTACCGCTCTGCAGTGCCTTGCCGTCCTGCATCATTGCCTCGATGGTGTAGGTGTCCAGAGCACCGGCAAAGCGCTCGGTCTCACTCTTCACACCCTGTATAACGGGTACAGCCATCCACTCCTCGGCAAACTTGGCATAAACCTTCAGCATCTTCTGTGCTTCCTCTTCAGCCTCCTCACGGGTGGCATGAGCGGTATGACCCTCCTGCCACAAGAATTCTGAGGTACGCAGGAAAGGACGGGTGCGCATCTCCCAGCGCATGACGTTACACCACTGGTTGCACATCAGGGGCAGGTCGCGCCATGAGTGAATCCAGTTCTTATAGGTGTTCCAGATGATGGTCTCTGAGGTAGGACGAACGATGAGCTCCTCTTCTAACTTGGCCGTGGGGTCAACCTCCACACCGCTCTTGTCTTCCTTGGCACGCAGACGATAGTGCGTAACCACAGCACATTCCTTGGCAAAGCCTTCTACATGTTCGGCCTCACGTGACAGGAAAGATTTTGGAATCAGCAGAGGGAAGTAGGCGTTCTGTGCGCCAGTCTCCTTAAACATCTTGTCCAGCTGCTGCTGCATCTTCTCCCAGATGGCATAGCCGTAGGGCTTGATGACCATACAACCACGTACGGCGCTCTGCTCAGCCAGGTCGGCTTTCACGACAAGGTCGTTAAACCACTGACTGTAATTATCAGCCCTTTTTGTTAATTCTTTTAATTCTTTTGCCATGTTTTATACAATAAATTCAAAATTTTGGTGCAAAGGTACAAAATAATTCATAATTCATAACGCATAATTCGTAATTATTTCATAATTTTGCAGGCATAAAAGTATGTTTCACTTAAAAAACAATAACATTATGAAGACAAAAATTCTTTCATTACTGCTCTGTGTGGGCTTGGTAGTAGCTTGTAACAACACTGGTAAGGGTGCAGCTATTGGTGCCGGCGGTGGTGCACTGCTGGGTGCTATTATTGGACATGTTGCTGGTAACACAGCTGTTGGCGCTGCCATCGGTGGTGCGGTAGGTGCTGGTGCCGGTGCTATCATCGGTAACCGTATGGATAAGGCTAAGAAGGCTGCTGAGCAGGTTCAGAACGCTCAGGTACAGACCGTTCAGGACGCTAACGGCCTGGAGGCTGTCAAGGTTACCTTCGACTCTGGTATCCTGTTCGCTACTGGTAAGGCTGACCTGTCACAGGGCGCTAAGAACTCACTGGTTCAGTTTGCTAAGGTGCTGAACGAGAATAAGGACTGCGACGTTGCCATCTATGGCCATACCGACAGCACTGGTTCTGACGCTGTCAACCAGCCTCTGTCTGTAAACCGTGCCAACAGCGTAAGCAACTATCTGAAGTCTTGTGGCGTTAGCGCTACTCAGATTAAGAGCGTAGAGGGTCAGGGTTCTACCAACCCCGTTGCTGACAATGCTACTGCTGAGGGTCGCAAGCAGAACCGTCGTGTAGAGGTTTACATGTACGCTTCTAAGAAGATGATCGAGGAGGCTCAGGCTCAGGCAAACTAATGCCAGATGTCTGATGTAAGATGTAAAAAGTGACGAAAATTCTCGATTTCATCAAGAAAATAATTAAATGGATAGTGGTGGCGTTCTTCGCCTCCACTATTCTTTCTGTTGTCATCCTGCGGTGGGTGCCTGTCTATTTCACGCCCTTGATGTTTATTCGTCTGGCCCAGCAGAAGGTTGCCAACCAGGAACTGACACTCCACCATCATTGGGTGCCACTCGACGAGATAGCCCCCTCACTACCGTTGGCGGTGATGGCTTCTGAAGATGCACACTTCCTGGAGCATCATGGTTTTGATTTCAAAGCCATTGAAAAGGCTGCCATGCGCAATATCAAACACCCCGACAAGCGTAAGCACGGCGCATCGACTATCTCCCAGCAGACGGCTAAGAACGTCTTTCTGTGGCCTGGCCGTTCGTGGGTGCGCAAGGGTTTCGAGGTTTATTTCACTGGACTCATCGAACTGGTATGGAGCAAGGAACGCATTATGGAGGTCTATCTGAACTCTATTGAGATGGGCAATGGCATCTATGGTGCCGACGCGGTAGCAGAGTATCATTTCAATACCACTGCCGACAAGTTGACCAAAGCGCAGTGTGCGCTGATAGCCGTCTCGTTGCCTAACCCACGACGTTTCAACTCTGCCCGTCCGAGTGGCTATATGCTTAAAAGACAATCGCGCATACTGCGTGAGATGCGCTTTGTAAAACCCCTGTAATACTTTCTCTATGAAGATAAAGAGTCGTTCGTTTGCCTCAAGACTGTCACGATGGGTGCTGTTGGTACTGTTTATCATGATGTGTGCATTGGCATTCTTTATGTATTCGATTACCAAGGTTCTCGTTGTGGAAATCGGTGCCAACACCGTAGAAGGCAGCATGCACGCCACCGAAGAGCAAATCAAGGGTGTCCTGTCGGAAACCAGTGTGGCAGTGAAAAACAATATCTTCTACATTGAGCAAAACCTAAGCGACCCCGATGAGATGCAAGCCTCCGTAGAACGCATCGTGAGAGAGAATGACTTCATACGCAGTTGCGGCATCAGTTTCGTGAAGAACTACTATCCACAAAAAGGACCTGGATACTGTCCCTATGCATGGCGTACGGACAGTATGCAGGTCAAGACCCACCAACTGACCGACCTCAACTTCGACTATCTGCATAGCGAATGGTTCACAAAGGCTATCAAGGTAGATTCTGCCTACTGGGGAGACCCTTTTGTAGACGGACATGACAGCAAGACACCTTTGATTGCCTATCTGCACCCCTTACACGACAAACAAGGAAGACTGGCAGCCATTTTGGGAGCAGACATCTCACTGGACTTCATGGCGACTATTCTGGACAAACAGGACAGTGTCTTCCAGGAAGAGCTGTGGGTGTGGGAAGGAGATCAAGATGCCAGTCTCTCAAGGAAAGCCTCAGAGAGTTATATCCTCTCACGCGACGGAACATTCCTGACTCACCCTGAGTCGTGGCGTATTATGAAAGGTAACTTCTATCGCCATCTGAAGGACTGCGATGAGAAGAAACTTGCCGAGCGGAGCATCAAGAATATGAAGGAGGGCAAGCACAGCTCGAATGAGATATACGAAGACTTGAAGATTAATGCCACACATAGTTTCCTTTTCTATTCTCCAGTGGAAGGCACCAATTGGAACTTGGCTGTGGTGGTGCCTCGTATAGCACTCGACCTGCTTGGGTTGACAATGGGTGTCGTGTTGTTGTTTATCATCGTCATCATCCTGATGGTTACTAACTTCGTCTGCCGATTGGGTATCAGGCGTACGACAAAACCGTTGATGAACTTGGCTGAAACTGCTGATAAAGTGGCTCAGGGACAATTCGATACGGCACTGCCTACCATCAAGCACCAAGATGAGATACATCAGTTGCGAGACTCGTTTGAAAACATGCAGCACTCACTGGCAAGATATGTGGAAGACTTGAAAACCACTACAGCTGCAAAAGCCTCGATAGAAAACGAACTGGAGATAGCACACGGTATACAGATGAGTATGCTGCCTAAGAAATATCCGGCATTCCCCGACAGGACGGATGTAGATGTCTACGGACAGGTTACACCGGCAAAGGCCGTGGGTGGTGACCTGTATGACTTCTTCATTCACGACGAGAAACTGTTTTTCTGCATCGGCGATGTGTCAGGAAAGGGTATTCCCGCCTCATTGGTAATGGCGGTGACTTGTTCGCTGTTCCGTAATATTGCAGCCCACACCACCAAACCGGAAATCATTGTGACAGGACTGAACGAGGCGTTGTGTACGAACAACGAGACAAATATGTTTGTTACCGTCTTTGCCGGTGTGCTGGACCTGAAAACAGGACATCTCAGTTATTCGAATGCTGGACATGATATGCCGTTATTGATAGACGACAACGGAGTGACCATTCTGTCGTGCGACCCGAATGTGCCTGCCGGTGTGTCTGCCGACTGGACATTTACCTGTCAGCAACTCGTCCTCAAGGAGGGTGCAACGTTGTTCCTCTATACCGACGGATTGAATGAGGCTGAGGATGTCCGACACAACCAGTTCGGGATGAAGCGCATGCTGGATGTTGCCAACGGGGCTTCGAGTCGTCCTGAGGAACTGGTTAACACCATGAAACAGGCTGTGGAACAGTTTGTTGGCGGTGCCGACCAGAGCGACGACCTCACGATGTTTGCTATCCAGTACCTTAAGTCATCAACCCCCAACAATTAAACGATTAGCAAGATGCAGAACGACCTAGTTATCTATATGAGCCTGTTCATGGTGACGGCGATCATCATCCTTTTACTGGTCTCCTTACTGATTCCTTTTTACTACTTTAAGCGTAAATGGTGGAAGGGACTCTTTATCGGTATCCCGGTACAAATTGCCGTTTTCATTTTTGGGGGGGTCGTCATAGGATTCGGCAGTATGCTGTATGTTGACAATTTTTTCGAGAAAGAAGTGGACAATGCAATGGTCACAGTTCGCGGCACAGACGTTGCCAGGCATAATAGCGACACACTGGTGTGGTCGCTAACTCCTGATGAGGTATGTTTGGTAGGCAAGGAAAAGGAGGAAGTAAGGAAACGCTTCTATTATGATTTTCTCCGCCTCAGTCCTGTGAGTGTGGGCGTAGAAGACAGAATCGTCGTGACCTTTGATGTGAAGCATAAGAAGGTTACGGCAACGGATATGGACAAGCCGATGGAAGTTGTACAAGTAGACTGGGAAAAGGTGAACCACTATCTCAACAAGTAATACCATCATTATTTTTAGGTATTTCCACAGAAACATTCGTTCATGTGGAAAAACTTTGCTACCTTTGCAGTCAAATAGCAAATGGTATGTATCTTTCAGATCTGAAGACAGGCGAAAAAGCCTTTATCGTCAAAGTAAAAGGACATGGCGGCTTTCGTAAGCGCATCATCGAGATGGGCTTCATCAAGGGCCAGCAAATCGAGGCACTTCTCAGTGCCCCGTTGCAAGATCCTGTGAAATACAAGGTGATGGGCTATGAAATCAGCCTGCGCCGACAGGAAGCAGAACAGATAGAGGTTAGCTATGAGCAGCAGTATGCTGTTGATGACAGTCCGATAACGTCTACGTCGACACCGCGCGAACAGCAGCACACTGCGACTGGTGTAAAGGAGATTACCATAGCGTTGGTAGGTAATCCTAACTGCGGAAAGACGTCGCTGTTTAATTTCGCTTCTGGTGCCCATGAACATGTAGGCAACTACAGTGGTGTTACCGTAGATGCCAAAGAGGGCTATACCCACTTTGGGGGATACCGCATCCGTCTGGTCGACCTGCCAGGAACCTATTCGCTCTCTGCCTATTCGCCTGAAGAACTGTATGTCCGCAAACAACTGGTAGATGATACGCCTGATGTTGTTGTCAATGTGCTGGATGCGTCGAATATCGAGCGTAACCTGTATCTGACGACGCAGTTGATGGACATGCACCTGCGTGTGGTCTGTGCATTGAATATGTATGACGAACTGGAACAGCGTGGCGACAAGTTAGATGTCGACAAGCTCAGTTCGTTGTTGGGTATGCCGATGGTTCCCACGTCGTTCAAGACGGGTAGGGGACTCGACCAGTTGCTTAGCGAGGTGATCCATATCTTTGAGAGTCGTGAGGGTCATGATCAGTACTATCGACACTTCCATATCAAGCATGATCACGAGATAGAAAACGGCATAGTAAATATTCAGAAATATCTGAAAGATAATGTGTTACTGCGAGCACACTATTCTACGCGTTGGTTGGCTATCAAACTGATTGAGATGGATAAGGAGGTTGATGCCATCGTGCGTGACCTGCCCGACTACGACAAGATTATAGCGGCTCGCGATACGGCCGTGCGTCGTATCAAGGAAGAGACGGGCGACGACTCAGAAACGGCCATCATGGATGCCAAGTACGGTTTCATCCGTGGCGCCTTGCATGAGGCTGGCTATGTGGTCGGCGTGAAGGGAGACACCTATAAGACTACCCATAAGTTGGATGCACTGATTACCAACCGCTGGGTAGGATTCCCCATCTTCTTCTTCATTCTCTATCTGATGTTTGAGACGACGTTCATCCTGGGTCAGTACCCGATGGATTGGATAGAAATGGGTGTTGATGAATTAGGCAGTTTCATCGGAGAGTCGATGGCTGAAGGTCCGTTGAAAGCGATGCTTATCGACGGAGTCATCGGTGGTGTAGGCTCAGTCATCGTCTTCCTGCCACAGATTCTGATACTCTACACCTTCATCTCTTTCATGGAGGATTCGGGCTATATGGCACGTGCCGCCTTTATCATGGATAAGCTGATGCACGGCATGGGACTGCATGGTAAGTCGTTTATTCCGTTGATTATGGGCTTTGGCTGTAATGTGCCGGCAGTAATGGCTACGCGTACTATCGAGAGCCGTCGTTCGCGCCTCATCACCATGCTGGTGCTGCCTATGATGTCGTGCTCTGCGCGCCTACCTATCTATATTATGATTACGGGTGCTTTCTTTGCCCCTCGCCACCAGAGTATGGTGATGATATCACTCTATGTCGTTGGAATTGCACTTTCTGTTGTTGTTGCCCGTATTTTGAGCACGTGGGTTATCAAGGGTGAAGATACACCTTTTGTGATGGAACTTCCCCCTTATCGCTTCCCCACGGCGAAGGCCATCTTCCGCCATACGTGGGAGAAAGGAAAGCAATATCTGAAGAAGATGGGTGGTATCATCCTTGTAGCCAGTATCATGGTGTGGGCCTTAGGTTATTTCGGTACGATGGGTGTTGCTCCTTCGTTGGAGGAGAGCTTCATCGGTCTGTTAGGAAAGGCCATAGAACCCATCTTTGCCGTGCAGGGCTTCGACTGGCGACTGGATGTCAGCCTCATAGCGGGTGTCGGTGCTAAGGAGATTGTGGCCAGCACCATCGGCGTACTCTATGGTGACAGCGCCTTCAACTTCTCGCCACTCACAGCCTATAGTTTCCTACTCTTTGTGCTCATCTACTTCCCCTGTATTGCCACGATAGTAGCCATCAAGAACGAAAGTGGTTCCTGGCGTTGGGCGCTGTTTGCAGCCATCTATACCACCGTGTTGGCATGGGTGATTTCAGCTGTTGTCTACTTGGTAGGTTCCTGTTTCCTCGTATAAAGAAGACGAGGGAGCAGTGGCTATACGCAAAGAAATCTCCCTGTTTGTTTTGCTGATTCATTTTTTTTATCTATCTTTGCAAGGTTCGCATAATCGACTAATAACTTTTAAACGACCAATAAAAATGAAGAAGCTATTCTTAACAACTACCATCACGTTGTTTTTTGCTGCACAGGCAATGGCGGGTGATGCCGTAAAAGCGACCATTCATGCCGACCAGGCAGGTGCCAAAATCAACAAGGAAATCTACGGCCAGTTCTCTGAGCATCTCGGCTCGTGTATCTATGGGGGACTATGGGTGGGTGAAAACTCGCCAATTCCTAACATCAATGGCTACCGTAAGGATGTCTTCGAGGCGCTGAAAGCTCTGAAGGTGCCCGTTTTGCGCTGGCCTGGCGGCTGTTTTGCCGACGACTATCACTGGATGGATGGTATTGGACCTAAGAAGGACCGTCCCTCGCTGCGCAACAATAACTGGGGCGGCACCATCGAAGACAATTCTTTTGGAACCCATGAATTTCTGAACTTCTGCGAGATGCTCGACTGCGAGCCCTACATCAGCGGTAACGTAGGTTCTGGTACCGTCAAGGAGATGGCCCAGTGGGTAGAATATATGACCAGCGACGGTGACACGCCAATGGCTCGTCTACGTCGTCAGAACGGTCGTGACAAGGCGTGGAAGGTCAAGTACTTCGGCATCGGTAACGAGGCGTGGGGCTGTGGAGGCAATATGCGTCCTGACTACTATTCTAATGAGTATCGCAAGTTTAATACCTACTTGCGCGACTACACGGGTAACAAGCTCTATCGTATCGCTTCTGGTGCCTCTGACTACGACTATGAGTGGACTGAGGTGCTGATGAAGAATATTGGTACACAGATGCAGGGTATTTCCCTACATTATTATACCTGCTCAGGCTGGGACGGTCCCAAGGGTTCTGCCACCAAGTTCGATAACGACCAGTACTACTGGGCACTGGGCAAGTGTTTGGAGATTGAAGAAGTTATCAAGAAGCACAAGGCCATCATGGATGAGAAAGACCCTGAAGGAAAGATTGGCTTGCTCGTGGACGAGTGGGGTACATGGTGGGATGAAGAGCCTGGCACCATCAGTGGCCACCTCTATCAGCAGAATGCCCTTCGCGATGCTTTCGTAGCCTCCTTGTCACTCAATGTGTTCCACAAATACACTGACCGTGTCAAGATGGCCAACATCGCACAGGTTGTTAACGTGCTGCAGTCTATGATACTTACTGACCAGGAAGGTACAGGTCACATGGTACTCACGCCAACCTATCACGTCTTCCAGATGTACACTCCGTTCCAGGAAGCTACCTATCTGCCCGTCGACCTGAAGAGCGACGTCGTAGCCGTCAGCAAGGCTTATTTCAAAGAGAAGGAAGGTGCCAAGGATGCAGGTTATCGTCCCTGCCCATTGCTTTCTGCCTCGGCTGCTAAGACCAAGGACGGCTCTATCGTTCTCGCCATCACCAACGTCAGTCTTGACAAGGACCAGACCATCGACTTCCAGTTTGCCGGCTATACCGCCAAGCAGGTTAGTGGTCGCATCCTTACCTCGAAGAACGTGGCCGACTTCAACGACTTCCAGCATCCTGATGTTGTTAGTCCCAAGACTTATAAGGACGCTAAGCTGAAGAATGGTGTACTCACCGTAGCTATTCCGGCTAAGTCTATCGTTGTGCTGACTATCAAGTAAATGATTAAGTAAATATTTTTTGAACCAGCGTGTATCACATACGCTGGTTCTTTTGACCACATCATTCGTGGTGATAAGGCTCACCTTTAATAATAGTACACGCGCGATAGATCTGCTCGGTGAAGGTGAGCCGTATCATCTGATGGGAGAAAGTCATCTTGGAGAGGCTGAGCTGTTCGTTGGCACGACTGTAGACAGCGGGGGAGAAACCGTAAGGACCTCCAATGACGAAGATAAGACGTCGGGCGGTCTGCTGCTTCTGTTCTAACCAACGGGCAAACTCAATGCTGCGGAACTCCTTGCCATGTTCATCGAGCAAGACAACAGTGTCTGAGGGTTGAAGCTGTTTGAGGATGAGTTCACCCTCTGCCTGTTTCTGTTGCTCCTCTGTGAGGTTCTTCGTGTTCTTCAGTTCGGGAATGGTGACAACTTCAAAAGGCATATAATGACCGATGCGCTCCACATAGTCGTTGATGCCAATCTGGAAGTGCTTGTTGACCGTTTTACCTACCTGAATGAGTATTGTCTTCATACGTCATACCTCATACCTCATACATCTTCCCTCTTCTTACCTCGTAGCATGGAATCCTTCGAGGTTCTCGTAGCGACGTAGCATCATGCGGCGATAGATGTTGCGCAACCAGTAGGGTTCGGCGAGGGTGATAACTACACCAGTGATAAAAAGCAACCAGTAGGCGACATCAGGGGAGACAATGAGTTGCAGCAGATTGATGAAGATGATAGGCGCAAACATGCTGGTCATAGAGACGATGATCTGCCACTTGTTCTCCATCTGGTTCTTACCCGTCAGCTTTTCGTTGAGCGGTAGCGTCTGTTTGTTGTAGACGGCCATCTGGAAGAGTAGGAGATAGATGGGACCTGTCACCGTGAACAGATAGGCGAGTACCATAATCAGTGAAAACTTGCCCGTGATAACGGGGATAAGGGTGATAAGGAAGGGCAGCAGCAGTACACCACAATAGTAGTAGTACTTGGCGCGCAGCAGCGTGAGGATGTTCTCTTCGTGCACCATCAGCAGGTCGATAAAGTTGCCCTCGGGACACATCACCTTGGTAAGGTTGACGGAGCCGAAGAAGACAAAGCAGTAGAGACAGAAGAAATTGCGCTCGAACCCGGAATTGTAGATGTCGAGGAAAGAGATGGCCAGCGAGAAGAAGGTGATGAAGCAGACGCCCTGGATGAAACGACCACGGATGGCCTTATTGCGCATGGTGCTCTTGATCTCCAACTTCAGGTATTCGCCAATCTGTCCGAAGCGGTTCAATGCCTTGAATTCTGACACATGCTTCAACTTGGTCTTCTCCTTTTTGCTGATTTCATCGTAGATGAGACGCATCTGCATGCGACGGTTGATGGCAAAGAGAATGATGAAGAGTACAGCAAAAATGCCAAAGGTCCACCATGAGAAGATGTAGTCGCTTGCGACATCACCGATGAAATCGAGCAAGTCGTCCAACTGACTGTCTGAGAGCACGAAGAATGGTGCTATCAGTGAACCATAGAAGGCTAAAGGCAATGCCCACCACCATAACTTTTGGTTGACGAGTGTGCGAACCAACAGATACCATTGACTGTTGACCAGTACCATGATGTGTAACAGGCAGAGCATGCCGATAGCTGTCCATCCGCTGATACCGCCACACCAGACGATGAAGGTGTAGGGCAGGAACAGCGTCATCCATACGAAGTTGCCGCCGTCCATCAGTTGTTGGATAAGGAAGCATTCTATGGCGCTATATTTGCTGATGGGGGTCAGAAGGTATGGCTTCACCAACATCATGGGTGTTTGTTGGGTGGCAAAACGTGCACCGAAGTCGAGCAACAGCAGGAAAGGCATAAAGAAAAGTACCATCTCGGGTGCCTGTTCCTTGGCTGCCAGCCAGCCGAAGAAGGTGCCTAGTGCTATAAACTCAATGGAAAGGATGGCCACCATGATATAGCCAAAGAGCTTGCCATACTGGTTTGCCTCGAACATGACGTTGCGCTTGTTGCTCAGCTTCACATTCTTACGTAAGAGGAAGAATAGTTTAATCTTGTTCATCTAAGGTCGATTACTTCAGCGTTAGGAAAATCTTTTGAGTTGAAACGGAACAGTCCATCAGACAACTTGCTCTGTTTGAAACCCGAAATAGTTATTGTTGTCCAGCCCTTCTGCTGGCGCATGCGTATCTGTGATGGAATGTAGCTTTTGGGGTTGATGGTGATGTACATCTCCTGGATGCTACGCTTGTTGGTAGCTGTCAGGTGTACGATGAAACTGCCGTTTTTCTTCTCCATCGTATATTTGTACCCTTTCTTGTACATATAGATGAAGTTGTAAGGGTTGATGGCGGCCAGTTCAGCCTCTGTAGGATTAGCCACATTGACCTCGTCGTTCTTCTTGAGGTAGGTCCATTGCGTCTTGCCGTCAAACCAGATGGTGGCTTGTGGGGTTGATGCCTGGAACTTCCTGCCCTTGATGGCGATGGTACCGCTGGAATTCATCTGGTCGCCCTTGATGGTGAACGATGCCTTGGCGCCCGACTTGGCAGCAACAACTGCTGCAGTCTTGTCGAGTACCTGTTTGGCGCTTTGCCCGTAGGCAAAACTAAATGATAGATGACAAATGATAAATGATAGTATTATCACCATCATCCATCTGTGTTTAGTTATCCTTTCCATTGTGCTAACAGATTTTCGAGACTGTTCTCATCCATAATTAATACTTCACGCGGTTTGCTGCCGTGAGCTGCACCAACAATGCCTGCCTTCTCCAACTGGTCCATCAGACGCCCGGCACGGTTGTAGCCAATGGCGAATTTTCGCTGGATAAGACTCGTTGAACCACTCTGCTCACGAACGATAAGGCGGGCGGCATCCTCGAACATGGGGTCGAGATGCTGCATGTCTACATCCCTGCTCTCGCCAGCTTCGCCATCGTCGGTGTCTGGCTCTGGCAGTTCGAAGGCAGAGAGATATCCTTGCTGGTCGGAGATGAACTTGTTAATCTTCTCTACCTCTGGCGTGTCGACAAAGGCACACTGTACACGGACAGGTTCGCCACCATTGAGATAGAGCATATCACCACGACCTACCAACTGCTGGGCACCTGGGCGGTCGAGGATGGTACGTGAGTCAATCATGGCACCTACACGGAAGGCTATACGACTTGGAAAGTTAGCCTTGATGGTACCTGTGATGATATTAGTGGTAGGACGCTGTGTGGCAATAATCATGTGGATACCCACGGCACGCGCCAGCTGGGCGATACGTGCGATAGGCAACTCAACCTCCTTACCTGCTGTCATTATCAGGTCACCGAACTCATCAATGACGACGACGATGTATGGCATGAAGCGATGGCCGTGCTCCGGATTGAGCTGGCGGTCAATGAACTTCTTGTTATATTCCTTGATGTTACGCGCCTGTGCTATCTTCAGCAGGTCGTAGCGAGTATCCATCTCCTTACACAGCGAGTTGAGGGTGCGCACCACCTTGGTGACGTCGGTGATAATGGGATCAGCCTCATCATCGGGAATCTTCGCCAAAAAGTGTTTCTCGATGCTGGAGTAGACGCTGAACTCCACCTTCTTGGGGTCTACCAGTACAATCTTCAGTTCGGCGGGGTGCTTCTTGTAGAGCAGTGAAGTGATGATAGCATTCAAGCCGACAGACTTACCCTGACCGGTTGCACCAGCCACCAACAGGTGGGGAGCCTTGGCAAGGTCGAACATGAAGACCTCGTTGGTGATGGTTTTACCGACGGCGCAAGGCAGTTCCATCGTAGACTCCTGGAACTTCTTCGAGTCAAGGATAGAACGCATAGATACCGTTGCGGGCTTGGCATTAGGAACCTCGATACCGATGGTGCCCTTGCCAGGGATAGGAGCAATGATACGGATGCCGAGGGCAGAGAGTGACAGTGCGATGTCGTCCTCCAGGTTGCGGATACGCGAAATGCGTACACCTGGAGCAGGCGTAATCTCGTACAGCGTGATAGTAGGACCAACGGTCGCCTTGATACTGCTAATCTCCACACCAAAGTTACGCAGCACGTCGACGATACGGTTCTTATTGGTGTTCTGCTCGTTCATGTCGATAAACGGCTTGCCGTCGCTCTCGTACTGTTGCAGCAGGTCGAGGGTGGGATAGTGGTAGTTCTCCAAGTCGCGCTTGGGGTCGTAGGGCGTCGAGATGTCGCCATAGTTGCCTGCTACACTCTTGCCGTTTGCTGCTTCCTCCTCTTCAGTCTCCTCTATGATGAAATCGGTGTCGTCATCTTCATTGTCCGTCTTGACAGCGGTGTCGTCAGTGACGGTTTCCTCTTGGAAAGAACTCTTCTCTTCCTCCTGCTTGTGCGGTTGGTTAAGGTCGAAAATGACCTCTTCTGTCTCGGGGTTGTCATAGACACGCTCGTCGTCTGTAGACTCTTGCGTGGCATTGTTGTCGCTGTCACCGCCACCCACATTGATGGTCATGGGAATCTTCTTCAGGTAGTGCAGCGGATTGAAGAACTTTCGGATAATGATGACCGTCTCCATGCTCAGGTACACTAAGAATGCGACGGCAGAAAGTCCGAGAATAGCCGTCAGACCGGGTACACCCAGCAGCCCCTCTATCTGTTGACAGATGGCCAGGCCGTGGTCGCCACCAGGGTTGAAACAAGCGTTGTCAAAAAATGGCGCCAGGAACTTCGCCATAGTGACGGAAGCCCATATCATGACGATAGCCAGTGACATGAACCATTTGAGCAGTCGAACCTGATAGGCTCGCATCATAGTAACAGCCACCATCAGCATGAAGATGGGAATAAAGAAGGCGGCGAGGCCAAAGCACCGCTTGATAAAGAAGTGAGCGGCATAAGCACCCAACGAACCGCAGGAGTTCTGGAACTCGCGGGCCTCGTTCAGGATCTCGCCATCGCGAGGCGACTCTATCAGACTTTGGTCAGCGGCACCTGTCGTAAAATAGGAGATGAAAGCCCATATCAGATAGGCTGCCACTATGAGCAGGCAGAAGCCTATCATGAAGTTGATACGTTCGTTGAAGAATATCTTGTCAATACCTAAGGCTTCGAGCAGTGACGATGCAGGTTTCTCGGAAGCCTTGCTTATTTTCTTTTTTGCCATACCTTATTAAATGATTACAGAATGCAAAATTACAAAGAATTTCTTAGATTTCAACATAAAGTGTCGGTTTTTTTATTTTATTTCACTATCTTTGGCTCCGTCGAAAATACTTCGCTCGGAAAATTGCAATTTAATTTGCATTTTCGCTCACTTATTCGTAACTTTGCACCCCAAATGAAGAAGATAATATACAACAAGTACGACAAATCCAAGATTGGAGCCTTGCCGAGAGTGCTCTTCGAAGGGCGTGTCGTGGTGGTTCTGACGGAACATGAAGCGGAGAAGGCTGTGCGCTACCTGTTGTCTCAGCCCATTTTGGGTTTGGACACAGAGACCCGTCCGTCGTTCAAGAAGGGACAGATGCACCAGGTGGCGCTCCTGCAGGTATCCAGCTACGAGGTGTGTTTCCTTTTTCGTCTGAACCATCTGGGACTGTCACCATCTGTCAAGCGCTTGTTGGAAGATACACAAGTACCCAAGATTGGACTCTCATTGCGCGATGACCTGAACTCGTTGCACCGTCTGGGCGACTTCACAGCTGGATCGTTCGTTGACTTGCAGAGCCGAGTCAGCGAGGTGGGCGTGGAAGACATGAGTCTTCAGAAGTTGTATGCCAACTTCTTCGGACAGCGCATCTCCAAGCGGGAACAGTTGTCCAACTGGGAGGCCGACATACTGAGTGACAAACAGAAACTGTATGCTGCTACCGACGCCTGGTCGTGCATCATGCTCTATGAAGAGCTGTTGCGACTGGAGCAGACGGGTGATTATGAACTGATAAACGTTGAAAAGGATGATGAAGCAAGTACGGCTGCGTAAAGGTAAGGAGGAGAGTCTTAAACGATTCCATCCGTGGGTGTTCTCGGGTGCTATTGCTGCTATTGACGAGGGCATTGCAGAGGGTGATGTGGTTCGTGTGTTGACCAATACAGGTGATTTTATCGCTGTCGGCCACTATCAGGAAGGTTCTATTGCCGTGCGTGTGCTAACCTTCTCCGACGTCCAAATTGACGATAAGTTCTGGCATTCTCGTCTTTTGTCGGCCCTGCAGATGCGTCAGGCCATTGGTATTGCTGATAATCCCAACAACAATACCTATCGTCTGGTACATGGTGAGGGTGACAACCTTCCAGGCTTGATTATCGACGTCTATGGTCAGACGGCAGTTATGCAAGCCCATTCCATCGGTATGCATCTGTGCCGCAAGGAGATAGCTCGTGCACTGGTCGACGTGATGGAATCGAGGATTTCGCATGTTTATTATAAGAGTGAGACGACGCTTCCTTTTATGACTGCCGATGACATGAACGGATTTCTCTATGGTAATAGTGATGATAATATCGCTACTGAGAACGGTCTGAAGTTCCGTGTAGACTGGCTGAAAGGTCAGAAGACCGGCTTCTTTGTTGATCAGCGTGAGAACCGCTCGCTGTTGGAACACTATGCCCGTGGCAAGCGTGTGCTCAATATGTTCTGTTATACTGGCGGTTTCTCGTTTTATGCCATGCGTGGCGGCGCAGAACTGGTGCATAGCGTAGATAGTTCTGCAAAAGCCATCGAACTGACCAAGCAGAACGTAGAACTGAATTTTCCGGGTGATGCTCGTCATGAGGCCTTCTGCGAAGATGCCTTTAAGTTTCTGGAGGGTATTGGAATGCCAAAAGCCAACAGCCAACAGCCAACAGCCAGTTATAACCTCATTATTCTTGACCCGCCCGCCTTTGCCAAACATCGTGGTGCCTTGCATAACGCACTGAAGGGTTATACGCGACTCAACCAGAAGGCGTTTGAGAAAATTGAGAAGGGTGGCATCCTCTTCACGTTCTCCTGTTCGCAGGTAGTTACGAAAGACCATTTCCGCAATGCTGTGTTTACGGCTGCAGCACTGGCAAAGCGTAAGGTGCGCATCCTGCATCAGTTGCATCAGCCAGCCGATCACCCCATTAATATCTATCATCCTGAGGGTGAATACCTGAAGGGCTTAGTGCTCTATGTGGAGTAAGGTTGCTCAATATGTAGAAAAGTATAAGCTACTTAACCCCAATGAATTATATCTTGTTGCTTTAAGTGGCGGTGCAGATAGCGTGGCGCTATTGCTGCTGCTTAAAGATGCCGGTTTCAACGTACATGCTGCTCACTGTAATTTTCATTTGCGTGGGACGGAGTCGGATAGGGATGAGGCGTTCTGCGAACAGTTGTGTGCTGTAGAAAAAGTCCCGTTTCACCGCGCTCATTTTGATACCCGTGAGTATGCTGAGCTGCGTAAGGTCAGCATCGAGATGGCTGCCCGTGAGTTGCGCTATCGCTGGTTTGAACAGTTGCGCGAGGATGTCGGTGCGTCAGGCGTTTGCGTGGCTCACCACCGTGACGACTCTGTGGAGACGATTATTCTTAATATGGTTCGCGGTACGGGAGTGCATGGTTTGGTAGGTATTCGTCCGCGTAACGGCTATATTCTGAGGCCCCTTTTGTGTGTTTCTCGTGATGAAATTGAGGGCTATCTGTCAGAGAGGGGGCAGAGGTACATCACTGATAGTACCAATCTGGAGGACGAGGCTACGAGAAATAAGGTTCGTCATTATATTCTCCCTGAACTGCGACAGTTGAATGTCAAGGCGCTGGAGAATATCCAGCGCATGGCGGAACGTATGGCGGCTGTAGAGGAATTGCTGGAGGATTATAAGACCAAAAGCGTTATGGTAGAGACGGGTAGGACGGTCATTCGGAAACAAGATGTCCTCAACGATTACCTGCTCTACGAGTGGCTTGCTGACTATGGCTTTAATGCTGTGCAGGCCGCCCAGGTCTATAACTCCATGAGTTCGGGAGGCGTGGGAAACGTGTTCTCTTCAGCGTCTTATGATCTGCTGGTAGATAGGGATTGCCTGTTGATAGAACCCCATCTGGAGCCGATGAAGTCCGTCGTTATTTCTGAAACAGGTACCTATGTCTTGGATGAAAAACACAAAATCCGCGTTGAAAGTGGAGATTTTCTCGTTTCCAAGGACCCGTTTGTGGCCACACTCGATGCCTCGAAAGTCTGTTTCCCGTTGACCGTTCGTCGAGTAGAAGAAGGTGACTGGATGGTGCCGTATGGTATGAAGGGACGCAAATTGTTGAGCGATTTGATGACTGATTTGAAGATGTCAATTTTTGATAAAAGGAAACAACTTGTAGTTACTGATAATCAAGGTATTATTGTTTGGGCTGTTGGTCTTCGTGTTAGTCAGTTGTCAGCTGTTCCTGCATCTGTATCAGCTGTACCTGCATCTGTATCAGCTGTACCCGATTCTCGCTTAGCTGTTCCCGTTCTTCGCCTGAGCTTATTGTAAGGCGTTCTTGTTTTAAC
>OCTX012285289.1_pt1 | contig 18147 bp, 8 predicted proteins | sample 1539691 | NCBI WGS metagenome assembly OCTX01 (sample SAMN02144231, study PRJEB22623) | gut metagenome | biome: sheep rumen | host: Ovis aries | place: New Zealand | reverse complement strand
ATACACCTTATGGTTCTGTGTGATGTCGTAGTTCAGTCCGAACTTCGGGTTGAAGAAGTCGTACGACTTTTGGATGTCATAGACAATACGTTTATTCGTTGTCCAGTCTATCTCGTCCGTCGGACCGTTCATCTTGATGCCTATATGGCGGTACTGCAGGTCTATGAAGGCATTCAGGCCAGGTAGCAGGTCGTAGATTACTTTACCATAAATGTTGAAGTCTGTCTTCTTCGTATTATTGTCATAGTAGCGGTGGTCAGGCATCAGCTCGTCCACGGGTTTCTTCACCCAGGGAATGAGTCCGTAATGGTCGCCATCATATTTGTTCCATCCTCCACCTATGATGGCCTGCAGGTTTTTCTTGTTATCATAGGTCAGCGACGCTACAACTCCGTAGAAGTCGTTGTCCATCGTCTTCTTGCGTATCAGGTCGCTCTCTGCCCATGTCATAGTCTTATCCAAATCATATTCGAAGAGGGAACGGTTCGTTTTGTATTCATTATAGTAGCCATGTCCTTTGGTGTAGTGTAGGGCAGCATTCAACTTCAGCTCATTCGTGAGGCGCTGGTTCCAGATGAGTTGGTAGTTCTGTTGGTGGTAGTTGTCTGTCTGATCGTCATAATAGTGACGGTTGCCCTGCTCGTCGTAGTATTCACCACACGAGTTATAGGTACGACCATAGAGCGATTGCTCGTATTTCGATGTGTAGTTCCAAGCATGGTATGTCTCCTCGATACCATTCCATGTGATGAACTTCACCACCGTGTTGTCGCCAAACCATCCTGCCTGCAGGAAATAGCTGTTCAGCTTGGTGGATGCACGGTCCAGATAGCCCTTCGAACCGATGTTTGACAAGCGTCCCTGAATGCCCCAGTGACCACCCAGCAAACCTGTTCCGAATCGTAGTGTCTCTTTGTGACTATAGTAAGAACCAGCACTCAGGTCAACACCGATAAACGGATTGATTCCGATATTCTCGGTCTGCATGTTGATGGTAGCACCGAAGGCACCGGCACCATTGGTAGAGGTACCCACACCGCGTTGTATCTGCATGGACTGTACACTGCTGGCGAAATCACCCATATTCACCCAGTAAAGTCCTGCACTCTCGGCATCATTCATCGGGATTCCGTTGGCTGTGATGTTGATACGGGTAGGGTCTGTTCCACGCACACGGATCGAGGTATAGCCGATACCGTTACCAGCGTCACTCGTCATAGTCACAGAAGGAGTCAGTGACAGCAGGTAAGGAACATCCTGACCATAGTTGACGGCCTTCAACTGTTCTTTGTCCATGTTAACAAATGCGACAGGTGTTTTCTTTGTAGCACGGGTAGCTACTACCTGTACGTCCTGTAGCTCCACACTCTTCAGTGTGTCCATCTTCTCTGCCTGTACTGTCATGACAGTACCCAACAGCAGCATCAGAAATAATTTCTTCATTTCTTTTCCTTTAATTTTAAATTCATAAAAATAAAGGGGTCTTGTATTGTTGATTTTTGCTCTATCATCCCTACGTCGGTATTGCCCGCATCAGGTTTAGAGGGTATCATCTCAGCCGCCAAACCGACGGCACCCCTTGATAATTCGGCTGCAAAGGTACGAAATTGTATGAAAAAAGCCAAAGAAAAAATCAATTTTCTTTGGCTTTTTGTTTAATCCTCTCCGCCAGACTGCTGATATCCTTGGTTCTGCTGTGGCTGTTCTTGCTGCTGTTGCTCATTGCCTGGTTGCAATTCCTCGCGATTGAAACGCTTCTGGTTGTTCATGTTTCCGAAGTTCCATGTGACCTGAATGTTGACCATCGGGTCACGCCAGTTCTTCTGGTAGCGCCAGAAGGTTTCACTCTCTGTATAGTTTTGCCACTTGCGGGTATTGAATACATCGCGCCAGTTGAAGGCTACGGAGAATTTCTTGTTGAAGAAGTTCTTGCGGATACCCAGGTCGAGCGAAGCGTTTGGCTTGCGATAACCCTGTGTGATGACACCACGGGAACGGTAGTTACCTGTCAACTGCACAGAAATGTCGTAGGGCAGGATAAGGGAGGCTAACATACGGGCGTCCCATGAGAAACTGTTGTCACCCTCACCCGTTACTGTCTGTCCGTCTATGACATAGGTAAACCCATCCAGTTTGTTCCAATATCCATTAATGGTAGTGGTCAGGTCGAGAATGCGCCACAGCTTATTTTTCCCGATAATCTCTACACCCAGGCTCTGACGTTTGGTGAGGTTCATAGTAGTCATATACATCATACCATCGTCTGCGTTCTGATAGCGGATACGCTGCATGACATCAGTCGTAGGACGGTAGTAAGTAGAAATACTCAGTGTGTGTTGTTCCCATGTCTTCAGGAAATTAAGCGATATGGCATGGGTGTATTCCGGTGTCAGTTCTGGATTACCGAACGACACCATCGAAGCATCGCTGGTGTTGCGGAAGGAATTAAGCTGTCCGCCCCATGGACGACGCAGGCGATAGGTGTAGTTGAGTTGTAACTGAGCCGTTTCTGTCAATGAATAGTTTAGAAAGAGTGATGGGAAGAGCTTGAAGAAATCCTTTTTATAAGGTTCGTCCTTGGTTGCCGTCCCATGTTCCTGGGCGTAGTCATAACTCTCGGTATTCACCTTCCAGTATTCACCTCGTAAACCTGCCATGATACCCAGTTTTCCCACCTTGGCGTTAAGGGTTGCATAGAGGGCATGGGTGTCCATGGAATAGATGAAACGGTTATAATAAAGTTCGTCCTCCACTTGGTTATTACCTTCCCAGTTGTTGGCAAACCATGATTCCTGCGGTGTGTTCTCATGCGAGAAGCGACCGTTATAGCCAGCCTCCAGTTTGAAGTCCTTGGTAATCTGGTTCTCATAGTCGAGTTTCACCTCCCATGACCGGTTGCGAACATGCATGGGGCGCAACTGGTAACTGTACACTGTGGGTTGCGATTTGGTCGCAACAAACGAAGTGCTATCCCGATAGACATTGTCGTTGTCGCTCATCCAGCGATTGAACTCCACATTAGCCGTCAGTTTATGGGTGTCGCTCCACCGGTGCTCGTAGCCCATATCAGCATGATAGAAGTGCATATCACCATCGCCATTGTTCTGTCGGAACATCAGGTAGGTGTCTTCTGCAGCACCGATAGTGCCGTAATGATAGGGCGTAGTGCTGCTATTATGTCCTTTGCCGTGCATCATCATGCCGCCGATGGAGAGATCGTCCTTCTTGGTGAAATGCCAAGTAAGCCCCATACGGGTAAAGAGGTTATGTCCCCTGTTTTTGCTCTCGCTATTATAGCGCTGATACTGATTGGTCTGCTTGTAGTGCTGGTCGCTCTCGCTGCCTCCTTGGTTCTTGCGCTGACGGAACCCCACATTGGCATAAGCATCGAGAACACCACTGGAGTAATTGATGTTGCCACTCGTGTTCCATCCGCCGTAGATATTAGCACCAGCACGTAGTGAACCGTAATAACCAGCCTTGCGATCGCGTTTCAGTACGATATTGATGATGCCAGCCGAACCCTCGGGGGAATATTTGGCAGAAGGATTGTCAATCACCTCAATGCGCTCAATACTCTCAGCAGGAATCTGTTGCAGAATCTCAGCACGGTTGTCGGTAGTCAATCCACTGGCTTTACCATTGATCCATACTTCTACACTTGAATTTCCTCGGAGCGAAATCTCACCGTCGGTAGTCACTTCCACACTGGGAATATTCTCCAATAGGTCGCTGGCTGAACCGCCTGCCGCAGCCAATATCTGGTCAACAGAGAAAACCTTGCGATCAACCTCCAATTTCATCTGTGAGCGTTGACCTGTAACCTGTACTTCGCCCAGAACCTTGGCATCCTCTGACATGTATAAAGCTTTAAAGTGCTTTTGCTTCTTTTGGGAAGAGAGGGTGAATTTTCGGGTTAAGGTCTTGTAGCCGACAAAGGTGACTTGCAGCTGATACGAGCCGTCATTGAGTCCTGTGATGTTAAATCGTCCGTCAACATCTGTAATAGCTCCTTTCACCAGTTTCCCTGCTGGTGTCTCTACTACTACATTAACAAACTCCATCGGTTCATCGGTTTGCTTATCTAAGACTTTTCCCCTTACTGAGCCTTGAGCCAAGGCTGCAATCGTACTTATTATTATAAATAAGGTAAATACTATATTTCTTTTCATATAATTCATTTGACGATGAGCCAACTTAAAAGTTTAATGGTTCCGAAATAATATTCTCTTTTTCTTGTGGCTTCAACGAAAATGTCGTACTTTTGCAGCTGATTATGGGAATAATAAGGTTTTTGAAGGATTGGACACTGCCTGTTGCGATTGCTACGGGTACTGTATGCTATCTGCTTTTCTATTATGTTCCTGCTCTTGATGAGGTTGGTAGCGCGTTGAGCCCTATCTTTGATGTGCTCTTCCCTGTCACCGTATTTATGACGTTGTTTGTCACTTTCTGTAAGGTGGACTTTCATCAGATGCGTCCCCATCGCTGGCATACAGGCATATTAATAGCTCAATTGCTGTTGGTGGCTGTTGTTGTAGGCGTTATCCTTACGTTCCGACAATCAACATCCAAACTTTTCTGGGAAGCCTTGCTGACCTGTATTATAGGTCCATCGGCTTCAGCTGCGCCAGTGGTTGTGGGCAAACTGGGGGGTAATATATCTACCATGACAACTTATACCCTCATCTCATCGCTGGCTTCTGCATTACTGATTCCTGTAGTATTTCCCATATTGGAACCTACCGCAAATGTTGCTTTCTTGGAAGCTTTTCTGATGATTCTGGAGAAGGTTTCGTACGTGTTGCTTCTGCCTTTGGTATTAGGCTGGATTATGCAGCATTACGTGAAGGGTGTTTGCGCGCGGATTGCCGCTATGCCCAATCTGAGTTTCTACTGTTGGGCTGTTTCGCTCTCCATTACTACAGGTATTACGGTGAAGAATATCGTACACAGTTCGGCATCCATCTTTTTGTTGCTCATGATTGCGTTGGGCACTTTCTTGCTTTGTTGGGTACAGTTCGGTATCGGAAGGGGCATAGGCAGATTGTTAGGCGAAGAAATTAATAGCGGGCAAGCGCTCTTCCAGAAGAATACCGCATTGAGTATCTGGGTGGCCTATATGTATCTGAATCCCGTTTCATCTATCGGAGCAGGTTGCTACGTACTTTGGCAGAATATCATCAATTCGTTTGAACTATGGCACTACAGAAAGAAATCAAGGTAATTGCGTTTGATGCAGACGACACCCTATGGGATTGCCAGTCATGGTTTGACGAGGTGGAACGTCGATGCTGTCAGTTGCTCAGTCCATGGGCTACTGCCCGTGAGGTGAGTGAGGGTCTTTTTGCTACCGAACACCGAAACCTGCCTCTGACGGGTTATGGCACCAAAGCTTTCACACTGTCGTTGATAGAGAATGCTGTTCGTGTTACTAATGGGCAGCTGTCGGGGCAAGATGTAATGCAACTGATTGATATGGGTAAAGAACTGTTGCGCTTCCCAACTACTCCGCTGCCTGAAGTGAGAGAGACGCTCGAATTGTTGTCGCAGACGCGCCGTTACCGATTGGTGGTATTTACGAAAGGTGAACTGATGGATCAGGAAGACAAATTGAGACGGTCTGGCTTGGAGGAGTATTTTTCCTACATGGAGACCGTCTCAAATAAGACTGAAACAGAATATCGCCAACTATGTGAAAACTTGAGTGTCGCTCCGGAACAGACGCTGATGGTGGGTAATTCCTTCCGTAGTGATATCGTACCAGCCCTTAACTGCGGTGCATGGGCCATTCATATCCCTTACCATGTGGTATGGGCATTAGAGAAGTCGGACGAATATCCTCACGACCGACTTTTTAATATCGAACACTTCGGTGAGATTCTTCAATACGTCTGACATCAGGGCTGTTTTCCAATGTAGGCAAGGATACCACCATCTACATAAAGGATGTGACCATTCACAGCATCGGAAGCATGAGAGGCCAGGAATACAGCTGGACCGCCCAACTCTTCTGGATTAAGCCAACGGCCTGCCGGGGTCTTGGCACAGATAAATGAGTCAAATGGATGACGGCTGCCGTCCGGCTGGCGCTCACGCAGAGGTGCTGTCTGCGGGGTAGCGATATAACCTGGACCAATGGCATTACACTGGATGTTGTATCCGCCATACTCTGAACAGATGTTACGGGTCAGCATCTTCAGACCGCCTTTGGCGGCAGCATAGGCACTGACAGTTTCACGTCCCAATTCAGACATCATCGAGCAGATATTGATAATCTTGCCTTCACGGCGCTCCATCATCTCAGGAACAACAGCTGCAGCACAGATGTATGGACCCACAAGGTCGATATCAATGACCTGCTGGAATTCTGAGCGTTTCATCTCATGCATGGGGATGCGCTTGATGATACCGGCATTGTTGACAAGGATATCAATCTGACCAACTTCCTGATGGATTTTGTCAACCAAAGCCTTGATAGCTACCTCGTCGGTTACATCGCAGACATATCCTTTTACATTGGTAATACCTGCCTCGCGGTAGCTGGCTAATGCTTTCTGCAAAGCTTCCTCACCACGCACGTTGAAAACAATGGTTTTGGCACCAGCCTCAACAAAGGCCTGTGCGATACTGAAACCGATACCGTAAGCTGCTCCGGTAATCCAGGCATTCTTGCCCTCTAATGAAAAAATGTTTGCCATAATAAATAATTAAAATGATTTGTATTTAGTAATCGAGAATAAGCGACTGCCGTGGACGCATTTTTAAATCCTGTGAGAGGTCGTAATAACGACCTGTCAGTACGTCTTTAGCCCGTTTTGTATCACCAATCACTTCGGCATAGCGCTTCACGTCGAGCGTAGCTTCCTTGCTGGTACCGTTGAGGATGGTCAGAACTGTGCGACCCTTATACTGGCGGGCAATAACGTAGATGCCGTTGAAGGGGATGAATTGAGTCTGACGTCCCTTGGTGATTACTTCATTCCCCTGTCGCCAGTGAAGCAGACGGCTGGTCCATTGAAACATCGCCTGCTCTGCCTTAGTTCGTCCTTCTTTGGTAAAGGCATTATGCTGGTCACCAGGGAATCCACCCGGGAAATCCTTACGCACGTTTCCGTCAGTCACCTCCTTGGTACCATTCATCAGAATCTCCGTACCGTAATAGATTTGGGGAATGCGGTTGACTGTCAGCAATAAAGCCAGTGCCTGTTTCAGTGCCAGCGTATCTTGTCCGTTGCCCAGAAAACGGTCTGTGTCATGATTGTCGATGAAAGCCATGACTGATGATGGGTTGGGGTATAGGTAGTCATACACAAACGAGTTGTAGATGCGGTTGAGGCCACTCCACCACGGGTCGGTCTCCTCGTGCTTCGCCTGGTTAATCTTGTCATAGAACGAGAAGTCCATGACAGTTTTCAGATAACTGTTCTCCTTATTCAGTTTGCTGTCTTTCTGCCAAGTGGCAGTATAGGCAGGTTCTGTCACCCATGTCTCACCTACGGTGTTAAAGTGAGGGTATTCCTCATCGAGTTCCTTCATCCAACGTGCCATTCCCTTCGCATCGGCATAGGGATAGGTGTCCATGCGGATACCGTCGATGCCCACTGTCTCAATCCACCAGATAGAGTTCTGAATCAGATAGGTCATCACGTGAGGGTTACGTTGGTTCAGATCGGGCATGGTAGGTACGAACCATCCGTCAACTGTTTCGTGGAGGTCAATTTTAGAGGCATACGGGTCAACCACAGGCGTCAGTTTATAACTGGTCTGGAGATAGCTCTTGGTAGGGTCAGATGTGCCATTCGACTCTTTCAGCCATTCTGGTGCATTAAACCAGTCTTTACTGGGCATATCGGCTACCCATGGATGTTCAAAGCCACAATGGTTGAATATCATGTCCATGACGATTTTCAGTCCTTTGGCATGTGCTTCATCGGCCAGTTTCCTATAGTCGGCATTACTGCCGAAACGGGGATCTACACGATAATAGTTGGTGGTGGCATAGCCGTGGTAGGTGCTATAGCCATTGCGATTGTCAGGTGAGTTGTTTTCCAATACGGGTGTGAACCACAGGGCAGTCACTCCTAAGTCTTTAAAGTAATCGAGGTGCTCGCGGATTCCCTCTAAATCTCCGCCATGACGCAGTGACGGTTGGGTGCGGTCTTCCTTATAGCTGTTGAGGCCTTTCACCTGTTGAGGATGATGTGACCCTTGAGCAAAGCGGTCGGGCATCAGCATGTACAGCACGTCGGCATTGGTAAATCCCATCCGTTCACTGCCTTTTTTCTCGCGTTGCTTCAGTAAATAATCAACTCTCAACTCTAAACTCTTAGCTCTCAACTTTAAACTCATAGTCCCTGGCTTGGCGTCCTGCAGGTTCAGATAGACCAAAAGGTAATTGGGAGAATCAAGGTGTACCACACTGTCAACCCGTACGCCAGGATAGTCGGTAGTAACCTCTTCGACAGATGCTACCTCTTTACCATAGAGCATCAACTGCACTTGTGGGTTTTTCATGCCCACATACCAGTCGGTCGGTTCAATCTTGTCAATTTTAACAGCTGCTTTCATACCAATTAATTGCCATGCAAGGATTCCTAAAATAAATATCCGTTTCATGTTATTCTACATTTTTTGCGTTTTGTTCGTTCATATATTCTCGTGGCGACATACCATAGAATTTCTTGAAGATAGTAGAGAAGGAGCCAAGGTTGTTAAAACCGCAGGCATACATCACTTCAGTGATATTCATATTTTGGCTGGCCAGTAGATTGGCAGCCTGTTTCAGGCGGATGTTACGGATGAAGTCGTGCGGAGTCTGTCCGGTAATCTCTTTCATCTTCCGGTGCAGGTGTACACGACTGATGCCCACTTGTTCCGCAATGTAATCTACACTCAGTTCGGCATTGCTGATGTTCTTGTTGATAACCAGCATCACACGCTCCATGAGTTTATCATCGGGCGATTTTACCTGTACGTCATCCACCTTTTGCTCCAGAATGTCATTCCTGCCGTATTTCAGGCGCAACATGCGGTGGGTGTGGATAAGATTGATGATGGTTCGGCGCAGAATGTCCATGTTGAAGGGTTTCACGATATAGGCATCGGCCCCCGTCTCCAGACCTTCCAGCTGGTCTTCATCACGGTTCTTGGCAGTTAGCAGAATGACGGGTACATGACTGGTCAAGGGGTTGGTCTTCACTTTTGAGCAGAGTGTGTTGCCATCCATCTCAGGCATCATGATGTCCGATATCAACAGGTCGGGCGTATTCTTCAAGATCTCGGTTAGTGCCACCTTACCGTTCTCACAACCTATCACCTTATAGTCGGCTGACAGTTCCTGAATGAGATAATCGCGAATCTCACTGTCGTCTTCCGCTATGACAATCAGTTGTTGCTGGTTGCTCTTAGGACGTTCTATTTCGTCGGGCACACCGATTGCCATTTCTTCATCAAAGAGACTGGTGGAATGAGCTACCGTCTGTTTCTCAGTCAACATTTCCTCAGGTTTCAGATGTTCGTTACCCAATGGAATGGTAACGATAAATTCACAACCTTGTCCGTCTGCATTGTTATGGGCGGTAATCGTTCCATGATGCAGTTCCACCAGCGAACGGGTCAAGTCGAGCCCAATACCCGTACCCATATTGCGGTCATTGATGCTGGAAGGTGACTGATAGAAACGCTCGAAGATGCGCTCCAACTTGTCCTCGGGAATCTTCTCGCCGTTATCATAGACACTGATAGTCGCTTGTTTCTCGTCGTGCGTAATGCGGATACGGATAGTACCACCTGTGGGTGTGAATTTAAAGGCATTCGACAGGATGTTTACTATTACCTTGTCGAAGTTATCGCGGTCAATCCATACGGGCTGCATTTGGGTATCGTGCTCATAACTGAATTGGATATTCTTCGACTTGGCCTGTTGAGTAAACAGGGTGTGAATATCGCCTACGAAGTTGATGAGATCGGTTTCACACATTCGCATTTGCATCTGCCCTTTGTCAATCTTACGCAGGTCCATCATCTGGTTGATCAGTCCCAGAATACGTTCGGCATTGCGACGGATCGTCTCGTAAATGCTCCGACGATGCGGGTCATCATCCTGTTTCATGAGTGTGAGCAGCGGAGATACAATCAGTGTCATAGGTGTTCGTATCTCATGACTGATATTCATGAAGAAACGCAATTTGGCTTCCCCCATCTCCTCAGCATGGATATGCTCCTGGAGTCGCAGATGGTTCTGTTCCTGATGACGGCGGTATTGCAGGTATTTCCATACTGCCAGAGCTGTTATTAACAGATAGATGAGATAAGCCCAGATGGTACGGTACCAAGGCGCGTGAATCAATACGGTAAAGCAACGTTCCTCCGTCACCTGATTGTTGAGATGGGCTACCACGCAGAAATCGTATTTACCTGGCGACATGTGGCTGAAAGTAATCTCGTTGATACCAGGTTGCAGTTGTACCCAATCCTCGTTGTTGATGCGATAGCTATAATAAATATGTTCGGGATTGTCGTAAGTGAGTGTTGACATTTGGATAGCAAACGAGTTGTCGCTATAGCTCAGTACGAACTTATCAGAGGCTATGACAGTTGTGTCGGTCACATGATACCAGTCGGATTTGGTTTGGGGAGTCACCCGTTCACCATTAATAGAAAAAGCAGTGAGCTTTACACTGGCCTTCCACTCGCTCTGTTTGATGGTGGAGGGGTTGAACCAAGTGATGCCGCCTACACCGCCCATCAGGATATTGCCCTGTGGCGAGAAGCATGCAGCGCCATCGCTGAACTCGTTGCTCTGCAAACCATTGTCCACGAAGAAACTTTGTGTGAGGCGCGTCTTGGGATTATAATGGTAGAGTCCGTCGTCAGTGCCTACCCATAACGTTCCTTCTTTGTCAAACTCTATAGCGGCAATACCATTGTGAGCTAATCCTTTATCTGAAGTAATATGTTCCAGATTCTTATTAGTTATGTCATAGCAATAGAGACCGTCATTGGTTCCAATCCACACCTTATGGTCTCTTTCCTTGGCTTCTCTGACGGCAGTACCGTAATTCAGCGTATTCACACCTCCGAAAGTGTTAGTCCAATTTTCTGTGGCAATGTCCATGCAGCAGATACCCATCGTGGTAGCTGCATATACGCGTTTGCCATCTGGCGAGATGGACAGGCCGGAGATGTAATTGTTCACAAGATGATTGACCTTGCGGACAGTATCTGAATTTTCTTTGGCTGTATAGGCTTTCTGTTCACCCGTTAGCGGGTTGAGCTTCAGAAGTCCGTCACCCATGGTGCCAAGCCAAAGATTGCCCTGCGGGTCGCAGCCCATTCCAAACACACTGGTGTCGTCACCTTGTGGCAGATGCTGACGGTGGAATGTCTTGCTCTTAGCGTCAATCCAGCCGCACCCTTCGCGGAATGTTCCAATCCAGATGCGTCCCTGATGGTCTTCAGTGATAGAAAGGATGGTACTGGGGAAATTTTCTTTGTAGTGATGCACCAAGTGATGCTTGTCATCAAAACAATAGAGTCCGTCTTTATCGGTGCCTAACCATGCCCATCCTTTGCTGTCGGCAAAGACGCTGGAGATACAAGCCTCACCGATACTGTTCAATGCTCCCAGTTTATAGCCCATATATCTGAAAGTGTTCTCTGAGCGAGGTTGCATATACACACCCTTTTGTAAGAGTCCCAGCCAGACATTGCCAGTCTTGTCTTCTACGATACTATAGCATTTACTCTTTGACAGGTTGATTTCCTGACAGTCATAGGGATTGTCTTGCAATACGCCTGTCTTCGGATTGAAGACGCCCACTCCCTTGCCGTCATAACCCAGTAGCAGTTCACCTTTACTGTTGCGGTAGATTTCCACGATAGACACGTTGCCCGTAACAGGTACGTGTTCGAAATGCCCGTCCTCGGTCTGTACAAAGAGACCGCTATGCGATGTACCGACATAGATTTTGCCGTCTAAGCCCTCACAGACACTGCGCAGATGGCTATGGAATGATTCGTCTTCAAAATAGCGGGTGCTTTTATTGCCGTCATAGCAGACGAGACCTCGTTCTTCCGTCACCAGCCACATGCGTTGTCTGCTGTCTTCTATCATTTTATGAACGCCGATGAGGTCCTTCAACGGTCCACCGACTTGGTGGGCATTCTCTTTGTCAGTCAGTCGCAACAGACCGTGTCCGGAAGTACCAATCATGATATCACCGTTCTGACGTTCCCACAGACAGGTGACATAGGGTGGGAGCACATGCCCCTGCAGGTCGTGTACCTTGATGTCCTTGAACTGGTAGTTGTTGTACGATTGCAGGGCTCCATACATACCGATATAGAACAGTCCGTTGCGGTCCTGCAGAATACAGTTCACATAGTTGCTGGCCATGCCCTGGTGGACAGTGGCTTCTTTCTTGATAACCTGAAATTGGTAGCCGTCATACTTGTTCAATCCGTTACGGGTAGCTACCCAAATAAAGCCGTCACGGTCTTGATAGACCTGACTGGTAAAACTGCTCGACAATTGTTTGTCGGCATCATATAATTTACCCACTTGTGCTTGCAAAGTCAAAGTGAGTAGTAGTGCGGTTATGGTTAGTAGACGTCTCATCTTATCTTTGCTTTCGCTTGCAAAGATAGAAATATTCTTCTTAACTTCCAAATAAAACGGGGAAAAGTTAAGGGCATTGCAAAAAGGGCATTGCATCACTGCAACGCCCTTCCATTGAAATTTTACCCTTATAACTAAAGTACTTCTTGAGAAAGAAGAACTTTACAGTTATTCAGTTGAGTGTAGTGTTATTTGGGTTGGTATTAAACCTTAACTTATTAACATTTTCTTAATATCCAGGATTCTGATCGCATTCAGGATTTCTAAGAAGTTCTGTCTCTGGGATAGGCATAAACATCTTATCCATACTGAAATCAAAGTCACGAGCCGTGCGCCACTCTTTAATAGTCGTTGGGCCAGAAGTGGGCAAGGAGTTCTTTGGATAAACAGTATTCACATGATCCTCCAAGAATCCAGACTTGTGCATATCTGAACGCAGGTATGGTTCTGCCGAGAACTCCTTACGGCGCTCCAAGTTAACGGCAACCTTCCAAACTGGAGACTTATAACCCTTTTCATTCTTAACCTGAGTATAGTATGTTTCTGCATCAGGCACCTTTACCTTTGTGGTGTTGAATGGGAAAGGATAACCGTCCAAATCAACAGCGTCACCATGACCGGTGTTATCACCATAGAAATCAGCAACCTTCTGGTGATGAGCAATGAACTTAGAAAGATCTTTTCCAACCTCCATATTACCGAAGGCACGCTCACGAATCTGCTTAATCAAATCCCAACCCTCAGCAGTCTTTCCGAGGTTGAAGCAGCACTCTGCCTGGTCAAGCAGAACGTTGGCATAACGTTTGAAGTAGATGTGGTCAGGAGTCCAAAGGAAACCTGTTGACCAGTCGGTACCACGACCATTACGCCAGTGCTTAGATGACCATACTGTAGGAGCGGGGTCACCAGATGCCCAGTGGTATCCACACCAACCAACAAATTCCTGATTGAATGGATTGAATCCGATAGGATGCAGAGGATCATAGACGCCATTGCCACCCTCTTCTTCCATTGCATACTTGTCGTACTCAGCCTGGTCGAATACGTAGTTAGGTTCTTTATCTGTGCCCTTATTTACGTAGCCACGCAGATATTTGGCATTAGCCTTAAGCCATGCCGCTGTTGGTTTTACGCGCTGTTCCCATTTTGGATGATCCTTGCGCATCTCGTAAGGAACAGTAGCTGTAACCATAGATCCGTCACGACGTTTATCGAACGAACCTGCATATTCGCCATCGAGATAGTTTTCGAACGAGTCATAGAGCTCCCATGACATCTGGTAGGTACCCCAAGCACCGTTTGACGTAGGAGCGAAGTAGAAACCTGTCCAACCACGTGCGGAAGCAGTCTTAGAGTCATCCCAACTACCGTACTCATCACCAGCATTCAGAACAATCTGCCAAATAGCTTCCTTACCCCAAGCTTCGTCAGCATCATACAATGTGGTAAATGATGGATTCAGTTCATATTCACCACTCTTGATAATCTGATTAAAAGCGTCGTAGGCTTTCTGATAACATTCATTAGCCTTTTCGGGAACAGTATAAGCCTTCCACATATAGGCATCGCCGAGGAATGCAAGAGCCATACCCTTGGTGCAACGTCCATACTGACCCTGGAATGGTTTCCAGTCGAGCAGTTCAGCAGCCTTCTGGAAGTCGGCAATTACGAAGTCCCACATTTCCTCAAAGCTGGCAGCACGAGGCTTTGATGGAGTATTCAGATAGGTCTCACCTGTAATCAGCAGAGGAACTCGTCCAAATGTATTAGCAAGTCCGAAGAACTGGAATCCACGAAGTGCCATAGCCTCACCCATCAAAGCATTTTTAGTCTTTGTGGAAACGCCAAATTTACCATCTTCGTCAATAGTAGCGTTCTCAAGTCCAGCGAGGAAGTCGTTACAACGAGAGGCGCAAGTATAAGATTGTCTCCAGAACTTTGTCAGCTGCTCATTGTCTGCCTTCCAGTTCTGTGTCATGAAGTCTTTATCCCAACCAGAAGCCTGAGAGTCCATTGTAGGATGCTGACCGTTGAAAATCCAGTACTTATAGATATCATCATTCACATCTGGAAGTAGCTGATCGTAGCAACCTGTCATACCCTTGATAGCATGGTCGTCACTGACGAACATCTGATCACCTTCGAGCATTGAATAGTGTGTTACGTCAAGATATTTATCGTTGTTGCAGGAACTGAAGCCAGACACTACCACAGCACCAATGCATAAACTATATAATAATTTCTTTTTCATATTGCTTATTTTTTTTAGTTGTCTTTTCCTAAGTTCTCAATACGTCAATTAGAATGTCACATTGATACCAAAGCTATAGGTACGAGGCATAGGATAACGACCTGTGTCAAGACCAGTGTAAAGCACACTACCCTGACCGCACTCAGGATCACCATACTTATTATATCCAGAAATACATGCAACATTCTGAATAGCCAAATAGATACGTGCATTTGTCAAGAGCAGTTTATTGGCAATCTTGCGAGGCAAGGTGTAACCAATCTGGATGTTAGAAATCTTCAGGAAGTCACCATTCTTTACCCAAGCATCGCTGGCACGCATATTGTAGTTCTTATCGAGGAATGACAGACGTGTGTTCGATCCATTAGGATTGTCTTTAGACCAAGCTGCAGCCGCAGCCTCAGCAAGAATGTTAGGACATGTACCATCATCCGATGAGAACATATTGCTCAGACGCATTGCTGATTAAGAGAAAATCTTCTGACCGAATACACCGTGCATTTGCATAGTGAAGTCCCAGTTCTTATAGGTAGCCCCCAAAGTAATACCATAGTTGAATGATGGGAAACCATTGCCGAGAATCTCTCTATCCTGCTCATTAATCTTGCCATCGGGCTTGCCTTCGGGACCTGAGATATCCTTAAAGAGATAGTCACCCATCTGAGCATTTTGGCCTTGTGCCTTAGCCTTAGCCAGCATCTCTTCGTTTGTAATGACTCCCTCTACGCGATAACCAAAGAACGAACCTACAGCTTCACCTTCCTTACAGATAGAGTGGCCACCCCAGTGATAACCATCATCAGCACCTACGGCACCAGTGTTAGAACCGTCACCAGTTCCCTGACCAGAAGAGTCTGAGTTGGTGTTGTAGATAGGATCACCCATCTTCTTTACCTTATTAGTCAAGGTTGATCCAGTCAACTGAGCGCTGATACCCCAATCCTTATTAATACGGGTGTTGTATGCAATACTGAACTCAAAACCCTTATTCTGAATCTCACCATAGTTGGTGTAGATCTGAGAATAACCTGATGTAGGACGGATGTTACGATAAAGCAACAGATCCTTAGATGTACGTACGAAGTAATCGAGGCTAACAACTAATTTGCTTCCGAAGAAAGCGGCATCAATACCAAAGTTGGTCTGTTCGTTGGTCTCCCACTTCAAGTTGGTATCCTTCAGTATAGGATAATAACCGGCAACAACAGCAGGAGTTCCTGTGCCAAGACCCATTGGAGTACCAAAACCATAATATACATAACGGCCATCTACATTCAAACCGGTTACTGACAAGTCAGTAGCACCACCTGAGTTACCCGTCTGACCCCAACCGAAGCGGAGCTTCAAGTTGTCGAGCCACTCTACGTTCTTCATGAACGGCTCCTCAGAAATACGCCAACCAGCAGCTACTGATGGGAAAGTACCCCAGCGGTTACCAGAACCGAAGTTAGAAGAACCGTCACGACGAACAGTTGCCGTCAACAGGTAGCGGTTAAAGAGACTATAAGAAGCACGTGCGAAATAAGAAATCTTGCGGCTTTCCAGATTCAGACCACCACCAGCATTACGCTTGGAAGTCTGGGTCGTCAGAGACAAGTCACGGTTATTAGCAGATTCGTAACCTACAGAAGAACCGCTTACCCACTGTCCATACCAACGTGAAACCTCATTACCAAGCATCACTGTTACATCATGGATATCATTCTTCCAGTTGTAGGTCAAAATATTCTGAATGCTAAGTGTCTGATTCTCGCTGTTACTCAGATCGAAACAATAGTCATTGTTCTCTCTTGGGTTGTAGTAAGCGTCACCTATACCCTGAGTCACATCAATACGATTGCCGTCTATATAATTTACGCGAGTAACACCACCGTAGAAGTTCTGGCTAGAGCTTGAGCCATAGTCGTAAGAAACCAAGGTCTTCCAATTCAGCCCCTTCAGCGGAGTAATCTGCAAGTATGCAGTTGCCAAGGTACGATTACTACGGTTACGTCCGTTCAAATCCATCTGCTTAGCATACATGTTGCCGAGGGTAGTTCCCCAGAAGCCATCGTTGAAGTTCTTACCACCAGTTACTTCACCGAAAGTTCCATCGGGGTTCACCACGTTAGGAGATACGTATGTGCCCGCAGGAACACCTGCATAAGTTACCGTACTGCTGGTGATAAAGTCCATTGAAGGACATGCGAAAGCATAGTCACGCAGAGAAGACAGGTTACCAAAGTTACCAACAGAAACGTTAGAACCGTGATTGTCGGTATGTGTCCAAGAAACATCAGCACCAAAGGCAAGATATTTGTTCACTTCCGTCTTCACATTTGCACGGGCAGTAATACGCTGATACTGAGTGTTGACTACAACACCGCTATTGCGCAGGAAGCCGACAGAAGCATTGTACTGAGTCTTCTCGTTACCACCAGATGCAGATATATTGTAATTCTGGCGCCATGCGGCACGGGTCATCTGATCCTGCCAGTCAATGTATTTACGCTTACCGTCATATTCTACATTCCATACTGGGTTCCACATGATAGGCTCTCCCGTTGCTGGATCTACCTGACCATCATTGATACGAGCCTGACGCATGTTGGCAGCATACTGATCCAAACCGCAAACATCAAGCTTCGAACTCAGTGTCTGAATACCGAAATCTGCACTAATATTAACGTTTGTGTGCCCCTTCTGACCGTGCTTGGTAGTAATCATGATGACACCGTTGGCACCAGCTGAACCGTAGATAGCGGTTGCAGAGGCATCCTTCAACACGTCAATTGACTCAATGTCGCTAGGACTTACAAAGCTGGCATCAGTACCTACCATTACTCCATCAACAACATACAGAGGAGAAGCACTACCATTAATAGTGGCGACACCACGAATACGAACCTGAGCCTTGGCATCAGGAGAACCGTCCTGCATGGTAACAATCACACCAGGAGCAGCACCCTGCAGTCCCTGAGCGATGTTAACAGGAGCACGTTTCATCATGTCTTCTGTGTTAACTGAAACAACAGAACCAGTGATGTCGCTCTTCTTCATGGTACCGTAACCGATAACAACCACGTCGTTCAGAGTGGTGTTGTCTTCCTTGAGAGTAATGTTGATAGTTGAACGTCCACCTACATTTACGGTCTGAGTTACATAACCTACGTAGGAGAAACTCAAGGTAGCGTTGGAGGCAGCTTTTACGCTGTAATTACCGTCGAAATCGGTAATAGCACCTTCATTGCTTCCTTGTACTTTGACGGTGGCGCCGATAACGGGTTCGCCAGCT
>OCTX012174263.1_pt1 | contig 18155 bp, 18 predicted proteins | sample 1539691 | NCBI WGS metagenome assembly OCTX01 (sample SAMN02144231, study PRJEB22623) | gut metagenome | biome: sheep rumen | host: Ovis aries | place: New Zealand | reverse complement strand
ATCTCGAAGCGCTTGATGCTGTGCGAGCGATACCAGTCGAGATCCCAGAGGTCGAGCACGTGCTCGATATACTTCACCGAGTTGATATGCCCGTTGATGTCCACGTCGTTATAGCAGGTGTCGATAGTGCGCACCAGCTCAGCGCCGTCGCCCATCTTCACGCGCCCACCCTTGTCGATGGGGCACTCCTTGTCCTTCACGATCCAGTTGTTGATCGCACCGTTGTCAATGGCGAAAATATCCGTCGGCTGTCGGCTCTCCGTGTCGATCATTGCCCAGATGGAGCGCCCGTAGCCGTACACCTTGCCCTCGCTATCGACCACGCGGAAATTACGGCTCGTGAAGTAGCGCATCGCACTCTCCACCCACGTCTCCACGTTAAACTTCGTGTACATCCTCGGCATCTCTTCCATCTCGATGGCCAGTCGTGAGAGCACCCACGAACGCTTGATCGTCATCAGATAATTCATGCCGAAGCCGCGCGCCGACGAGTGGAAGTCAGCCGCGTTGAGCATGTGGTTGCCCAGATGCCCCATGAAGAGCCGCTGCGAGAAGTCGCAGTGAAACGGCTCTGCCATAAACTCGTATGTTCCTATCTTTTCCATTTATTTTCGTTCATACATTATTCTCCTTCATGCTTGCAAAGGTAATAATAAAACACGAAGTCTGCAAATCTTTTCCTCAGTTTTTGCTACTTTCCCTCTCACTCCCTGACCACCAACTCCCTTGGGAGCGTGATCACCTTCAGGCGCCTGTACCAGATACGGCCCGAACCCGCCATCGGCTGCGGTGCATGCCCGCTGATGATATAATAGCTCGCCGAATATTCGTCCATGATGTCCGTAAACACCTTCTTGATACGCGAGCACTTCTCATTGATGGCATTGTCGAGCGGATCCGTCAGATGGTTCACGCCCTCTATCACCTTCTCCTTATCCATCATCTTGGCAGTCGCCATATAATACCTCAGCAACTCCTCACGATAGTCCACGAGCCGCTTGAACTCGATGCCCTCCGGATGCGCCAGGAAGAGCAGATAGACAGCCTTGTGCACGGGCTGCAAGTCCACCTCCCGATGATAGTCCTCCAGCACGAACCTGTAGTCCCTCGTGATGACCAGCCGACTCAGCTTCCGCCTCGCCGCCTCGATGCGCAGCTCCTCCAGCAGCGGCACGCCGATGGCCTTCAGCAGCAGGTCTCTCCTCCCCTCTGTCTGCAGCAGCCCGATGAGCCTTTTGATCTCCTGGGCCGTCTCCTCCGGTGTCAACAGCTCGTTCATTCCGTCACGACAGTCATCAGATTGTTCAGCCAGTTCTTCCACTTCGTGAGGATCGTCGGTTCCTCCTTCACCGCCGTCTCCTGCTGCGGCTCAGGCTCCGGCTCCTTCGGCTTCACCTCCGTCACGACGGCAGGTTCAGGCGCCTCAGCAGGCTCCACCTCGAAAGGCAACGTCTGTTGCGTGATCACCTGCCCCATCGTCGGTGTCTTCTTCACGGGCTTGTAGAGTTTCGGGATCAAGTCCTCGTAATAGTCATCCTCGTTCTGATGCACGTCCTTCTCCACCTCTTCCCTCAGGCTGTCCTCCATACCCGTAGCCAGTATCGTCACCTTCGCATCCTCACCCAGCGTATCGTCTGTCGCCGTACCCCATATCACGTCGATGTTAGGATCCAGCTGGTCGAAGAAGTCATCGATCTCCTGCAGCTCACCCACGAAGATAGGATGCTCGTTGCTCGCGTATATATTAAAAAGGATACGCTTCGCCTTGTCAATATTGTTGCCATAGAGCAAGGGAGAGTCGAGCGCGTTGAGGATAGCCCTCTCCACCCGATGCTCCCCGCTGGCACGCCCCATCGCCATGATAGCGCCGCCCCCGTCCTTCATCGTGGTCTCCACGTCGCGGAAGTCACTCTTGATCCCCCCGTCGCTGGGCAGCGTGATCAGCTCCGAGATACCCTTCACGGCATCCATCAGGATATTGTCAGCCCTGAAGAAAGCCTCCTTCACCGAGATATTGGCATCAGCATAGACATCACAGAGGCGCTCATTGTTCACGATCAGCAGCGCATCGACATTCTTGCGCAGTTCGTCCACACCCTTCAGCGCCTTGATGATCTTGCGTTTCTTCTCGAAATAGAAAGGGATTGTCACCACTCCCACCGTCAGCAGCCCCATCTGCTTGGCCACACCAGCCACCACAGGCGCCGCACCCGTACCCGTGCCGCCACCCATGCCCGCCGTCACAAACACCATCTTCGTGCCGTCAGAGAGCAGCTTGGTGATATCGTCGATGTTGTATTCAGCCTCAGCCTTACCCTTCTCAGGATTACCACCAGCGCCGAGGCCCTCGCCCAACTGTATCTTCACAGGCACAGGCGATCGCGACAACGACTGACTATCCGTATTGCAGACAGCGTAAGTCACGCCCTCCACACGTTCCTTATACATATTACCGACAGCATTGCATCCGCCGCCGCCAACGCCCACGACCTTGATGATGCCCTGCATCTGATCCTTCACCTCACCGAAAAAAGGAATGATATCTTCACCCATAGCCATACATTTTCATTTTGGGTACAAAATTACAAAATGTTTGCTATACTTCCAAATCTTCACAAGCCTTGCGATGAAAATAATGTCATGCCTTGTCGTCGCTAACCGCGTTGAATGCATCAGGTGGCGGGAATGGCATCGGGTTATTGCCACCATTGATAGCCGAATCCCTAATCTCCCCACCAGCATCAGGAGCCAATGTGTTGTCTTCAGGATTTTCGAAACGCGTGAATTGGCCCTTGAAATCCATTCTTACAATACCCGTTGCGCCCTTACGATGTTTTGCGATGATGACCTCCGCCTTTCCACGATAGTCCGTGAAGCCATCTTCACTCTGCAGAATACCATAATATTCTGGGCGATGCAAAAAGATCACCATATCAGCATCCTGCTCGATGGCACCAGACTCACGAAGATCCGACAACTGCGGACGCTTACCCTCTACCCCTTCACGTGATTCTACGCCACGATTCAGCTGACTCAGTGCCAACACAGGAACATTCAAGTCCTTTGCCAATCCCTTCAGCGAGCGCGATATCAGAGATACCTCCTCCTGACGACTATTATACCTCATTCCACTGGCAGTCATCAGCTGCAGATAGTCCACCATGATCAGCTGTATGTCGTGTTCCTTCTTCAGTCTCCTGGCCTTTGATCTCAGTTCCATGACAGACAGTCCCTCCGTATCATCTATATACAACGGAGCGTCCGTCAATACGGACAGATATTTGTCAAGCCTTTTCCAGTCTTCCCTATCCATCTGCCCACTCAGCAACTTCTGACCTTCTATCATACAAGCATTAGACATCAGACGGTTTGCAAGTTGCACATCCGTCATCTCCAGCGAGAAGAAAGCCATCGGAATATGCTGGTCTGCCGCAATGTTCTTGGCCACAGAGAGCGCAAATGCCGTCTTTCCCATCGCAGGGCGCCCAGCGATAATGACGAGGTCAGACTTCTGCCATCCGCAAGTGACCTCATCCAGTTTACGCAAGCCAGAAGGGATTCCCGTCATGCCTCCCTTTTGAGCATAGGCTTCCTCCACCACTTTCACAGCCTTACCTATGACAGGTGCCAAGACGGAGTAATCTTTTTTCATGTTTTTCTGCGACAACTCCAAGAGTGTAGCCTCAGCCTCATCCATCACGTCTTTGATGTCGTAGGTCTCGTCGAAGGTCTTCTTCCCTATCACGCTCACATACTCCACCATCTGTCGCGCCAAGTATTTCTCCGCCACGATATTGGCATGATACTCGACATGAGCAGAGGTAGCCACCCTCGAACTCAGTTCCGCGATATAGCCAGGGCCACCCACCTCTTCGAGTTTCCCCATCTTTTCCAGCTTATCCGCCACACTCAGCACATCTACAGGACTCTCATCCACACTGAGTTTGACGATAGCCTCATACACCAATTGGTTCCTGGGCTCGTAGAAACTCTCTGGCCGCAACCTGTCACACACCTCCATATAGGCATTGCTGTCAATCATCAATGCGCCCAGCACCGCCTTCTCTACCTCCGGAGCCTGCGGCATGATGTGCCCATACCCCAACTCCGCAGGCAACTGTTCTTTTCTGCTATTATTCCTTTGTCCTGGCATAACTAAAACGGTAATTCATGACTTCCATACGTTTCCCTTCTCATTTGCAACTCTATCCATTGCTGGTCCCCCATAGTGCCATTCCTGAAGACAGCAGCGATCTTGATTCTGTCATCCCCAAAACCATCTTTATATCTGTGTCTCAGTTCCTGCCTGATAAGGGATACGTTTCCACTACTTCTCTCCTCAAACTCGTTAATAAGCTCATTCGTTGACATTTCTTTGAAACGCTCCTCACGCTCACCTAAACGATCCATATACAAGGCCTTAAAGATGGCCTCTTTCATCACCTTCTTGATCCATCTGCAATGGTACAAAGATACCAGTTCTTCATGTTCAAGTGCTGGCAACTTGTCCACGCACTTCCGTAATTCCTCATCGCTCCATTGTGTGTAATAAAGCCTTTTCGCCTGTTTAATAATGTACTCATAGTCAGTCATATCTTCAAAATTTAGTATTAAGCATCACCAAGCACCATTATTTTCACTCTTTGTTATTCTATAACGATACTATCTATTTCATTCCATAAAACTATCGCCTTTCTCTTTAGACGCTCAAAAAAAGACAGCTGTAAAGTTAACGGTTCTATATTTTCGGGGGGACTTGTCACATTGGACATCTGAGGGTTTTCCTTCTCTTCAGATATCGTTTCTGTCTCTATATTAGTTTGTTGTTGTTTATTATTTCTTCTCCGAATGTTTCCTAAAGCAACCTCTACACTTGACACAGAATCGCTTGTTGTTGGCAATACCTTGATCCATTTATAATTCCTATTACCATCAGTATCTATTTCGCATATAGTCATACCCCCTCTGACTATGGCCTCAGCCTCTTTGTTAGGGGTTCCCTCATCTACTATTCTTTTCGCTGTTTCTAATGTCATCTTGTTATACAAAACTTATGGAGGCAAAGGTACGAACAAATATCTTGGCCTCCAAGCAATTTCCGTTCACAAGCCTTGTGGAAATGGCATTTCATTCCCAAACCACCAGTTCGCGAGGTAGAGAGATTTTCTTAACACGCCCTCGCTCACCTTTTATATAATATTGCTCAGCGATACTTCTATCGAGCATTGAAGCAAAGACCTTCCTGATTCTTGCACACTTCTCATTGATGGAGTTGAGCAGCGGATTGGTAACATCCTCAATACTCTGCATGGCTCTATCCGTCAATCCCCATGGCCTTACCCTATCATATATTCTTGCCAACTCTTCACGATAATCAGGCATATCTTTGAAGTTGATACCTTCTGGATGCTTCAAGAACAGCAAATACACAGACTTCACCAAAGGTTCCATGTGTACCTCCACCCTCTCATCACCAAGGAATATCCTGTAGTTCCTAGAGACAATCAGTTTCTTCAGAGGCATTTCGACAATAAACAAAGAGGCAATCTCCGACTCGCTAATTCCGCTATTCCGAAGTTGTAGTAACCTTTCTTTGATTTCCTCAAAAAGAACGGAGCAATTTTGATGTTCCCGTTCCTTTTGAGTCATGTCTATATCCCCCCTATTCATATACAACGGAAATATAAGTTAAAATCCCATAGCATCCATCATCGCATCATATTCCCAGGGAGTCCTTGGCATTTCTCCATACATTCCATCAGTCAGAGCGTCCCAGGAATCTTCTTCCGTCCACTCATAACCACTACAATCATAAGAGTCGTCCTCATACTCATCATACTCTTCGTAAGAGTCATCATAAAAATTTCTTGCCATACGCTAATTATGTTTGGTTTAATACAATCTCGGTATTTGTTTACTCTCTATTCCTCTTCTGATGCTTCATGTATTTTTTCAGAATAGAAAGGCAATTGTTCACGGAATTGCTCTATACAGTCCTTGGGAACAACAATTTCGGAAAGTTTGTCGCAGGACTCGAATATACCAGAACCTATTTTGTCAACAGGACCAGAAAAGATTACTTTTTCCAGTGTAATACACCCTTTAAAGGCATGGCTTCCGATATGTCTAACCGAAGCAGGTATGGTTAGCTCTTTAAATGCATTCCAGCATCCATCGAAAGCTTCTGTTTCAATATACTTAACTGTAGAAGGAATATTGAAGTCCTTCATTTTGCTACAGCCTCTAAATGCTCTTTGGCCGATATACTCCAGCTTATGAGAAACGATAATCTCATTAATCGCGGTATTATCGCTAAACGACTCACTCCCAATGGCTATAACTGAATCAGGAATTAGGAGTTTAGTAATGTTCTTCTCGTAGGTATACCGATTATTAGGATAGAGTATTCCACCAGACCGATAGCAGTGCCAATTGAACGCATATTTTGCAATAGCAATGACTCCTGACCTAATGAGATATTCATTGGAAGTAATAGGAGCAAAAAAGACCTTTCTCCCATCTTTAGAATATAGCACGCCACAATCATCTGCCTTGTATTCACCTTGCATCTTACTGCAAAGGTGTTCATAATCTTGGATGGTTAATTCTGTAAATGCAGAACCGAGTCTGGCTGCGAAGGCTTTTAAATCCTCAACAGACGAAATCTTAACCAACTCTCCATTCAACTCAATGAAACCACAAATAACGTTCTCCATATATCGTATCTTTTTTAACTAACAGAACACCATATTCTGTTTTCTGTTGCAAAGGTACGATAGGACAACGAACACTATGTTCGTTAAGAAAAAACAATCTTGTTTCCCATATGAAAAGGAAAGGAGCCTAACTATAGCTCCTTTACAAAAAACTCCTTCATTATTTTCTCTCCTCTCTTTTGAGAATCCCAACCTTCGTAGAATACTATGTTGGCGCCATCCACCTCTTTGACTATCCCTAAAAGATTAATAGCCAATCTAGTTCTTGGCATTGTATTTTTGCAAGTTCTTGGCTGGCTTTTGTTAAACATGGGTGAAGGAAACTGATAATAGAACATTTTAGCAAAGTCAATGCGCAGCATGCTTTCTGGTATATACTTCCTTGTTGTTATAGATAATGTCTTTGAGCAGAGGACCTTTTTTATGGCGATTATAAAATCCTCATCATAAATATTAAGATTTAGCCCTTTTGCAGCAGGGCAATTTCTACTTGCATTGGGTTTTAATGTACCTTCGATAAATTCGCGATGGTAGTTGTCTTCTTTCAGGCAATAAGGAATAAACCACCATTTTCCAATATAATCATGTCCATCGACGTTATCAAATGGTTTACCTACAATATTTTCCTCCCATAACTTGAACGTGAAATCTTGACTCCTACTTGTCAAGACATCCATAATAGTTTTAAGATGTTGTTCTGTCATAAGCGCACTAGCTATGGCCAATTCTTTAGCATCACCACTTTTATACGCATGGTCAAGATTAATTAGCTTGATTCGTTTTAACTCGCGATTCTCATCATTCTTAGCAATAACATCCCTGAATATATTTCTTCGGAGCTCAGAGAAATCTCCCTCTTTAACATCAGTCCACTTAAGACGCTCGTAAGGCTGGGGAATTGGTATAGCATCACAAAATAACCTATCGAATTCTTCTCTATAACTATTCACTACACAATCTTCGTCAGTCATGAGAATGTTTTCACTATTATTATTAGCATGATAGGTCCAATTGTATGAGCCTGTGATAACCATGTCGTCGATTATACAGAATTTATTATGCATTGTCCCCTTATTGAATTTTGCGAAACGAACTTCTGCGCCCAACTTTGATAAAACACCAAAATCAAGCCCAAACTCATTCCGGTTAAGGATATCGTTTAATAATAGTACGTTAACACCGACCTTCTTTTCACATGCTTTTGTCAACATTTCATACAGAGCATTATTGGTAAACCAAGCGACGGCAATGCTAATGCATCTTTCTGCTTGATTAATTTGAGAAGAAATAAATCCTTCGATGTTATCAAATATAGCTTGAGTCATTTCTTTTTCTTGTTAGTCCTTTTTGCTAATTCTTCAGGAGATATAAATCCTACAGGTTTAAGCTCTTGCTTTGGTATAGGAATAGGTATCGTGTTCAAACTATTTGCGAAATTCACTAATTTGGGCGCTAGAGGGAATCCTTCTTTGATAAACTCTACATATTGAGAGAGTAATCCATAAAACTTGAAATAATACAAAGACTCCAACGGTTTAATTTTGTTAATTACACTTTCTGCCTTTTCCGATTGATTGCCACCTCTATGATTGAGATTCCTACATTGATATAATTCATATAGTAGATTACAAATATCGTTAAAACCTGTATACATCCAACTAAGCATTTCTGCTTTATATCCAATGAAGTAGATGACATTTCTTATTTTGTCAGAAGCATATTGCTCACGTAATGGCTTTCCTGGCTTAACTAAAGAATTGGGATTTCCTTTATCATCTTTACCGACAAATAAAAGGTGGGCAATTGCATAATCGGGCTTGTCGATATTATGTGAACGTTCTTCTAATTTTGGAGTTATACCATCCTTTTGTCGCAAATAGGCAGGATAAGACCACATTTTCTGTGCAACTTCATTAAAGTCATTATTCTCACAAACGAAATTAGTAATATTCTCTATTTGCTGATAAACAGAAAGACAGAAGTCACCAAAGTTGTTTTTACGACGGAATAATTCCATCCTTTCAAAATCAGATTTAAGTTGCTCACATATCTCAGGAATCGGAAAATCTTTGTAGAACTCCTCAGCTTGTTTACGTATGATTTTCTCAATACAATATTCGTATATTTGATTCAAACGGTCATCATCTATTAAAGCAGAACTTGCGGAAGAGTTTATTCCTAACTTCTTTCGCAACTCGTCATTGAACTCAGCGTCTTGCTTCGTCAACTGATATATCTTTTCTATGGCAGTTTTTTTGTTTTCTTCCATATCAACACGTATTTAGGAGTGAATCTAATTCTGCATTCAGTTCATCCACATCGACAACTGTAGGTGGAGGAACCATCACTTTATCTTTCCGGTGTATAAGCCAGAAAGGCTTCTCGTCTTTACCTCGGCATGAAGATATTGCAAGAACTTCTTTGTTCTGTTCTTCTTCTATGGTAAGTGTCTTATTGACAGTTACCAACATTTTCTTGTCGTTGAGCATGAAATAGGCATAGTGTTTGCCTTTCTCACTGATGGCAAAGGTAACAGTAGTAGAATTCTTCTTCTCAAATTCTGTTATACCAATTGTTTCAAGATACGTTACTCCTTTTGAGTTGGTCTTTTCAGAGATAGCGTCTTTGTTTGCCAACTTTTGGAACTTAGCATAAAGCCTAATATAGACGGGATCATCAACGCCTTTCACCATCTTCAGGTACATAAGTTTTCCGTCAATCACATTTATAAGATCTGGATTTCCTTTTTTCACATGTCCCTTTTCTTCTTTGTATTTTGGGAAAAACTTACCATAAGCAACATTATAACCATATCTATCCCACATATAGAGGATATTACGAATGTCACGAACATACTTTTGTGTCACATTCAGTTTATCACTGACAATGATGCCGGTAACTTCCTGCCTATCACCTCTTTTCTGCAAACGAGTCTTCGCCTCATTGATTGTGAATCCTTGCTCCTTGATAATTCGTTCGAGTTCCACCATAAATTTTCCCCTTTTACTATACATGTAACGCATGGAAGAAAATGTGATGTCGTCTGCATAACGAGTATAGTTCATATTAAATCGGCTTGCCAGTCTACTTAGATAATAATCAAGTTTGTCACAGACCATGTTTGTAATGATAGGAGACGTCGGTGCTCCTTGGGGGAGAACAAAGACGTCCTCTTTATTCCCATTCTCGTCCTCACGACTCTCTTTCATGCAACACAATCCAGCCAACAAATTGGCAATAGGCTGATTGAACTTGAATGGTGGAACCTGAAGCCGTTTCCAAACTCTTGCTTGATGGATACTGGGGAAGAAATCCTTTAGGTCTAAGTTAAGTATATAGTCCATCCCAAGGTGCGCTGACGCATTAGTTACCACAGAACGTCCATCTGTAAATCCCATAGCATATTCTGATGGGGTATACATCGAACGGAACAATTCATTGACTGCAGAAAGCATCATCATGAAACTTTGCGTCCTTGGTGCCGTAATTTGTCTAGTGCCACCAGACTTCTTTTTTATCTTGAATTGACGGTAACGATGGAAAGTGTGATTAGGGTTACAATAGAAGTTTAGTTGTTTTTCCGTGAATGGATGATACATAGAAGCATCAAAGCCCATGTCCTCTATCTCAGCCTTTTTTATTTGGTTGAGTAGATTAAGAAGATCTCCCTTGTTTTTGAGCTGTAATGCTTGTTGTGCTATCTGTTTTCTATCCATTTCACTTTGTATTATAGGAAGCGGTCTCTGACTCATCTTTTCACTGAAATGTCTTTTCTTTGTATAAGAATAAGATCATAAAAATATAATCTCATAAATATAAGTCATAAAAATATACAACTCATAAAAACAACAACAATGTACAACGTACGTAATAGTGCAACGTTAACGCTCAAACATTGTTTCTCTCCAGAACCCCGTAGAGACTGAAGACATCTTGCGAATCTACTCCCGAGAGAACAGTACTTGCGTAACGCAAGACGAAATTCAAAATACCATTTCAGTTTCCAGACTTATCAAAGACCGCTTGTCTTGTTTTATATCTATTGTAGATTAATTATTCTTTACTAATCTTAGAGGTAGCATACTGCCAGAAAACATTTCTGTCAATTTCTTTATTTCTCCGCTATGATAATAGAGATATACAGCTTCTCTTGTTAAATCTTCAGACGTTGATTTTACCCAAAAGAATATCTTTTTCAATCTCCCGCTTTGTTCCTGCTAGTTTATAACCTCTTGAAGAAAAGACAATATGATTTCCATTGGGACCGATGCAGGTATATTCACGAGCATTACTACTTATATATTTAAACTCCCACTTACACGATTCCAACAACTCGTTAAACTGTTCCTTGGTAGGGATACCATACTTTTCTGCATCTTCATAAGGATGATATATGACATCTTCACCGTCAATCTCAAAATCTGCAGACCACAAAGTACCACTTGGTAAACCAAGATCAACATAATTGGTGTCGCCATCACGTAAATTCATTGGAATCTCATTCTCTCGGTCCTTATACCCATCGCGATACCCATCTGCATATACTTTTGCAAATGCTTCCTTCAGAACAGTGATAACATTCTCTTCTGCGTAGATATCAGCTTTTTCGTTCAGTTCAATCATAACTACTTTTATTTATGTTGCAAATTTACAAATTAATCACGAAATGTATGTTCGTTGAGATAGCTTTTTATACTTCTTTATCTAATATCAAGCTCAGATACTCAATTCCTCCTTCGTTTGCGCACATGAACTTGTGTACAGAAAGGAGATACTCTGACAGCTGAGATGTACGGGAATCTTCATAGTCCAAGGTCAGAGCTTTCACTTTTGTGATATACTTTCTGCACAAATTCATGGCGTATTTTAATACGGTAGAATCTGAAACATCTGCTGCCTCTAGACCCTTCACCAAGTCTTGAATCTTTTTCCCCGCAAACAAGGAAACCAAAAATGTGCCATCCCATTTTGTTGGCTTATCTGTGTCAAGAGAAACTTTGATAAAGATTTCGTTCTTGTCAAGCATATCGTTTACCCCATCAATGTATGCAATCGCAGAGGTTGAGAGATTCTCAAGTGATGCGTTATTGTAGGCATTGATTATCTTTTCGAAAAGAGAATCCCAGCTATATAAAGGTACATCGAGAGTAGAAACACTGCAATTTCTCAGAACATACAACTTGGATAGTTCAAAATCAAGTATTCGTCGATTGTCGAATTGTACAGCTGCGCTATGATATGAAACACCACCATATTCAAAATTTGTGAGGATAGTAATTTCAACATTCCGACCAGGAATCTCAATTTTATTAATAACGTACCCCTTATAGCCTTGTGGTCTGTACAACAATTCTGATGGATTGGATCCTTCAGGAATAGTGTCTGTATATAGACCATACTTGTCAGAATAACAGAGACACTTTGTATAGTGCTCTTTATTTTCTTTCCAATAGCGGGTAGTTTTTCTTGTTGCCATAATTAATTTTTGATTTCTGCTGCAAAGATAATCCACATTTGCGAATGGTATGTTCGCTACTCTATCTTTTTTACCTAAGTCGCTCTATTACCTCTTTCAGAATTGGATCATCACTTCCCAAATCGGAGTAAGGCTGGGCATAACTGATAAATCCATCCTTTGTTATATAGAATTGGATGCATGAATATTTTCCAGAACCCTGCAGGTAATAATAGACATTGTAATTCGACAGATGTTCTACAATATTAGTAATCTTAACATCCAATTCTGAACATATCGACTCAACATAATTGTATAATTCACGTAAAAGCTCGTTGGATGGGACATACCTGAACGAACACAACATTGTCATATTTGTCTGCACTAAAGACAGGATTCGTAGAATACCTTCAGAGGTATCTCCTGCCTGGTATCGAGTAAAGAGCCCTGCTTTATTATAAGTGCATTGTACAGTATGGATAAAACCACTGGCATCTTCTATGTAATACCATTCACAATAGTTCTTACTCTCCACATTTTTAATGATACAGTTTTCCTTCTTAAGTTCATCTAAGACTACCCAATACTTGGCTTTCAAAAAATTGGGGGCATCCTTTGAATGGAATGGAGTTTCTGGCACATCTGTAAACGAGAGGTATTCGTCTCGTGGTTTCGACGCTTTGATGATCGGAGCCACTTGAAGTTTTGACATCGGAGTAACGTTTGGCATATTATAACCATACAGCGTGTGACTGGCGCGAGTCGTTACGGTATATGTCCAGCGCAAACAATCTGTATTTAGTCCAGTTCTGCCCGTATAATCTACGAATACTGTGTTCCACTCTCCACCTTGAGATTTATGACCTGTTATGGCATAACCATATTTTACTCTTAATGCGTTAAAGTATGGGTCCGCTTTCAGATATTCTTTAAATTGCTGAGATCCTCTCTTTAATTGAGGGTATCTCATACAGAAATTGATATATAGCGCTTGTATCTGTGCAAATGTCAAATTTGGTTCAGCATCATCAAGCATATTCTCTATGATCTTGCATGATATTTCTAAATCGTTGTCCAGTCTAATACGTACATTCCTAAATGACAATACTATTTTATGCTGTATTCTTTTCCCACCTATATTTATATATACAGGCGCTGACTGATATTCGGTTTCTCCATTGATCGCAACAATTTTCACGAAGTCGCCATTCATAACATCCAACTTGTAATTATTGCTTACAACCTGAAGAATATCACCGACAACAATCTGCTTTTGGTTAGGGTATAACAATTCGCGAACAGCATAATTATAATCACGAGCTTGGCGATTACTGAATGTAATAATAACAGATTGTCCTATCTCTGGCTTGGGATATAAACTCAGTAGATGTTCAGGCATCTTGTATCCTTCCATATCAATAACCTCGTTCTCTTGCCTGTCAAAAACAAGATTGTTCTTTTGTTGAGATTCGATAAGCGCCCTTACTTTCATGGCGTTGCTTAAGATTGCGCTACCAGCACCTTGCCTTACGACATCTGTCAATTCAGACACCATTGTTTTCAAGCCAATACTTTCAAAGTATTTCTCATCAAGTGCATTTGACACATTATCCCCAACAGGAGGCAACTGCATTGGATCGCCAACAAAGATAATTTTTCCTCCACGGTTCGGAGCCACATAAGAAAGAAGATCGTTCAACAAACTCCCTGTTCCAAACTCAAATAGTTCGTTCTGAACTTCTCGCGTTCCAATCATTGATGACTCATCAACAATACAAATATGATCATTTGCTTCGTCTTCCTTGTTTTTTAGCGGGAAGATGAAACGTATATCATCAGAACCTTCCTTTGTTTCAATTGTATCTAATTCATAAATACATCTATGTATAGTATTTGCTTCCCATGAGTTTTTTGACTCCAATACTCTAGCAGCTCTTCCTGTTGGTGCCATCAGGATTGGTCTCTTTTCTCTGTTCTTTATCTCTTCTATAATTGTACGAATCATAGTGGTCTTACCTGTACCGGCATATCCTTTAAGAATAAATACAGATACATCGCCATCAAGAAAAGTCTTGATGTCATCTAATACTTGCTGCTGCTGTGATGTCAAAGTCATATTATTTACCTCCTATAATTGATACAACCCGCCATTTCCCATCGGGTAATTGTTTTACTTTTGCTGTCACTTTTTGGCCTTCCTGTAGGTTATTTGTCTCTCTTATTTTAGCAGAAACATAATAGGTGTGATCAATGAAACAGAAATCACCTTTAACCGGCAAAGACACAATCCCTGTTATAGTCTTTATCTCGGAAGAATCCTGTGACCCAACTTTTTTGCCTTTCAATTCCAAGCTCTTACCTGTCTTGTGGATTGTAAGGGGAACCCATCGCTCATTTTTCTTAGTTAAACGAACAGAGAACACTTCTCCTGGGGTAGCTTTGCGCAGTGGAGGTGTAACAGGCATTTTAATATCAAGATGTCTCTTTGTATTTGTCAGCTTTGCTCTTTCTTTACCTTCCTGATTCTTAAAAATCTCAACAAGAACAAATTCTTCTGTTGGTATATCTGAGTATGCATAATTCTCTGCAGCCTCGATATTACCTCTATAAAATGCTTTTGATTGACAGGATGGCATCACTCCTTGGAGTTTACCTTGCAAGAGATACACATCCCCAGAGATATTCCAATTATTCTCCTTATAGGTTCTCATATACTGCTCAACTTCGTATGCAGCCTGTTCCTTATTGCTTTCAAGAAGTAAAGTGGCCAACTTTAAGCGCAAATCGACAATATACTCATCTTTCCCCATCATGGTTAGAGCCTTGCAATAAAAAGAAATGCGTAAATCTTTGTCATCAATGATGTCTCCCATGCTCTTCCATATGTACCATTCGGGCGAATTACGAAGAATTGCCTTATATGCAGCAAGGGACTCATCAAGCTTTCCTTGCCAATACAATAATTGGGCTATATACATATCAATAAATCTATTATCAGAACATTTTTCTTTTACTGTCAAGAAAAACGGGAAGAGCTCGTTAACAAATTCTTCAGTGTGGCGAGACTTCAATTCTTTATAAAGACGGGTGGCGACATTCTCTGCTAATGATTGAAACTCGATTGATTTTCCATTCTCAGTAGTACCTTTAGCTGAGAGGAAATCTTCTGGTCTTAAACTATCAAGTTTCCACATTAAACAGAACTCAATAAATTTGAAGTCGTTTTCATGTCTCTTTTCAAGATTTGTTGCCTGCATCATAATGCATGAGTGAAAGGTACTTGGCTTGCAGGTAGCAAAAGTCAAATAAAAAGCCAAAATCTTCCTAATTTCTCTTGAACTCAACTTACTTTCATTGTTCTTTAAATAGTGATAAATAGTCCATCCACAAGGTTCCTCAAAACACGACGGAATTTCTTTTGCTTCAAAATGAGGCAAAAGGACATTATACGCTTCTGTATATTTTTTATCTTTCCCCAGTTTAAAAGCTTTTGCTATATCTGGAGCGATAGCCAGTCTGTGTTCCTCTGAATTTATATCCATTTCAATCATTATATCGTTCTAAATGCTCTTGAAGTCTGTTCTTTATTTCGTTTCTAATTGTATCAGGAGATAAAACAACAAGATTACCACCAAAAGAGCAGAGTTCGCGGATTAGTTCAAAATTGGGGATGCAGTCTATGCCGAAAAATAACCCTCCTTCTAACTTTGGGTACAGGCTGTGTAGTTCTATTTCTTTATCTCCCTTATATGGAGTATAACTCTCATGCATAGGTTTGGTATCGACATATCCCTTTGAGGAGTCACTAACCCAGCATAATATATGCTCACATTGTCTTTCTTCATATAATGTCACGCCAACGATATCCTCGAACCGCTCGTAGATATCATCAGGACATTCTAAATACTTCTTTTCGGGCAAGGGATCCACCTGGTCTATGCGATCCAAAGCGAAGTTAAGAATCTTTTGATCACTATCAGCAGCACCAAGCAGGAACCATCTGTCATTATACTGTTTCAACAGATAGGGATGGAAATCGATATTGCGAATAGTAGCGTCAGCGAATGTGTGATAAGATAGCTTTATGACTACTTCATTTGATATGCTATCGAAAAGTGTACCAAGCAGATTGGAATTTTGAAGATAAGGGTTATTACTAAAACTGATAATCTGCCTACGCTCTTCTAGACCAAGTCCAATTTTGAAATCATCAAGCCACTTGAAATTGTCAAGGCCATTAAACTGTCCGATGGTACTCAATACTTCGCGCAGTAGATTTCGCTCTTCACGGCTCATCTCTTGCTTGAAGATAGAGAATGATCTTTTTTCATATGATATACACCTTTTGCCATTCCAAGTGAATCGCTCAATAGGAGCTGAAAAAGGAGCAAACTCCAGTGTGTTCAAGTCTTTTTCGATACAACGCTGCGTTACCTCAGGAAAACCATCCTCATAAAGCATATCGTTCACTTTCTCTGTTAGGTCGTGAATATCATAATAATGATGATGGTCTGAGAGTAATCTGTCCAGATACTTATATCTTATAAGTGCATTCTTGTTTGTAGGCATAATCTCTAATTTTGGTGCAAAGGTAAAGATCTTCTACGAACTCTATGTTCGTCTAATTGAATTGTAATAAGAGTCCTTATATGGACAATGCAGTGACCATCAGTTCTTGACGTTTCTCAAAGACAAATGCTTAGTCATTTGTCAAGTAATGCTTTTATCGCCTCAATAAACTTCAAGGCTTTTGGTTTGTATTCATCAACCATTTCTTTATCGCAATAGACAAAATCATCATAGTCTCCACTATGACGGATTTCAAAAAGACGGCTGAACGTCTTACCCATTTCATTGCTCAGCAATCCCTTTGATACGAAATGTAATCCAAGCATCGTTTTCACTCCTGCATGAGATGATGTACTGAAACCATTGGCTACAAGAAGAGCTGATGCTGCGTAGAAGCACGCATAATACAAACGATTTACGGCTGCATTAAAATGAGACTCATTTGCAAGCAGCGTAACCTCTTCCATTGTTTCACTAGCCCTCTCAAGGCGATACTGTACTAAAGCTTGACGGCTTTGTTCGTCTAACGTTTCGTTCATAGTTTGATCCCCTCGTTCATTACGTTGATATAAAAAGGTGTCTTGAATGGACGATTGTACCATTGAGTGCGCGGCATAATCATAGGACTAATCATAACGCCTGAACTTAGTTCCAATTCATACAACGCACCAGAAAGTCTATCCTCCTTGCGAAGATCCCTCTTGTCACAATCTAAAAGAATCAGCACATCAATATCACTATCGGGGCGGGCATCGCCTCGAGCTTCAGAGCCATAGAGAATAATAGTTGCACTTGGCTCTGCTTGATGAACTGTCTCTTGGATTCTCTTTACAATTTCAGGTCTTCGCATATGATTGTCTTCTTCTCATCTGCAAAAATAAAAAGAAAAAATGAGATTTGCAAATAAACATACAACTTTTTTCTAAAAGAAAAAAATTTTCGAGAAAAATCTTAATACGGGCTCCAGTTATGAACCAATTCTTTCAGTTTCTTGACTCTGTCTTTTAGGCCGTTGGTATAGCTTAATTCATAGACGTAAATGTAATCTTTGTCCACCACGAACTGTTCATAGAAGCTATAGGGCGCCACACGGCTGAAGCCTTCCAGATAGAAATAACCAGGGTGCATATCCTTCATCGTGAGAGAGTCTATGCCCAGGAACTTCCTAATGGAGACTATCGAATCTGCAGTCGCTTCTGTATTCCATTGGTTTGAATTACCTACAGCAAAGCATCTCAATCGTATGGTATCCTCATCTTCGGAATATATAAATAGTTTTACATTCGAATCACCAGAAAGACTATCCACTTTAAAGTAGTTCGGATAAACTGCCATGAACTTGGGATTGTCATACATCAGGGTATCCAGTTTCATCCATGTAATCATTTCTCCCTTCTTGGGCTGCTGAGGCGTAT
>OCTX012271810.1_pt1 | contig 18157 bp, 11 predicted proteins | sample 1539691 | NCBI WGS metagenome assembly OCTX01 (sample SAMN02144231, study PRJEB22623) | gut metagenome | biome: sheep rumen | host: Ovis aries | place: New Zealand | reverse complement strand
CCTTCCGCATGTCCGGTGTGAGCCTGGTCGGCGCAGCGAATGCACCGATTCCCGGGTCTGAGAACAGCCCGACGTTTCTGGAATATCTGGGACTTGGAAACAAGGGCGCGGAATATTACAAATATTTGCAGAAATACTCCACCGAGAGCGGCGATTCGGCTTTCTTTATGGGCACTCCCTATACCTTCACAGTAAACATGCCTCTGTCAGACATCAAGACCGACGGTTTTCAGGGAGCATGGTTCATGTGCTCACCGCGAGGCCGCAATGTCCAGGGTATCAACGTCAATCTCGCAAATGCTTCCGGAAGGAAGTATCTTGGCGGCATGAACTGTACCGGTTTCGGGACCGCTCTGTTCTCCCAGTTCGGCGTTGAACAGGGCCGGAATGTTGACGGACTCCTGCCCGGCCGGCGCCAGAACGGCACAGTCGTGCCGGGATACGGCGGGTTCGACTGGAACTATTTTCTGCCGGGGAACGCGGGATTCGGCAAAGTCAAAATGTACATGTTCGGCGACGTCAATTCCGGCAGCAATACCCCTGCCGGCAACTGGGAATCCGTGAAGGCACAGATGCTGAATTCCGGTGTCCTCGAATATGGCGACATCATTTACTGTGTCCCGGCAGCACGTATGTCGAACGCATCCGGTGCGTATGATACGCACTGGGGCCTTTACATCGGTGACGGTCATTCGGACCGCTTCTGGCATTCGACTTACGGCACCGGCCAGCTTCGGAACGGACGCAATGAGGTCGTTTCCCTCTATGACTGGAATGTTGTGTCACAGATTTATCCGAAATACGCCAACACTGCATATGTCGTCATTAAGGCCGGTGGCGGGAAATTGGGCTTCCTGAAAATCCACAAGGAGATCGTCGCGCAGGCAACCTATAAGGATAAAGCGCCGAAGGATTTTCCTGAAAACTATTTCCTCGGCACGAACTACAGCCCGGAAGGCGCCCAGTACACTGTATACAGCGACTCGGCCTGCACGAAAAAGGTCACGACCCTCACGATCGGCGCAGCGAACGGACGCGGCAACCAGCTGAGCGCTGGTAAACTCTACGGCGAGTCCCAGACGGTCGAGCTCCCTGTCGGCACCTATTATGTCAGGGAGACGAAGGCTCCGACCCAGGGCTGGGCGGATCTGGACAGCAAGACCTATACGGTCAGGATAACGGAAAACAACACAGCCAGCCAGCCGGTCGTCGTCGGATCGAAGGACGGCGCGAAGCGCGCCTGGTATCAGATCGACAAGGTTTCGACGAATCCGGACGTGGACGCGAGCATGGCCGGCGCGAAGTTCGGCATTTACAAGTGGAACAGCGACGGCAAGCTCTCCGGTTATCTTGGCTATGTTGAGACCAACGCAAACGGCTCGACAGGACATTTTCTGCTTCCGTGCGGCAAGGTCTACATCAAGGAGCTGCAGCCCCCGAAGAACGGCGTCTATAAGCTGAATGACGGTATTTTCGAAGTTACGCTTGAACCGGGCGGCTACGTCAACGAGAATCTGAAAGTCCCCGAGGATGTCAATAATTCCGGCAGCCTCCAGATCGTGAAGGAGCCGGAAGAGTCCGCGAAGGAGATCGTCACCGGCAACAGCTGCTACTCGCTCGAAGGCGCGGTCTTTGAAGTCTATGAGGACAAAGCCTGCACGAAGCCGGTCAGCGGGGGCACGCTGACGACCGGTCCGGACGGCAGAACGCCGGTCCTTGACGGTCTCAAAGCCGGCAAGTACTACATTGTCGAGAAAACCCCCTCGAAGGGTTTCGGGCTCCCGAAATCAAGCTTCACAAAGGTAAGCCCGGAGAAGGTCATCATCACGGAAAATGACATCGCAAGCGCGAAGACCGTCATCGCGAAGTGCTGTGAACCCCTGAAAAATGACCCTATTGCGATCGTCATCAGCAAGGTCGACGCGGAAGGTGCAGAGATTGCTCCGCTTACCGGGGCAAAGTTCGCCATCAACTACTACAACGGCGAGTACACGGAGGAGACTCTCCCGGCCAGGCCGATGTGGACGTGGGTGGTGCAGACGATTGATGTTAACGGCGTCTATCGGGCAGGACTGACTGTTGAGACCAATACAGAAAGAGGCCTGACAAGATCCTTCCTTCCCGATGAGAGCGATCCTCTGTATCTGGACACACAGTTCGGCATGCCGACCCTTCCCTACGGCACCGTCTCCGTCGTGGAGCTTGCCGCTCCGGAAGGCTACCTCTTCGAGGCGGGGAAGGTCCTCGGCGTGTACGTCATCAATGAGGACTACAACCTGGACGACGGTTTCGTCATGGTGGACGGCGTCGCGACCCTTGAAAAGAAGGTCGAAGAGAAGCGTGCCCGCTACGGCATCTCCTTCACGAAGGCCGATTCTGAGGGCACGAGGCTTAAGAACGTTCCATTTCTCATCCGGAACATCGCGACCGGCGAGCAGCACATCGTACTGACCGACGCGAATGGTTTCCTCTCGACGGAGGGCAATAAGCACAGCATAAACACCAACGCAAATGACGCGGCCCTGAGAGGCGGCAGGATCGACGAGTCTGAGCTTGACGCCTCCGCCGGTGTCTGGTTCTCCGGAAACAAACCGACAGACCTTACGCATATCGACGATGCGCGTGGCGCGCTGCCTTACGGCGACTACCGCATCACGGAGCTCCGCTCCTCGGCCAACGAGGGCCTTTCCCTGATCGCGCCGTTCACAGTGAAGATCAGCGCAGAAACGGCGGACGGCACGGTCATCGACCGGGGGACGAAGGTGGATGAAAATAAGTCCGTCAGCACGGCGGTCAAATCCGCCCGCACGGAGACCCAGGCGGCCCTTGCAGAGAAAAATGCGGCCTTTGAAGACAAGGTTACCCTGAGCGGCTTCAAAGGCGCTTGCAGCATCACGACCAGAATCTATGATACCGAAAGTAAAGAACAGCTCACCTTCACAGGCGGCTCGGCGGAACTCGTGACCGAAGTGACCGCAAACGGTGAGGAGACCGAAGTCACGGTTCCGTTCACATTTGACGCCTCCCGCCTTGCCGGCAGGACTGTCGCAGTCGTGACCACGGTCGCAAACGGGGGCGAGACCATCGTGCACAACGAGGACCTTGCGGACGAGGCGGAGAAGATCTATTTCCCGACCGTCTCGACGAAGGCCACAGTCGGCGGCAAAAAAGCTGCCATGGCCGGCGGCACAAAGACCATCAAAGATGCGGTGACTTACAGCGGATTCCCGGAGGGCACGAAGGTTAAAGCGGTCGCCCGGGCCTATAAGAAGGGCGCATCTGCATCCGATGATGTGCTCATCGCCACAGCCTCAAAGACCGAACCCTTCAAGGCTGACGGCTCGTTCACCACGAACCTTGCCGTCAACACCGACGAGCTGGCGGGCGAGACCGTTTTCGTAAGCGAGCGGATCTACGTCACAGTCGGCGGCAGGGATCTCCTGATCGCACAGGAGAACGGCAGGAACATCGCAGACCAGAACGTGACCTTTATCGAGCTGAAAACGAAGGTCGTGAATGCGGAGACCGGTTCCGGCCTTGCCTTCGCGAAGGCGGACGCAGCCTTCACCGACACGCAGACCATCGCCGGCATTACAGGCGAAGCGGAAGCGGTCATGAAGCTCTACAACGTGACCGACGGCGCGTATGCGCAGTTTGCGGACGGTTCTTCCGAAATCCGGACGGCCATCAGCGCAGATGGCAGCCGTAAGGAAATCGCGGTTCCCTTCACAGTGGACGGCACGGCCTGCAAGGGCAAGGTGCTCAGCATCGAGACAGCTGTGACCTGCGGCGGGAACACCTTCACGCACAACGCAGCGCACGACGATGCGGACGAGACCATCTATTTCCCGGCCATCACGACGGTTGCGGAAGGCGACAACGGCCACTACATTTCCCTTGCGGACGCGGCGGAAGTGACCGACACGGTGACCTGGGCCGGCATGCCGGCGGGCACCCCGCTCACCACGAAGACACGCGTCTTTATCAAGGGCGAGACAGCGGCGAAGGATAAGGAAATCACCGAAGCGGCGCTCACAAGCGGCTATACTGTCGAGAGCACGGACGGCTCCCATGATGTCGTCGTCGTGCTTGACACGGCGAAGTACGCTGGCAGCGTCCTCTATATCACCGAGGAAGATTATGTTGCGGTGGGCGGCCGGGAAGTCCTGATTGCATCCGAGACGGATCGCGAGGCCATCGACCAGTACATCTGCATCCCGAAGCTGATCACGACGGCAGTCGCGACCGACACGAAGGAAAAAGCGATCCCGTCGATTGGCAATGTCTCCATCACGGATACGGTCGATTTCTCTGGTTTCAAAGCCGGCGAGACGATGACGACGGTGACGGAAGCCTGGGCGAAGGGCGACAAGGCGGATGCCGATAAGCTCATCACCTCTGTCGAGGGCACTTACACGACGGAAACAGAGAAGGGCAGCTACGATGTCATCCTGAAGTTCGCCATCACGGACGATATCGCCGGCAAGCCGGTCTATGTCGTCGAGAAGAACTACATCGACGGTAAACTGGTCAGCACGGAAGGCGGACGCGACAATGCGAAGCAGACGGTCACGCCTGTGACCATCGCGACGACCCTGACCGATACGAAGACGAAGACTCATACCGCGTACGCAGGCAAGAAGGTCATCCTCCGGGATGAAGTCAGGTACGACGGCCTGATCGAAGGCAAGGAGTACAGGCTCTACACGCTGCTCCAGAATGAAGAAGGCTTTGCCTGCAACACGAAGGGAGAAGTCACGGGCATTATCGCCGCCGACGCCCTGCGTCCGGATAAGGACCTCGGCCCTGAAGATCCGCCGATGGCGAGCGAAGTCCGCGAGGCGAAGATCAAGGAAGTCATCGACGCGAACGAACTCATTTTCGCGGAGACCGTCTGCAGAGCGGAAGCGGCCAGGGGAAGCTTCTTCATCGACATCGAGTTTGAAGGTGTACCGTTTAAGGGTGAGAAGACTGTCGCGGCTGAGGGGCTCTACGAAGAGGAAGGCGACGGCAAGCTGCTGGCGCTCCACTCCGACCCGAAGGATAAAGACCAGACGGTCGGCTTCCCGAAGGTCCTGACGACGGCTGCCGACAAGGCGACCGGCACAAAGATGGTCGGCGCATTTGACGGCCGGACGGTCATCGACACGGTAGACTACGAGCAGATGCCGGAAGGCACGACGATCGTCACCGTGACCGAGCTTGTGAAAAAGGGCGAGACCGCGGAAGAGGACGAAGTCATCACGACGGTCAGAAGCGAGCAGGAAGTAAGCGGAAATGGCAGCTATACGGTCGAGATCCCGCTTGACGCGAGTGACCTTGCCGGAAGCACGCTCTACATCACCGAGCGCAGCTACATCGTCAAGGAAGACGGCAGTGAGGAAATCATTTCCGACCATGTTGACCGCGACGACGAGAGCCAGACTGTCTATGTACCGAAGCTGATCACATCTGCCGAGGATGCGAAGGACGGCACGAAGCGCATTTCCGAGCTTGACGGCGAGGATGCAAAAGTAAAGGATACTGTCAACTATGAGAAGATGGTCCCGGGCACGCCGGTCATCACGGTCGCGAAGCTCTATGTGAAGGGCGAGACCGCGGAAGAGGACGAAGTCATCGCGGAAGTGAAAGCGGACGCGGCCATGCTCATCGAAGCGGCGGACGGCAGCTATGAGGTCGAGATCCCGTTTGACGCGGCCGGCCTGGGCGGCAGGACGCTCTACGTCACCGAAGAAAATTACCTTATCGTCGTCAGGACAGACGAGGACGGCAACGAGACCGAGGAAGAGGTCAAGATCTCCGAGCACGCTGACCGCGATGACGAGGAACAGACCGTCAAGGTCCCGAAGATCGGCACGACGCTGACCGACGACGAGACAGGTACGCACATCTCCTTCGCGGATGCGGACGTAAGCAACACGGACGTTATCGCGTTCGAGGGACTGGAGAAGGATGTGACTTACAAGGCGCTCTGCATTTACATGGACGACAAGGGCAGGGTATACCGCAGAGACGGTTCCCTTTGTGCGGAATCCGCAAAATCCTGGACGCGGCATGAGATCGTCGATACCGTCGAAGAGGCGGAAGCCCTCATCAATGCCGATGGCGTGATTGGACGTTACACGGCCACTCCCGACGGAAAGTACGAGGTTGACTATCAGCTTGCTGAGCCGGTCTGCAGTTATTACAGTGCTCTGGACTTCATGAAGGAATTCGAGGAGCCGGGCACGACGGAGAAACTGGATGCAGCCAATATCCTTTACGCGCTGACTGATTTCAAGGCAGATGCGGAGGATGGCACCGCATCCGTGACCATCAGCTACGACGGCACACCGTTCCTGGGCAAGAAGATGGCAGCGGCAGAAGGTGTCTACGAAAACGGCGCGCTGCTGGCGATCCACATCGAGCCGGGCGACGAAAAGCAGACTGTTTACCTGCCGAAGATCATCACCTCGGCGGTGAACACGAAGACCGGCGGCAAACATCTGCTGGCCGAAGCTGAGGCATCCGTGACCGACACGATCGACTATGAGAAGATGCCGGAAGGCACGACCGTCTCCACCGTGACCGAGCTTGTCCTGAAGGGTGAGACCGAAGCGGAGGATACCGCCATCACGACGGTCCGGAGCACGCAGGCCGTATCCGGAAAGGGCCGCTGCAAAGTGGCGCTCCCGTTCGACGCTTCCGAACTGGGCGGCAAGACGCTTTATGTGACGGAGCGCGTCTACATCGAAAAGGAGGACGGCAGCGAGGAGATTATCTCTGAGCATGTTGACCGCGACGATGAGGAGCAGACCGTTTACGTCCCGAAGATGGGCACAACGCTCATCGACACTGAGACCCATACGCATATCTCCTATGGCGATGAGACCGTGACGAACATCGACACGATTGTCTACGAGAACATGCCGCTGGGCGAGCATGAAGTCATGACCGTCTACATGGACGATCAGGGCTATGCTTACAAGACGGACGGCACGACTTACACGGAGGCGAAGGCGGAAACGCTGAACACCTGCACAGACGACACGCTCACAGCGGAAGAGAAGCTGGATGCGGTCGAGTCGAACCTTAAAGCGCTGGGTATCCTCTATGCACGCAGGACGGTGACGCTCACGGAAAAGAACGGCTCAGTCGAGGTCGAGGTCAGCTACAACGGTGTCCCGTTCCTGGGCAAGAAGGTCGTCGCCGGCGAGACGATGTACGATGAATCGGGCAGCCCGGTTGCGATGCATTTCATGCCGAAGGACGAGGGCCAGACTATCCGCATCCCGAAGATCATCACTACAGCGGCCGATGGCAGGGATGGTGATAAAGTCATCCCCGCCGCGAACGGGGCAGTCATCAGGGATATGCTTCAGTACAAGATGTATCCGGAAGGCACGGAGATCACGACAGTCCTCGAAGTCTTTGATATGGCGACGGACAAACCGCTCCTCGTCGACGGTGTGCCGGTGACCGCGGAGAAGACGTTCCGGACAGACGCATCCGGCAGAACGGAGATCACGGTGAGCTTCAACAGCACGTCCCTTGCCGGCAGGACGCTCGGGATCACTGAAAAGAATTACCTGACGGTCGACGGCGAGAGGGTGCTCGTCTCGGAAGACAGCTACAGGAGCAATAAAGAACAGATCGTGAAGATCGTCGAAGATGAGAAACCCGGCCGGCCGCCCGAAGAGAAGAAGCCAACTGAAGAAAAGAAGCAGACCGGGCAGCGCACAAGGATGGTCAAAACCGGCGATGAGAGCCATGCAGGGCTGTGGCTGGCTCTTCTGATGGCGGCAGCCATCATCGTGTTCGCAGCGGTGATTGCGGGTGCCGGAAAGAGAAAAAGATGATTCCTTAATGTGACAGCGGGGCGTGCCGTCAGCGGCACGTCCCGTTTTTTTCGGACTTTTTGAATGTTAAGCGCTTCTTACTTTTTTATTACATTTTCAGAGGCTTGTTGCAAATCGCGGAAATTCTGCTATACTCAATAACACGGGTGATACCGGTTTTCATCATGCCTGCAAAAAGAAGGGAAATGCATTGAAGAAGAAAATACTGATCATTCTGTTCCTGATCCTGCTGTGCGCCGCTCTCGGAGCTGGCGGCTATTTCCTGTTTGAACACTACGCCGCGCAGGAGACCTTTATTTCCAGGACGACGATCGACGGCGAGGACATCGGCGGCCGGACGCCGGACGAGCTCACGGAAGAGTACGCATCGAGGCTCGATACGCGGAAGACAAAGATCACGCTGACTGAGGACGGGAAAGAAGCGCTTTCCGGTACGCTGGCGGAGTTCGGGTGGACCTGCGATGAGACGGCGGTGAAGGCATTTTTCGTCAGGAGCTACTATGAGGAGAAGAGCAACATCTTCCGTCTGCTGAAATCGCTGATCTTTGGCACGGAGCTGCAGTTCAAGGAAGCCTACAGTTTCGATGAGAAGGCGTTTGAACAGTTCGTGAAGAGCGGGAGCTTCAGCACCCCGCGCGAGGAGACCGTGGACTGGCACATCGAGATGGTGCCGGATGAGAACGGCGAGTACGACGTCGTCGGCGGCACGCACGGCAATATGATCGACGACGGGGCACTGCGGGAATTCGTGAAGGGCGAAATCGAGGAAGCGCTTGACGGGGAAGGCCTGTTTGAGGAGCTCACACTGGCGGTGCCTGAGGAAGTCTACACGTCGGTGGATCCGGTGGGCGACATACCGGCACTCGAGGCGGAGCGCGACGAGAAGAACCATGAGCTTCGGAAGCAGCGGGCGATCGACGCCTTCAAAGCCTCCTCGATCACCTACCTCTTCGGAAATGAAAAGCAGGTGCTCGACTTTGATACGTTTGGCTCCTGGCTGACCGTCAACGACGCCTATGAAGTCTACATCGACGATGATTCGGCGGAAAATTACGTGATCGCGCTCAAGCAGAAGTACGACACGCAGTATCTGACGCGCCGGTTCAAGTCTACGCCGGGCGTCACGATCGTCTTCCCGGAAGGGGAGAACGAATACGGCTACCGCATCAACCAGGCGGAGGAGCTGAAGCAGCTTTTCGCGGACCTTCGAAGCTTTAAGGCCGTCGAGCGCGAGCCAATCTACTACTCGACCAATGAGTATGGCAATCCCTATTATCTCGCGAGAAACGGCGTGGACGATCTCTGCGGGACTTATGTGGAAGTCAACCTGACCCGCCAGCATATGTGGTTTTACAAGAACGGATCCCTGATCCTCGAGAGCGACATCGTCTCGGGCCGCGTATCCTCCAACAAGGAGACCCAGACCGGCGTCTTCCCGCTTGCGTTCAAGCAGCAGGGACGCACACTGACCGGCGATGAGGCCGGCGGCAGCGGCAGCTACTCGACGTGGGTCGACTACTGGATGCCGTTCTATGAAGGACAGGGCCTGCACGACGCTCCGTGGCGCGGCGGCTCCTTCGGCGGAGACATCTATGTGACGGGCGGTTCCCACGGCTGCGTGAACCTGCCGACCTCCGCAGCGAGAAAACTCTATGAGAATATTGACGTCGGCACGGCGATCCTGATCTATAAGGAGCCGTGAGGCGCGGATCAAAAAAGCTTCCGCAGCGATCGCTGCGGAAGCCTTTTTCATTAGAAACGTATCTGATTTTTCACCGGATCTTATCCAGAAGCTCTGTCTTTTTCTTCTGAAACTCAAGCTCTGTGATGATGCCGTTCTCCCTGAGCGTCCCGAGCTTTAAGAGAGCCTCATAAACGTCAGCGGAGAGAACCGAGTTGCCCTCGAATTTTTTTGTCTCCGGCTTCGCGTAGAAGACGCCCTCCGGAAGACTGCCCGTCTCATCACCCGGAAGCACCGGGACGTCAGGCTCATTCGAGTCATGCCAGCTCTCCTTCGCATCTCCGCCGACCTTGCTGCCGATGATCTCCTCGATATCGGCCCGGGTGGAAGCCTCGATGTCGGTGGGAGCGCTTGCCGGCCTCACCTTGCCGCTGTAACCGCGGCGGCGCGAGAAATCGCCCCGGCGGTTGCGGGCCCGCTCCAGCTGGCGTTTTTCGAGACGCGCGTTCAGCCGGTTTCTTCTCATTTCCATGATGGTGTTCATGAGAAGGCGGATGAGAAAGAGGACGATCAGCGCGAGGATGGCGGTGCAGAGCATCTGATAGCCGTGCTGCCGCCGGCCGTTGATGGCTCCGGCAACCCCCAGAAGGAAGCAGGCGGCCACGGTGACCTTGCGGATGAAGGGGATGAACTTGAAATTAAAGAAGGCGACCAGTATGAACACGCCAAGAAGGATGACTGTGAGAACGAGATGATTGTTCCACATATATCTCAGGTAATCCGGCACGGAAGCCACGTATTTGAAGACTTTATCCATAGAAAACTCCTTTCCAATCCTTTCAGGTCACTATGATAGCACAGAAAATGGGATTTTACCAGTGTATTCGCAAGGATAAACCTTTGCATCTTCAGGACAGCTATGGTATGATTACCGAATACAGGGACATCCCCTGATTTCGGAGGGAGAAAAAGTGGAAGATAATACGAAAAAAGAAGTCGTCTCAAGAAATTTTATCGAGAACATCATCGACAGGGATCTCGCAGAGGGAAAATACGATAAGATCGTGACGCGCTTTCCGCCGGAGCCGAACGGCTACCTGCACATCGGGCACGCGAAATCGATCCTTTTAAACTACGGTCTGGCTCAGGAATACAACGGCCAGTTCAATCTTCGCTTCGACGATACCAATCCCACGAAGGAGAAGACGGAGTTCGTCGAGTCGATCGAAGCGGATGTCCGCTGGCTCGGAGCGGAGTTCGGAGAGCATCTCTATTTTGCGTCCGACTATTTTGACGTGATGTACGAGAAGGCCGTGCTGCTGATCAAAAAGGGCCTTGCATTTGTCTGCGACCTCACGGCGGATGAGATCCGCGAGTACCGCGGCACGCTGACCGAGCCGGGCAAAAACAGCCCTTACCGCGACCGTTCGATCGAGGAGAACCTGAAGCTCTTCACGGAAATGAAGGACGGCGTCTACCCGGACGGCTCCAAGGTGCTCCGCGCGAAGATCGACATGGCTGCGCCGAACATCAATATGCGCGACCCGGTCATTTACCGCATTGCGCGCCTTTCCCATCACAATACCGGGGACAAGTGGTGCATTTATCCGATGTATGATTTTGCGCATCCGATCGAGGACGCGATCGAAGGCGTCACACACTCGATCTGCACGCTGGAGTTCGAGGACCACAGGCCGCTGTACGAGTGGGTCGTTGCCAACACCGAGTGGGAGCATCCGCCCAAGCAGATCGAATTTGCCAAGATGTACCTGACCAACGTCGTCACCGGCAAGCGCTACATCAAGAAGCTGGTTGAGAACGGCATCGTTGACGGCTGGGATGATCCGCGCCTCGTGACGATCGCAGCCCTTCGCCGACGCGGCTTCACGCCGGACTCGATCCGGAAATTCGTCGAGCTGGCCGGCGTCTCCAAGGCGGACTCCTCGATCGACTACGCGATGCTTGAGTTCTGCGTCCGCGACGACCTCAAGATGAAGGCGCCGCGCATGATGGCGGTCCTTGACCCGATCAAGCTCGTGATCGACAACTATCCGGAAGGCCAGACCGAGATGCTGACCGCGGAGAACAACCTGGAGAATCCGGAGCTCGGGACCCGCGAGATCCCGTTCGGCCGGGAGCTCTATATCGAGCGGGACGATTTCATGGAAGAACCGGTGCCGAAGTACAAGAGGCTCTATCCGGGAAATGAAGTCCGCCTTATGCATGCCTACTTCGTAAAAGCGGTCAGCTGCGAGAAGGACGAGAACGGAAATGTGACCGTCGTTCACTGCACCTACGACCCGGAGACGAAGGTGGGATCCGGCTTCAACGGCCGCAAGGTCAAGGGCACGATCCACTGGGTTCCGGCGAAGGAGTCTTTCGACGCGACGGTGCGTCTCTATGAGAACCTCGTCGACGAGGAGAAGGGCGTCTACGATAAGGAGACGGGCGAGCTGAACCTGAATCCGAATTCACTGACCGTCATTGAACATGCAAAGCTCGAGCCGGCGCTTCGGGACGCGAAGGCGTTCGACAGCTTCCAGTTCGTCCGCAGCGGCTTCTATAATGTCGACTGCCATGACTCAAAGCCCGGTGAACCGGTCTTCAACCGCATTGTCACCCTGAAGAGCTCATTCAAGATGCCGAAGGCATGAGGAGACGGGAATGATTAAAGCTTGCATGTTTGATCTTGACGGGACGATCCTCTATACGCTCGAATCGATCGCGAAGGCCGGGAACCGTATGCTGAAGGAGCTCGGCTTCGAGACGCAGCCAATCGAGTCGTTCCGGTCCTACTGCGGCGACGGCGCGAACACGCTTGTCATGAAAGCGCTCGTGGCGGCCGGAGGCTACAACCGGGAGAACTACGACGCGGGGATCATCCTCTACCGGAAATTTCTCGCGGAGGATCCGCTCTACAAGGTAGTTCCCTACGCGGGAATGCGCAAAGCCCTCGGAGAACTTAAGGAGGCGGGCATCCGCCTGGCGGTCAACTCCAACAAGCCGGACGATTCGACGAGGAAGGCGGTTGCGGGTGCGTATCCGGGGGATATTTTCGAGAAAGTCCACGGACAGAGAAGCGGCGTGCCGGTGAAACCGGATCCGACTGGAGCCCTCATGACCCTGGAGGAGATGGGGATCCGGCCGGAAGAATGCCTCTACATCGGCGATATGACGATCGACATCAACACCGGGAGAAATGCCGGGATGAAGACGGTCGGCGTCGCCTGGGGGTACCAGGACGAGGCGCAGCTGATCGCCGAAGGAGCCGATTATATTGTGAGAAAGCCGGAGGAGATTCCGGAGATCATAAAAAAGGAGGGCTGAGCGTGTCTGTCTTTAAGAGAGAGTATCTGGAAGCATTTCTTGAGAACCAGGGGCAGCTGTTTGACAGGCCGGTGGCGGAGACGGTCGAGGAGGCGGATGATTTCCTCGTAGACTGCCTGGCCGAGGTGGTGGACAGCATCGACGAGGTTCGCGAGTGCCTGGACGGGTTCGGCATGGATATGTCTGACCTTGACGATGAGGAGCTCGCGGAGGCCGCGGAGGTGTTTGCGATGCCGGACGGGAAGTTCCTGGTGGTGGAAGGCTGAAAAAATCAGGGACGGTAAAAACCTCAGGGACGGTTCCTTAAGCCGGTTCTTGCAAGCCGGGCTGCATTTGCAGCCCGGCTTGCGAGAACCGGCTCCTGGAACCGTCCCCCTTTTATTATTATCTGTTAGCACTCATCTGAAAAGAGTGCTGATTTTTTCTTGACTTTTGCCGCGCGAGGGTTTATCATGTCTTTTAGCTCAAAGAAGCAAAGGAGTGATTATTATGGCAAAGACAGGAAAATTATCCATCAACAGCGAAAATATGCTGCCGATCATCAAAAAGTGGCTGTACTCAGACCACGATATTTTTGTGCGTGAGCAGATCGCCAACGCGTGCGACGCGATCACGAAGCTGAAGAAGCTCGAGGGCGTCGGCGAATACAAGCCGGAGGTCTCCCCGGAGTACCGCGTGGACGTTACCGTGAACCCGGACGAGCACACGCTCACCTTCACCGACAACGGCATCGGCATGACCGAGGAGGAGGTCGAGAAATACATTACCCAGATCGCATTTTCCGGCGCGACCGAATTCCTTAAGAAATATGAAGGAAAAACGGACCAGGATCAGATCATCGGCCATTTCGGACTCGGTTTCTATTCCGCGTTCATGGTCGCGGACGAAGTTCACATCGACACCCTGTCCTACCTTGAAGGCGCAAAGCCGGTCCACTGGGAGAGCGACGGCGAGTCCGAGTACGCAATCGGAGAGGGCACCAAGGAAGGCATCGGCACGACGATCACGCTCTTCTTAAATGAAGACTGCTACGAATTCTGCAACGAATACCGTATTCGGACGATCCTCGAAAAGTACTGCTCCTTCATGCCGACTCCGATCTTTCTTGCGGATGTGAGCGAAGGCGCGAAGAAGCGCGAGAAGGAGGAGGACGAGCACAGGGAGACCCGCAATGCAAAGAACCTCGAGGACGCCGTGAAGAAGGCCCGCGAGGATGCCGAAAAGGACGCTCCGGAAGGCTGCTCCGACGAGGAGAAGACCCGTCTTGCCGACGAGGCGGCCGCGAAGGCGGAGGCTGAGTTCAAGCCGGAAGTAAAGCCGGTTCCGCAGCCGATCAACGATATCCATCCGCTGTGGACGAAGAGAGCTTCCGAGTGCACCGATGAGGAGTACAGGGCATTTTACCGCAAGGTCTTCAACGATTACAAGGAGCCGCTCTTCTACATTCACCTGAACACCGAGTATCCGTTCAATCTGAGAGGAATCCTTTATTTCCCGAAGATCAACACCGAGTACGACGCGCTGGAGTCCCAGATCAAGCTTTACAACAACCAGGTCTTCATCGCGGACAACATCAAGGAGGTCATTCCGGAGTTCCTCATGACCATGAAGGGCGTCATCGACTGCCCGGATCTCCCGCTGAACGTCTCCCGATCCGCACTGCAGAACGACGGGACGGTGAAGAAGATCTGCGAGTACATTTCCAAGAAGGTCGCGGACAAGCTTTCCGGCATGTGCAAGACCGACCGCGAGAATTACGAGAAATACTGGGACGACATCTCCCCGTTCATCAAGTACGGCTGCATCAAGGATGTGAAATTCGCCGACAAGATGATGGATTACATGCTCTTCAAGGATCTGGACGGCAAGTACCTGACCCTGAAGGAGTACGCGGAGAAGAACGAGATCGCCCTTGAGGACAAGAAAGCAGAGGATGAGAACGGCGCTGAGGTCGTCGAGGAAGCCGGCAAGGAGGAGGAAGAGCCGAAGAAGACGCCGGTCTTCTATGTCACCGATGAGGTGCAGCAGGCCCAGTATATTGCGATGTTCCGCAAGGAAGGCAAGGACGCCGTGATCCTGAAGGAGCACATCGACAATCCGTTCATCGCCCAGCTTGAGCAGAGAAATGAGAAGATCCGTTTTGCCCGCATCGACGCGGAGCTCGCCGAGGATTTTGTCGGCGGAGGCGATGTTGCGAAGGAGGATGCGGACAAGCTGGCTGAGAGCTTTAAGAAGAATCTCGGAAATGACAGGCTCTCCGTCGAGGTCAAGTCCATGAAGGATGAGGACGTCGCGGCGATCATCACCCTTTCCGAGGAGAACCGCCGTATGCAGGATATGATGAAGATGTACGGCATGGGCGATACGGGCATGTACGGCGGAGCGGAGACGCTGGTGCTGAACGCGAATCATCCGCTGGTCAAGTATGTCCTGGCGCACGGCGACGAGGAGATCGTGCCGACGATCGAGAAGCAGCTCTATGATCTGGCGGTGCTCTCCCACAAGCCGCTGACGCAGGAGGAGATGACAGAGTTCGTGAAGAGATCGAACGAGATTATGATGATGCTGACGAAATAAGAGAAGGTTCCGAAAAAACAAAGGGACGGTTCTTGTACAGAAAAAGTTCTCTAAAAAAAGAGAACTTTTTCTGTGCTTAGAACCGTCCCCCTCTTTTTTTCTTATACCCGCTCCGCCGCGATCCCCTCAGACCTCAGGAAGTCGAGGACGAAGGCGTCCCAGGCCGCGTCGAGGGAGCGGTCGAGGCTGAAGGTCTTGATCGAGGTCCCGGTCGTCGCGAGGAGGGCGCCGTCCCGGAACGAGAAGTTCAGGTAGAGGCCGTAGATGCTGTCGGCGGGGAGGGTGAGTTCATTTTTTGCAAGGAAAGCCGGCAGGTCTTCGCGCGGGAAAATGAAAACAAACTTGAAGGAGAGAGGCGTCCGCTTCCCCTTGATGAGGGAGAGACAGTAAGGGCGCACATGCTCCCAGGGGGTAAAAGGAATGTCCGACGCCGGATCGGTCTCGTCGGGGTCCATGAAGCTCCGCTGCCAGTTTCCTTCGATCAGGAAGGTGCAGAAGGTCGTGACCTGGCCCTCGGAGAGGAGATAGCGGTCAAAAGTCGGTCTGGTGAGCAGATGGGCCATGAGACGGCGGACATCGGTGATTTTTAAGGCGATCATGAGGGTGCTCCTTCACATGTGATGGGGTTATTGTAACATAATCATGCGCTTTGGGCGAGGAAATTTCCCGAATACTTGTACATTTTTTCATTTTGTGCTACAATTAAGAGAGTGTCTTAATATTTGATTCAAGACAGGAGAGAAAAAATGAAGTACAGAGTGGCTATGGACAGCGCGGGGGAATTTACCGAGGAGCAGAAAGGCCGTGAGGAGTTTGTGCTTGTGCCCCTGACTCTGATGATCGGCGATGAGAGTATCGTGGATGACGGAACGCTGGAACAGCTTGAGATCGTGAAGAAGATCGCCGCCTCTCCGACCTGCCCGAAGACGGCATGTCCGTCGCCGGAGGCTTACCGGGCTGCATTTGACTGCGGGGCGGAGCATATCTACGGCGTGACGATCTCCGGCAATCTCTCCGGTTCATACCAGAGCGCCATTGTCGGCCGGGATATGTATCTGGAGGATCATCCGGACGCGAAAATACATGTGTTTGATTCCTGCTCGACCTCGGTCGGCGAGACGATCCTCGTGATGAAGATCGAGGAGCTTGAGGCGAAAGGTCTTCCCTTCGAGGAGATCGTCCGCGAGGTGGAGGCGCTCCGCGACGAGAAGAGCACGACATTTGTGCTGGACAACCTGGAGACGCTCAGAAAGAACGGCCGTCTTTCCCGGATGAAAGCCCTGGCAGCCCAGATCCTGAAGATCAAGCCGATCTGTGCGGGCACCCTCGAGGGAGAGATCATCCAGATCGACCAGGCCCGCGGGATCAACAAGGCTCTGGTCAAGATGGTCCAGTATGTCTGCGAGAAGACGAAGAACCCGGAGAACAAGATCCTGGCGATTTCCTTCGTCAACTGCCGGGAGCGCGCGCTCATGGTCCGGGATGCGATCCTGGAGCGCATCAACGTCAAGGGAGTTCTCCTCATGGAGACCGGAGGGCTGTCGACGGTTTACGCAAATGACGGCGGAATAATAGTTGTCATTTGACGGCGGAAGTGCTATAATGCCTGACAGTGTTTAGTTTGGGAGGTTTTATTTCTTATGAGCCAGAAAAAAGTTGAAGCCTATAAAGAGTACAAGAAGAACAAGGAAAAGATCCTGAAGAAGGAAAAGCGGATGCGCAATCTCGAGTTCGGGATCCTGGCGATGGTCGGCGTGGCATTTGTCGGCTGGTTCGGCTATTCGATCTATGATTCCGCGCAGAAGGCCGCGGCTGCAAGCGCTGCGGAAGCTGCCGCGAACGCGGAGCCGACGACGACCGAGCTCAACCTGACGGATTTCTCCGAGTACATGAACGGGCTCGACCTCTACTACGAATAATATGAAAAAGGACCGGCTTGGTGCCGGTCCTTTTTTAAAGCCTCTATGTCTGACAATCAAAGCTTTACGACGTTAGCGGCCTGCATTCCGCGGGGGCCTTCCTGAAGGTCGAAGCTGACTGCCTGACCCTCGTCGAGGGACTTAAAGCCTTCCGCCTTGATGGCAGAGAAATGTACGAAAACGTCCTTTCCGTCTTCGCCGGTGATGAAGCCATAGCCCTTCTCCGCGCTGAACCACTTAACCGTTCCTTTGTTCATGATGATTCCTCCATAAATTTGTATAAATAAGTAAACGATTTTCAGGAAAAAAAACACCAGCTACCGGGAATCTGTCCTGATCAATTACCCAATAACTGATGAATAAACATGTTTCCTGAAAACCCGCAATTAAGATTATATGCCCGCGTTGTTGAAACGTCAAGCAAAAAAGACTTTATTTAAGGGAAATATTCGTGTATAGTATAGAAAAGACAGCACCCGGGAACACCGACACACAAAAGGAGAGAAGACTGTGATAGGAAAACTGATCAGCAGCATTAAAAGGACCAACGCACCGATCGTGGTGGGCCTCGACCCGATGATGGGATTCGTGCCTGAGACGATGAAAAAGGCGGCATTTGCCGAGTATGGCGAGACGCTGGAAGGCGCCGCCGAGGCGATTTACCGCTTCAACGAGAAGATCGTAAATGCAACTGCAGACCTGATCCCGGCTGTAAAACCCCAGATTGCGATGTACGAGCAGTTCGGCGTTCCGGGCGTCATGGCGTTCAAGCGGACGGTTGATCTCTGCAAGGCGAAGGGCCTTGTCGTGATCGG
>OCTX012241965.1_pt1 | contig 18157 bp, 25 predicted proteins | sample 1539691 | NCBI WGS metagenome assembly OCTX01 (sample SAMN02144231, study PRJEB22623) | gut metagenome | biome: sheep rumen | host: Ovis aries | place: New Zealand | reverse complement strand
TTTTTTTCAAAAAAAGTTGCACAAAAATCACCTTAAAAATCCCGAAATTTTTGTGCATTTTGCACAATCCACAAAGGTGAACTTATCCACATAACTGAATTCACCTATGTGAATCTGTCAGGCGGAGATGGACTCATGCCCAGCTTCACCTGCTTCCCGCATCATAGGGCCCTTAGGTTCAGACCGAGGCATATGGCCTTGCTGTCGAAACCGCACTTGACTTTATTAAAATATTATGATATAATATAAAAAAAAGGCTCCCGTTGGAAGCCTCGTTTAATAAGAAATCGTATTTGATTTCTTATAAATTTTTTATTATAATTATAATGGGGGAAAATTTTTTTTTATAAAAAAAAATTTTCCCGAACGTTAATATTCGGTAAATGTATTTTGGATGTGATATAGGAGGTAGATAGGTCGGCCACCACACCCCCACAATTTACTACCAATTTACATTAATTTTACATAATTTATATAATCACACTAACTTAACTTTCTTTCACACTTAAAGCCATAAACAAATCATCATGTCCCTTATATTCCTTAACTTCCTTCCGCCAATCCCACAATTCTTCTTTTATCCACTCATCAACCAATTCTCTCATATCTTCCACATCTGGCTCACTATCAAAAATCTGGATACCATCATCCAACACTATCTCTTTTAAACTTTCATAATAATATTTTATAAAATCTTCACTTACATCTTTACAGTTCACCATTTTTGTATACACCTTATCTCCAAAAAGTATACAAAAGTCCTCACCATCTCTCACCAAAACAAAATTCTTATCAATATAATTTCTTTCCATTAAAAATAATTCTTCTTCCATCACATTACTCCTTGCTTCTCCCGCCAATTAGGAACTTTATAAGGTCTAAAACCAAATTTTCCTTTAAAAGCATCCATCACTCTATTATACTTACTCTAAGCAACAAAACCAACCTGCTCTTGGAACTCTTTTCTCGAAATATTTCCACACTTAAAATCAGCAGTAATATCCATAATCTTCTTACTTAAATCACTTTCCTTAAACAACTCTATCAAAAAACATTTCTCTTCAAAACTCAAAGGCTAATAAGTATTTGTATCATAATTAATTCTACACCATTGTTTATCCATAATTTCAAAATCCTCCTTTAAAATTCCTCTAACATATTTTGCAATAGTACTTTCTTCATGATTAAATGGTGGTTTTAATGGATTATCATATATCTCTCTTGCAATATTAGCACCACTATTTAAAGGCTTATAACTTATAATCTTATGTGTTATATCTCTATAAGTAGAAGTATTCCTCTCCACTGTTTGTTTTCTATTTGCCATTCTTGTCTCAAATGGTTTTAATTCTCTTCTTAATATAATTTTCCTTCCTTGAGTATCAAAATCATAAAACTATTTTAAATACTCTAAATACTTTTTCTTTTGACTTGTAAAAGTCTTAGGACTTACTTTAAATAATTGCTAAGCAAGATCTTTTGATGTATATGGAACATTTAATTCTAACATTTCTTTTTCCTCCTTATATAAAATTAATACTTCCATATTTATATAACTTTTATTTCATTTCACTTTTCTATTTTTGACCTTAAAAATAATATTTTAAGTAAAAATGCTATCCGAAAATTCACATATTATAATAATAGAAGGTGAATTTTGGGATAGCATTTTTACATCAATCAAACAAATTTCATAAGCAAAAAATGCAAAAAGGTTCCCCTGTGCGGGATCCGCACCTTAATCACTCATTACTCTACCCCCTATTTTTCAGGAAGCTAGTCCAATTTAACCTACCCCCCATAAAAACCTTGCGGCAGCCCCTCCTTTTTCCAGATTAAACCTACATCATATAGGTCTCCTATTTAAATCCGTACCTTGCGCAGGTATATTAAAAACTTCAATCTTCTTACCCTTTGTAAGAGCATACTTATAAGTATAATAAGTACCCCCGCTTTTAACACCATCCCAAACAACCAACAACACATCGCAATCATCAACAATGCGGCGGTCCCTCCTTAAATACACATCGGGAGTATATGAATTCTGCTCGAATCTAGTGACTTCCGCATTTAATATAACATAATCTTCTAAATTACTAAACTTGCGCGGGAAAGGGAAATAACATCTTACACCTACCCCCTCATCAATAGCAGTGGTTGCCGCAATCTGGTCAACACCTCGCGCCATTCCAGTAATTAAACTGACTCTTTCTCCTCTTGCTTTATATTCTTCTAACTTTCCTGCTATCCATCTTTCTACTACAGGCCAATTAGGTCCTAATCTTTCTGGTCTGTGTCCTGTGATTCCTACTAACACTTTCTATAACCCTCCATAAACTTTTCCTAAACTGGCTCCCGCCAATTCCGCATACTTAATCTTTTACAAAAACCCTATTTAGTAATTTTAACTAATCTATTTCTACAAAAGCGGCTTCTGTTATAAGGACAAGCTGTACAATCACATACTATTGTCATACTACTACCCCCTATTTTTATCCTATATAATAATTAGTTGAGCGGAATTTAGCAAGTTTGCACGTAGTGCAAACTTGCCTGAATTATCGCTCAACTCGGCAATGCGAAGCATTGCCGATCCCGCAAGTATAACACAAATAATAAATAATACTACATTCATACCTTATCTCCTTTTATTTTCTTATTATATTATAACAAAAAATCTCTATAAAATCAAGTTGCCAATTTAAAAAAATTATTATATAATATATTTAGAAAATGAAACAATAGAAAGGAAAGTAATAATATGGATTTTAAGCAGACTTACGCATTTAATTTAGTATCAAATTACTTGGAAGCCCGCAATGCTTCCCAGGATTCTTTTTCTCTTGAAAATCGAATTCTCTATTGGGATAGTAAATTTCCAAGCATTTCTGCTATGGAATTAGCTTCTCTTACTATTGTAAATCCTATCGCATATTTCTCAATTTCGGATTCTGATATTCGAGAATTTTGTATGCGCATTTTCTCTCATTAAATTTATAAACTAATAAAACTGCGGCGGCACCTTCAATCCTGACATAACCTAGCCCCCCGCATAGAAAGGAAATACAATGGGGAAAGATATTCACACAGCTATTGCTATAAGAAATACTGAAACAGGATATTACGATAAAATAGAAATTTTTAACAAGAAAAAAGATAAATACGTTTCTATTAATCCTTATAATATACGTAATCACGAATTATTTGAACTTTTAGAAAATGATATTCCCTGGAATCAGTTACACACTACTTTTCTTGAGCCTTCTTTTGCTAAAGAAATTCAAGAAATACAAAATACCATGGGGTATTTCAATTTTAAAGAAGTTAATTTTGCAGATTTAAAAAATTATTTAATGTGTAATCCTACTATTACTGATTATGATAACTGCGGTGATGAAATAGTTGAAACAACTAACCCCATTAAATTTTTTATCGAACAAATAGAATATTATATTAAATTTGCTGGATATGAATATTATTACCCTTCTGATGTATATATTCTTTATTGGTTTGATAATTAATGCGGGAAGCACCTTCAGTCCTAACATAACCTAATCCCCGCAAGAAAGGAGTAGATATGTCAATTTTTGTAACAGGCGACACTCATGGCGCACGGATTGGACATTCAACCACAGATGGCTTTATTCCTCGGTTCAATACATCTAATTTTCCTATTCAAAAAGAATTAACAAAAGAAGATTATGTAATTATATGCGGAGACTTTGGCGGGATTTGGGATACAGACCTTTCCGCATTTAAGGAGTCGCCCGCAGAAAAATGGGCATTAGATTGGCTTGAATCCAAGTCTTTTACTACTCTTGTTGTTCTTGGTAACCATGAGAATTATGACAGGATAATGGGTATTAAAGACGAAAAACTTCTAAATAGCTGGCTTTTTGAAAAGATGCCTCCCGAAGAAAAAGAAAAGTTTAAAAAAGGATACCCTCAAAAAGAATGGAATGGCGGTCTCGTAAGGGTCCTCCGCCCTTCAGTTTTAGTTCTTGAATCTGGTATCTTTACTATTGATAACAAAAAAATCCTTGTTTATAATGGAGCACCAAGTCACGATATTTCAGATGGTATCCTTAATCCCGTAGATTTTAATAACAACGATGAATTCAAAAAAGCGTATAATAAAAAATGCTTTTCTCATCTAATGTTTCGGGTAAAAGGAGTTTCATGGTGGGAACAAGAAGAACCTACAAAAGAAATAGAAGAAAAGGTTTGGAATGACCTTAAAAAAGTCAATTATAAAGTAGATTATATCTTTACTCACGACTGCTCTTCTTCTATACAGACTTTTATGGGTTATGATTGGTATGATAAAGCTCCAATTAATAAATTTCTACAAGAGATAGAAGATACAGTAACATTTAAACATTGGTTTTTTGGACATTATCATAACAATAAAGTATTTCCTGGCGGACAGCACCATCTTCTATATGATAATATCGTTCAAATAATGTAATAAGAAAGGAATTTAAATGAAAGCACTTATTGTAATTGATATGCAGAATGATTTTGTAACTGGCCCTCTCGGAACACCTGAAGCCCGCGCAATTGTACCTAAAATAAAAGCTAAAATTAAAGAAGAATATAATCAATCGACAGATAGAATTATTTTTACGCAAGATAGTCATTATTTATGGAATTGGGATAATCCAGTAGAAAAAATTGAAATGAATAAAGTTCCACTCCACTGCATTAAAGGCACTCCAGGATGGTGCATTGTTGATGAACTCTTTCCTTTTGCTGGTAAAACAATAGAAAAAGGAACTTTTGGTTATTTTAATTGGAAAACATTTTTTATAGACCCCGATATATCTTATAAAAGATTTCCACCTACTACTATTGAAATAGCAGGAGTATGTACAGACATTTGCGTTATTTCTAATGTTCTTATTCTTAGAGCATTGTTTCCTGAAACTCAAATTATTGTAGATGCATCTTGCTGTGCGGGAACCACCCCCGAAAATCATAAAGCTGCTCTTGAAGTAATGAAATCTTGTTGCATTGAAGTTATTAACGAATAATTCCCTTTCAACAGGCTGTTCTTTATTGAGCAACCTGTTTATTTTATTAAAAAATTTTGATATAATATAATTATCAAAAGAAAAAAATAAGAAAGGAAAAATCATTATGATGACAGAAAAGGACCTTACCGCTCGTTGTACAGAAATTTGTAAATCCGCAGGTTATGATTTTACAATCCCTGTAAAAATTAACAAAAGACTTACCAGAACACTTGGTAGAGTCCTTTTCTTCTCTTGTGGCGGGTATGTTACCCCCGAAAGTATGGAGTTTAGTTATAAACTTCTCGAGGCAGGTGATCCCGCAACAATAGATGATGTAATTAAACACGAATGCGCGCACTATCTCGTTATCGTAGAAACCCATGAAAATCATGGACACGATAAAGTCTTTAAAGAAATGTGTAAACGTATTGATTGTACATTTGATACAACACAGACTAAGGTTGCCGCTTATACTCCAGACACATATAAATACATTGTTACTTGTTCCTCTTGCGGAGAAATTGTTGGTCGTTATCATAGAGCAGGTAATGTTGTAAAGTATCCTAACAGATATAGATGTAAATGCGGTGGTCACCTTACAGTAACTCAGAACTGGTAAAAAAGAAAGGATTAAAATGAATACCATTTTATTTAAATATCTTAGCCAAAATCTTAGTATGGAATTTAATTTATTCTCTGACGGAAATATTCACATTAAATTAACAGATTTTTCACCTATATCAAAAGGCAGAATTACAGAAGAAGTGTCTATTCCTAAAGAAATTTTCTCTCGTTCTGACCCCAAAATTATAGATGAAAGTTATTTAATGCCCGCTATTAAAAAAATACATTCTAGACGGATAGATTTTATCCGTAAACAAAATGCCTCTATTGAACGAAAAGAATATGAAAAATTTTGGGAAGAAAGTAAGGACATCTTTCCTTAATTTAGTATATAATTTTTTCTAATATTATAAAGGAGAAAATATAATGCAAAAAAAGAATAAAACTATTGTTCTTACACTTATTATAACTATTCTTGTAATTTTGGCGGGAATGGCAATGCTTGCCGTTAAAGCAGAAGCAAAAACTCATTCATCAAATCAATATGGTCTTTTTAAATCTGGCGGCAGTTGGTATTACCGCTATCAATCTACATCCGCCCTTCATAAACGTGGAGAACTCGCAAAAGACTGTATTAAAGTAATTAAAGGTAAATTCTATTATTTTAAACACAACGGAAAAATGCAAAGAAAGGATAGCCATTATTTAGATATTCGTCATAGAGACGGTTCAATTCGTTATATTTATATTCCAGGAACACATAAAACTCAAAGATATAATACAAGACTTCGTCTCCGACAAACTAAACGAAAAGGACGATGGCGGACAGAGGAAGGTATGCAATACTATCCTTATGGTCAAATAGATTGGCAATGGTAACAAAAATGAATTATATTGTTATGTTAACAACAAAAGCTACCCCTAAAAAATTAGGAAAAGCAAAAACTAAAACTATTTTAGTCATTTAGCCATAGGATTATACAAATAAATAGATTTCGGATTTAAGAGCCGCGGGTTATACCCTTTTAGGGTATTTATCTGCCGGCTCTATTTCTGATTAGAGAAGTTATTATAAAACATTAAAACCCTATCGACTTAGTAAATTATAGGACTGGCCCCATTAGTATTATCTCGATTTAAGGAAGCCCGCAGTTAGAGATTTTATTGTAAATAAAGCAAAAGAATTAAAAAACCGCGGATTCCAAGGTTGGTGGCTAGATAATCTAGATGTATACGAATACCACAAAAGTACAGAAATGTATAATGGTATTATTACTCTCTTGAAAAGAATACGAGCAATAGATAAAACTAAATATATAATGATAAATGGCGGAAGTTAGTTCTTAGACAAACTTATGGATAAAGATTCTTCTCATAAAACAATTACATATATAGATGGTGTTACACAAGAGGAAGTTTATAGTTTAATTAAAAGCTATAGCGGGAAAGGTAAATTCGGTTAGCAGAAAAAAGATATGCATTCATGGTATAAAAGTCATATGAAACGAATTCTCCGCCATAAAATGCAAGCCTTTTTATTAGAATATACAACTTCCGCAAGCCTTAAATCTCGTATTCAAAAATTCTGTAAAACGTATAAAATGACAGGATATTATATTTCAGGAGATGTTAATTTATAAGGAGGACAATAAATGGGAAAATGCACTTTTTGGGATGTATTAACCGCATATAACAAATATGATGGAAGTAAAACTGCTCATCAGGATGTCGTTAATACATTAAATAAACATGGTCATCATACAAAAATGACTGATGAATGGTGCTCATAGACAGTTATGGCAGCATTATATGATGCAAATGGAATAGATACTATTGGATATGCGGCATCCGCTTCCGCAATAGTATCAAAAGCAAAGAAATTAGGAGTTTGGCATACTGGAATATCGGGTGTCCGCCCTGGAGATATTCTTATCTATTGTGATAGTAAAAAGAATCCTAACCATACAGAATTTTGTATAGGATATAATAGGACTATATCAGGAAATTATAATGGCGGCTGTAGCAGAAGAACATATAAAAATAGATCTATTTTAGGTTATGCTAGACCTAAATATAATACCATGCCCGCCATGAATAATCTTCAAATAATTATATGTGCAGCTGAAGTGATTCTTGGTACTTATGGATCTGGTACTAATAGAACTACTATGCTTGCTGTGTTTGGTATATAGAACGCAAAAGCAATACAGAATAAAGTAAATTAGATTATTTTAAATCAATCTAATACCATTCATGCTCTTGCTATTGCTACAATCGCAGGATATATGGGTAAAAATAACTATCGAGCAAAACGTTTATCTTCATGGGCCAGTAAAGTTCAAACTCATATTAATGAAATATATGCTCTAAAAGGTAAAACTGTATAGGCGACCGCCCAATAGGTTATAGCAGGTACTTTTGAAAAAGAAGCTATAAGAAAATTACTGTTAACCTTTTGTGGATATAATCCAGAACAAATCCAAAAAAAGGTAAATGAATTATTAACATAGAATAAAAAAAAAGAAAGTAATAATAGAATAAGAATATATCAAATTTGGGTTTCTGAAACTCATTAGAGTTTATACGGAGATAGTTATTTAATTACAGAATATGAAGATGACAATACAACAATTAAAAACTGTGTTTTAATAGATACTGGTCCAGCAAAAGGAGACACTCTTCAACGATTAAAAGAATTAAAACTTCCAAAAATTGATGCCATCTTTTTATCTCATGGTCATGGAGACCATATAGATGGATTAGAACAAATTTGTAAAACATTTAAAGTTAAAAATGTTTTTATTTCAGATTATAAAGAAATGTAGAATGTTTCTGCGGCAAAGAAAGCTATCTCTAAACTTAAAAATGCGGCAACCATAGCAAAAAAATACGGTGTTAATTATAAATATATCTCTACCGGTTTTTCATGGTCTGTAGATAATATTAAATTAGAATGGTCTTGGCAAGTTAAAAAATCCAAACTTAAACAATTTGATGACCACCATTTTGTTAACATGATGTCTGTTGCATTAATGTTTAATTTAAATGGATGGAAATTTTTTACTGCGGGAGACCTATCGTATGAAGCAATAGACGTACTCGTAAAAGAAAAAGGTAGTGCTTTAAAATGTGATGTATTTAAACTTTAGTGGCACTCTGATAGAAATGGAGTTAAGATAGTACAAATTAATGCCGCTAAACCTAAAGTAGGATTATCTAATTATCATCATGGTAAATCAAGCGGAGGCCGTATATCAACATATAAAGTCTTTATTAATAAAGGTGCTATCGTTATGATGGCATATGAAAATGGTAGATGTTATATTGATTGTTATTCTGATAAAATGGTAATCAGTTGCTCAAAAAATAATTTAAATAAAACTTTTTATAAATAATATTTAGGGGATGTAATACATCCCCTTTATTTTTTTTAAAATTTTTTATATAATATATATAAAGATAAGGAAAGAAAGGAAATGAAAAAAAATGTTTAATACACCTTATGGTCTCTATATGATGGAAGCAGAAGGAATGGATAATATGGTAAATACGAAAGAGGCCCGTATTAACGCTTCCATTAAAGATTTCGTTTCTCTTGCTCAGAGAGGTTATGATATTAATGATATTCAGGAAATGGTTTTTGATAAACATAACCTTAATCTGAATGACCTTTCTGCAAGAGATAAGGCAAAAATTAAAAGAGAAGTTGAACGTAGATTTCACTGATTAATCAAAAGAAAAGGAGAAAGAATATGACTTGGATGGTAGCCCCTTCTTACGCACACGCAACTATTGTTAAAGTAGATGAAAATACTCATAAAGCATATATTGAAGAAGTTTGTGATAAGTGCGGCGGAACTGGTGTGTACGGATGGTTTGGTACATGCTTCCGTTGTAATGGCGGCCGCCGCCTGGGTCAGTGGGTAAAGGCTTATACTCCCGAAGAGTATGAAAAGTACGTTGCCAATCAGGAAAAAGCAAAAGCTAGAAAAGCGGAAAAGAAAGCTGCGGAAATGCTTGGTCTGGAGTCTGCAAGCGAAGAGAATAAGCGGATTTACCTTGCGGAAAATGGTTATGATGTAGAGAATCCTCTTGTCTGGCTTATCCTTGGAGATACTTACGCTATTAAAGATACTCTTAAAGAAGCTGGTTGCCGCTTTAAGCCTGAACTGGGATGGTATGCTTCTCATCCTATTGATGTCCCCGCAGAATATGGCATGACTTCTGTTCCTTTTGATGAAGTTTTTGATTGGAAATGGCGTATTAAGAAGGCTCTTGTCAAGGAAGGGGCTAAGGAAGTAGCGGATGCCGCTAAAGAAGCATGTATGCCGAAATCTAACTCTGAATATATTGGAGAAGAAAAGGAACGCCTGAGAGACCTTCATGTTACTCTTGTAGGTTCCCGCACAGTTGAAAGTTATTATGGAACTTCTATTCTGTATACTTTCAAAATGGGTGATAACGTACTTACATGGTTTTGCTCTGGCGCGGGTCTTGATGAAGATATTGAAAACGGAGACACCATTCTTCTTACTGGCACTGTAAAGAAACATCAGATTTATAATGGTGTTAAACAGACTGTTCTTAATCGTTGTAAAGCTATTAAGATTTAATTCTCTAAAATCAAAGAGATACCTTTACGGGGTCTCTTTGATTTTTTTTATTTTTTTTGTTATAATAAAAATATAAAATAAAAGGAGAATAATTAATATATGACATTTAATGAAGATGAAATTCTTAATATGTTTAAAGGTTTTAACTTTTTAAATCCTGCTTTTGATGATACAAGAGTAGATGAATTGGTTTCGTATCTTTTTGATAAAGGATATATTTTTAATTATGATTTTGGAGCAACGAAACTTGCAATTTTACCAAGAAATAAGGATTATGTTATAAAAATTCCTTTTCAGGGATGTTACGAAGGTAATTTTTGTAATTTTACTGGAGCAAGTTCCGAATGCGAATGGGATTATTGTTATGTAGAAGTAGAACGATATGAAGATATTTGTTCTACACGTTTTAAAAAATTTTTTGCGGAAACTATTTTTATTGGTTATGTAGACGATTATCCTATTTATTTACAAGAAAAATGCACCCCTTTTAACAATTCTTACAAAAAAACAAAAGAGAAAACAATAAAAATGGATTCTTTTTTACATAAACATCATTGTTATTACGATTTAAATACAGATTGGTGTATAGATTTATTAAAAGATTGTGGGCCAAAAGAGTTTAAAGAATTTCTTACTTTAATTAAAAAACTTAAATGGGATGATGATTTAACTTATGATAATGTAGGATATAAAAATGGTCATCCTATTATTATTGACTTTTCAGGATTCCGAGAATAGAAAGGATAGGATTAGGATGAAATTTTAGATACCATTTTATAGGAATTTTAAATATTTCAATAAAGATAAAATAGAAATTAGTATTAGGTATAAACCTAAAATGAAAGAATTATATGATTTTATTTCTGAATATAAAGATTATCGTATTAATATTATTACAACAGCACCTTTAGATGAAAAAGATTTTACAATTTTAGGTGCATTGGCGGAAATCTGTCCTAATATATCGGTACGTAGTTTTATTTATAATAAAGAAATAGAAGAAAAATTTAATTCATTAAATATTCCTCATTATTATCAATATATTTGCTGTGATTGGGAAAATCTGCTTGGATTTTGTTCTTTAAATGTAACAGACATCAGAATTGGCGGAAATTTAGCTTTTATGATGAAAATTACAAGTGATTTTACTAAAAAAAAGGGAATCCGCCTAAGATGTTTTTGCAATTATTGTGAGAAAAAATGGGATAGTATAGATACTATAAAAAATTTCTTTATTCGTCCAGAAGATATTCCTTACTATGCTCAATTTATAGATACCTTTGAATTTATGGATGTAAATGAAAACAAAGCATATAATGCTTTATATGAAATTTACGGAATAAAACATAAATGGGATGGAAAATTAAAAATTATAATTTATAATTACGATGGAGAGGAAATTAATAGTACGATTCTTCCCCAATTTGGAGAATATCGTTCAAGATGCAATAGAAGATGTTTAATAGAACCTACTTCTTGTAAAATCTGTGATAATATAATTGAATTAAGTTAGTCGTTAAATCAAAAAAATATGCGATTTGAAAAAATTGAAAAATTTTAGTAAAATATATTTATAAAAATAAAGGAGAAATGAAATGGCAAAAGGCACAGAAAGTAAAAATCTAATCTTTGCGGAATTGAAACGGGTTTATCCCGATGCTTTTTGGGAAGATGAAGGTAAGATTCTTCGTATCCCGATGAGTGAAGGTAGTGGGGTTGTAGAAATTAAAGTTACTTTGACTGCGGCTAAATCTAATATGGGTTCAGGCGAACTTAAAAGTGCGTTTGGTGCGGCCGCTCCATCAGCTTTCGGTACCCCGACAGAAAAAACTATTAACCCTGCAGAAGTAACCGAAGAAGAAAAACAGAATGTTGCAGATTTAATTGCCGCTCTAAATCTATAAGGAGTTATTATGAGCCATATTATGAAATATACTGAGTGGGAATCTAATGGAAATTGGTATTCAGGGGACGTTTCTGATTTGGCTCACGGTAGCAATTATTGGTGGTTTCCCGCACGTATGTTAAATATCAGTTTAACTGATTATATAATGATACTTAAAAATGATTATCATGCTTTTGACTTTCACTATTCTAAAGATGCTAATGTCCTTTTGTGGAAATGGAATTATGATGATTGCCATAAATATACGTTATGGATTAATCGGGAAGCCCGCAATAGAAAATTTATGATTTGTTAAAAAATTAATTTGTATTTTTAAAAATTTTTTGTTATAATATTATTATAAGATAAAGATAAACAGTTCATTTAGCGAAGATGTGAGCGCCCACCTATTGGGTATAGGGTAAGGTAACGGATACTGATGAACACCAAGGGGAACACCATTTATCTTTATTACTTAGGGGACTAGCTCAGTCAGGTGAGAGCGGCGGCCTTATAAGCCGTGTGTCCTGGGTTCGAATCCCAGGTCCCCTACTAATACATATAAGACGTCAAAATATGTGTTATGCTTATCAAAGAGTATTGCCAAGGGAATGATTAAAACAATAGTGATGAGTATGGTGGGGTGGAATAGCTAACCACAAGACAGGTGAAATGGTATGATAAGTATGCGGGGTGCGCTAACGGTAAAGCGGCCGGTTTTTGACCCGGTGATTGTAGGTTCGAATCCTATCCTCGCAATCAAAGGAGAAAAATATGTCACGTTCTTATAAAAAGAATCCTATTTATACAGATGGGCGTACGCCTACTCCTAAACGAAACAAAAGACAAGCAAATAAAAGAATAAGACGTAGTAAAATTATTCTTCCTAATGGAAATGCTTATAAAAAAGTCTTTGAAACATACGATATACATGACTATATTAGCAGATGGACATGGAACGATGCTAAATTTGAATATTTTCATCCTGACATGTATGGTATTGTTTGGCAGGAAGATTATCCTACATTAAAAGATTTTTATAAGTATTGGCGGAAATATTATTTTTCTAAATAAAGGTCAAAAATAATTTGAAATGTTCAAAAATTTTTGATATAATATTACCATAATAAATAAAAACTATTAAAATCAAGTGCGTACCGCATACCACCAATAAAGCGTACCTTTAATAGTTTTTATATTTGTCCCATTGATTTATCGGCTAAAATGCTAGCCTTCCAAGCTAGATAGGTGGGTTCGATTCCCACATGGGGCTGACCCTTCTCGGGTTGAGTTTTAATAGAGACGATTGTACCTTATTCAATTCGTAATGTAGAGATAAGGCGTTGTTGATCGTAAATCAATCCAGCGGTATGGTGAACACGCAGCCAATTGCACATGGTAGTTAAAATAAGTGCGGCCTGGTAAGGTGCTAAAATATATCTAGGTAATTGGCCATATATCCTAGTTCAAGCAGGCATAATATAACGGTTAATATGTTAGCTTGCCAAGCTAAAAATGTGGGTTCAATTCCCATTGTCTGCTCTCAAATAAGATTTGTGAAGAGAATAAAAATGGGACACGGACGAGAGACACGTCATGGGCGTCGGTAACCAATCCGTTGTAAGACTACCCAGAAATCTTCGATGCAACCCTTCAAATTTTATTTGAAATTTTAAAAAATTTTTGTTATAATATTTATACAAAGTGAGGAGATAAGAAATGAAACGAAAACGTAAGCCTACGGGCAAAAAACAATTTAATATCTTTTGCGCTCGTAGCTTAGCGGATTAAGCACTTGACTTTTAATCAAGGTAACGTGGGTTCGAGTCCCATCGAGCGCATGTTATACAGGGTCCATAACACCATATAATGTAAAATCATAACATACTAAGAAAAACTTAGAAAATCAGAGTAATGTCCTGATATGGTAGGTATGTAGCTGTATAAACCTGGATTACTGGTGTTAACGGTTAACATAGCAGACTCTTAATCTGTCAGATTAGGGTTCGAATCCCTAGTGGTCCATATGCCCCTGTCCGCTAATGGTAGGCGAGTAGATTTGTAATCTATCAATCTCAGTTCGAATCTGAGCGGGGGCTTAATGAGAATTTCTCATTTAATCTGTTGACTTGAAAAAATGAAAATTTTTTGATATAATATTTATATCGTAAGAAAAAGAAACGAAAACAAACTAAAAAATATCATTTCAGGGGGTCTTTAAATTATGAAAAATGAGAGAACAGCTGTTATCTACATGGTTGAGTATCTTGACGATGTAAATCAGAAGCATATAACATTTGTTAAAGGCTTCTCTGCTGTGAGATTTTTGGAAGATAGATTTGGTTGGATTGGATTTCATTATGAAGTAACAGAAAATTATGTACGTACAGAATATGAGGATTAATTAATCCGTCGTCCCTTCGTCTAGTTCGGTTCAGGACACAAGATTCTCAATCTTGAAACACAGGTTCAAAGCCTGTAGGGATGATTAAACCGTTATCATGGATTTTGAGGGTAAACTACCACCGGCATAACCAAATATCCAGACTCGATTCTTATTAGCCCGTCTGGAGGCGTATGATATGTGGCTTTAGTGGGAAACGGTATAAAAGACGCAAAGTAACCCTCATATTTGGGAGTATAGCTCAGTTGGTTAGAGCGTTTGCCTGTTAAGCAAAATGTCGTAGGTTCAAGTCCTACTGCTCCCGCTACATAAATAGCAATGGTGACTTGATTTAATAGTGTACATAAACATCAAGAGAGTCCGCCAAATCACGGAAGTCGGGAGAGTGAGACTATAAGTGAACTACCTAGAGTAACAGGAGTCATGACCTGTGGAATTCAGGCTATAGTGAGAAGGGAGCCTAAAAAATGGACTAAGCTATTTAATGTTTGGCCTTGTCGTATAAAGGTAATTACACTCGGTTGTCGCCCGAGAGACTGGGGTTCAATTCCCCACTAGGTCGTTAGGAAGTTGATTTACCTTCCGCCAATGTAAATCTAAGCTGCTAAATGTAGCCAGTTAGATTCTTTAGGAGTGATTAAAAGAATCCGGTGGTGTGAGTGAACTGTGCGCCGTAGAAGATGCAGTATCTTTATGGAGTTATACAGGTGAAACTCTTACCGCATCCCAGGTGCGTGGGAGTAGGGTATGATAGATACCCGGGCGGGGCTAAAGCTATGGCAAGCATCTATCTTATATGGGGGATTGGTGTAACTGGTAGCCACCCTAGACTTAGGATCTAGTGCCCTGTGCGTGCGGGTTCGAATCCCGTGTCCCCTACTAAGGACTCCTTAACCGCGTCTGTTCTCGCTCGGTATATAAATGCATGGGAATGACAAGGAAAACTGGACTTAGGAAAACCCGCTGTAAGATAAGGCGCGCGCAAACCTATCGGGGAATACAGTGTTAATATAAGTTCCCATTTTTATTTGCAATTTTAAAAAATTTTTATTATAATATTTATAGAAAGTGAAAGAAATATGGCTCCTTCTTCTAAAAGGACAGGATATGACCCTTTCAAGGTCAAGATGGTGGGTTCAATTCCCCCAGGGGCTACTTGATACGTATCATCTTTCCTCTTTTCAGAGCATTATTTTTTGGCTCTTTTAAAATATAAGAGAGATAAAAGGAGATTGCTCTATTATGATGGAACTTACTTTTGTGAGTGTAGGTTCGACTCCTGCATAGAGCATTTACCGAAAGTATTAATATAACCTTAGGCAATGATATTAATATAAGTAAGTTGACTGTTTGTCTGTCGGAAAGGGTGTTTTAGTAAAGTGTAAAAACATCAGCAAGGCTCCTAAAGCTAACCTGAGCGGAAAATGGTAAGCGGAGTGGTAAACCTCATAGACTAATACGGTAGATGCATATGCCGTATTTGATTTTTAAAAAAATTTTTGTTATAATATTTATAGAAAATGAAAGACAGAAACAGCAATAAAAGAAAAAATACAAGCATTTAAATTTGGGATTAAATAAGCTATATTTAAGCTGTCTTGATTAATGTTGCGGAATGGACTGGAGAGGTACCAGCGCGGTCTCATACGCCGTATCACGTGGGTTCAAATCCCACTTCCGCTACGAGGTTCAGGCTACCATATAAGCCCTGTGATGGATTACGAGATTAAGCACTTTCCAATATATCAAATAAGTCCTTTTGGCGAAATTCCAAAACAAAAACTAGGGAGAACATTAGATGATAGTGCTACACGCTACTCCCCTTTGCATTGTTATAAATGGGTTTATCCCTTTTTATATTCACTTCCTTTCTGATGATATACATATATAAGGAATCTCAGTAGCATAATGGTAGTGCGCGCCTGGTAAAAAGGTAAGATGTAGGTTCGACCCCTACCTGAGATCTATGTTGAATTATCAACAAAAGAACATTGACAATTGAATAATTTAGTTATATTTATGAAGCAACTCAGTGATAAACGTCAATTCCATGACGCTGAGGTATTGGCTTTACGAATAACCAGAATAAGGAAGGATACTTTCTTAGGAAAAAAGTTTTTATGCGGTGACGTATAAAACGCCAGGTCTAAAGAAATGGTTTAGTCAATAGCACTGGGGTAATCGCTCTTAAAGACACTGTTCCAATCGACTCCATAATATAGGGTTCTTTAACGAGAGCACTAATCCAAGTTAGGTGAAGCGTGGAAAACTTTGCAAACCTTGGAATTTCCATAAGGGGTTAGCGCACATGAAGCGGCGGAAGTCGTGTATAAGATTGGGTCAAGGTACGAGTAGGCTAAAAGTGCGTAGACAACAAAATTTGAATAACTTCTTATACAAGTTATTATATGAATTTTCTGAAAGGTAGCTGAAAGTTAGAGGTATGCAAAGTCCTCTACAAGATTTGTCTGTCTTGAACAGATGGGGCATATAGCGTTTAGGTCGCTCCTAACCGCTCAGGTATGTCTCCTTGGTGGTCGAATATAAGAGAAGGTTATTGCCAGCAACCCGAAGGGGTGTTATTCATAGATATAATTAAGTTATTCAATTGTTGACAAGATAAAAAATTTTTAGTATAATATATTTATAGAAATTAAAAACAAGAGTAAAAAGGAGTAAATATGGATAAGAAACAGATTGAAGGTTTGATTTTCTACTTTGAAAATGCTACAGATGTAAATGAAGGTATTCGTGAGCAGACTATGGATGCTCTGCGAGCAATGCTTGCTCGTATTGAGGAAGATGAGGCGGCAGCCGCACGTAAGCGTAAGAGTCCGAATAAGTCAGGTGTTCTTCAGCTTGACCCCGAGACTTATGCAGTTATTGCAGAGTTTGCAACCCAGAAGGAAGCCCTTGCCGCAATTGGCCAGGAAGGTAAGTCAGGCGTAGGCGATGCCTTGAATGGAAGAACTAAGACCCATAACGCTTATGGATTTGCTTGGTGCTTCAAGGATGAATATGATGCGTTTATTGCTTCTCGTGAGCAGTAATCATTATTAAATTGTTAGACAGGCTTTTATTATTTTTCCCTGTTAAAATAGAAAAATAATAAAATTTTATCTTTACAACCGTTTAAATTTATATGGTGGCGTGATGGAACTGGTATTCATGACGGACTTAAAATCCGTTGCCGTTAGAGGATTGAGGGTTCGAATCCCTTCGCCACTACGATTCTGTGGCGGAATTGGTATACGCAACAGGCTCAAACCCTGTGGTTGAAAAACATGTGGGTTCAAATCCCACCAGAATTACTGTTGGCTTATATGGATTTAGGCAAATAACTGCACCAACATCAAATAAAATAAAGAATCCATAAAAACAAAGACATATACAGCAACTTCTTACTTTTGTAAGTTTACAGGTTCGAATCCTGTCACAAGCATTGTCGCTTATGTAGTCAAATGGTTAAGACAACTGTCTCGTAAACAGTCATTATTTACAAATTATATGTCTTGTTATGCTCAGATAGCTCTAATGGGTAGAGCGGGAGACTGAAGATCTCCGCGTTACTAGTTCAAGTCTAGTTCTGAGCACTTTTATCCTGGGGTAGACCGCTAAGGAGACGGGGCAGACTGTAAATCTGCTGGCTTCGGCACCGAGTGGGTTCGATTCCCTC
>OCTX012245068.1_pt1 | contig 18161 bp, 24 predicted proteins | sample 1539691 | NCBI WGS metagenome assembly OCTX01 (sample SAMN02144231, study PRJEB22623) | gut metagenome | biome: sheep rumen | host: Ovis aries | place: New Zealand | reverse complement strand
GACAGTGAGTGGACCGATGAGGATGGCGTTGCAGGCCGCCGCTTCACCTCGCGCATTAATGGAAACTCTATCTTCTTCCCTGCCTCGGGCTTCCGCTACGGTACGGCCCTTTACAGCAGAGGCTCGAGCGGGAACTACTGGAGCGCGTCGCTTAACTCGCAGACTTACGGGTACATCCTGAACTTCGGTTCGGGAGGCGTTGATCCGGCCTACTACAACTCTCGGTTCCTCGGCTTCAGTGTCAGGGCGGTGCAGTAACTTGTCTTTTTTCGTCACCCCGAAAAAGGACTCCGCTATTACAGACTTGCCGCGCACAAAAGCGCCGAAAGGCGCGGCGCGGCAAGACTGGAAGAGCGGCAGGTTTAGGCTTTACAATAGTATTTTAATAATAACGTTCAATATTTAAAAAACAAACCATAATATGGCAAAGATAGTAGAAATTTTAAAAACAGAAAAAGAGAGAAAATCAACCGGCGACTTCAACACCGTACACCTTTACAAAACTGGGCAGTTTTACACGGCCTACGACTGGAGTGCGTGGATAATCAGCGCCATCAGCTACACCGACGAAGTTCGCAACCAGACGCGCGACCGAAGGCCGCTGGCTGTCACCCGCATAGCAATGGCCGAAGGCGACGGCACATTCTGCAAGGTGGGCTTCCCATTCAAGAGTATCGAAAAGTTCTGCCCACTTCGCCAGAACTTCGACGGCGTAGAAAACGACCACGTAACCTTCAGCATCCCATTCCCCGAACCCACCGACGGATCGCAGGTAACCTACGAACGCATTCGCGAAGCTGTGGACAAGTGGACCGAGAGCCACGAGATTAAACCACCCAAGCGCACGCAGCAGCAGATGAAACAGATAAAAGCGCAGCGCAAGGCCGAAAATGCCGACGCGCCTGCAACCGCAGCACCCACCAACCAGGGCGGCGGCGGACTGATACAACAAATACTAACCTACCCGCTGGCCGACAGCACACCAACCGACAACGTGGCATTTATCCAACGGCTAAAGCAACAGGTTACATCTATATTCTAAGAAGGTAAAAATGTGCGAGGGGGTAATGAATGCGTCAGGACGAAAAAAGACAAGTTCATAGGTTGCCCGTCATACCCACGTCGTGGGCGTGAAAAAGCAAAGACTCGCAGTGGCTTGCGCTTCAGCATTCTGCTGCATGCTCGTATCAGGTGGCAACCGACACCATTTATTATTCCGAACCACACCGCCCATCCGATGGGTACTGGATTTCGTCAGCGTGTGCCGCAAGTCGTGCGCCGGCGTGTGCTTCTTCCCTGCCTCGGGCAACCGCAACGGTACGGCCCTTAACAACAGAGGCTCGAACGGGAACTACTGGAGCGCGTCGCTTAACTCGCAGACTAACGGGTACAACCTGAACTTCAATTCGGGAGGCGTTAATCCGGCCAACAACAACAATCGGTTCAACGGCTTCAGTGTCAGGGCGGTGCAGCACTCGTCGATTAATCATCCTATTAAATTACATTCAAAAAGCATTAGTATGAATTCATCAAACCACCCCCTCGCCATACCTTCAACCACCACCGGCTACCGCCTTACTCGCGAGCAGCTGCTGTTCGACCTTTACATAGCCTACTACGATGCAGCACGCCACAAGCACAAGATGGCCTACGTGCAGAAGTTTGAGCGCAATCTGCGAGACAACCTCGAGGGGCTGTGCGACGATCTGATGAACCGTTGTTACAAGGCGCAGCCATCCAAGTGTTTTGTGATCGACTATCCAAAGAAGCGCGAGGTGTTCGCGGCCATGTTTCGCGACCGCATTGTGCATCACCTGTATTTTCGCTATACGCATCAGATGTTTGAGCGTACCTTTATCGCTGATTCATACAGTTGTATCGAGGGGCGCGGCACCCACTACGGCATCAACCGCCTGCGCCAGCACATCCGACGTGCATCGCAGAACTGGACAAAACCCTGCTACGCGATGAACCTGGACATACGTGGCTATTTTATGCACATCAACCGCATGAAGCTGCTGAAGATAGCCACCAAGAGTTTGAACCGTATGGCCACACACAAGGTAGGGATGGCCGACGAGGTGCCAACACCGCAGGGTACGATAATAACCAAGCACACCACCTGGGCCGACATACGCGACATGACGCTGATTATGTGGATGACGGAGCAGATCATCATGCTCGACCCGATGGAGAACTGCATCATAGTGGGCGACGATAGCGACTGGGACGGTATGGACCACGCCAAATGTATGCGCTACGTGCAGCCGGGCCTGGGGCTACCCATCGGCAACCTAACGTCGCAACTATACAGCAACGTGTATCTCAACCCGTTCGACCAATTTGTGAAGCGCGAGATAGGCTGCGAGCATTACGGCCGGTATGTTGACGATTCGGCGATGGTGGATACCGACCGCGATTGGCTGTTGGATCAGGTGCCAAGGGTGCGCGAGTATCTGGCCGACGAACTCGGACTGACGCTGCACATGGGCAAGCTGCATGTGCGCAATATTAAGCAGGGTGTAGAGTTCCTTGGTGCATTCGTTAAACCATACCGCGATTATATCTCAAACAAAACACTGGAGCGCATCACCAAAAACCTTCAAACCATCGACCTGAGCGATGCCAAGCACGCCGAGGCGAGCATCAATTCATACCTTGGAGTGCTGAGCCATTCGGCATCCTACAACATTAAACAGCAACTAAACCTCGTGGCATAAGTAAACCCCACACACAAAAACACCCGCCTGTTAGATAGTATTTAATTTAACAAGCAAGAAAATCATGGTAAACAACAAGTACTGCGGCACAGTGGCTGACTATCAGCCGGTATCAGAGGACCAGAGCCGCGTGGTCGTAATGTACGGACTTACCCCCACCACTGGCGACATGGCCGAGTGGTATCAGTTATCCTTCTACAAGAAGCAGGGCCGCCCATCGTTTGAGCAGGTGAAGGCTGCCATCATCGCCGACATCAACGAGCGCGTAAAGGCTAAGATAATCGGCGGCTTTGTGTGGAACAACAAGCCCGTGTGGCTCTCTGAGGAAAACCAGATGAACTTTGCCCAGGCCGTGGTGCCCGTAACGTTCAAGATTGGCGAAGATGCCAACGGCGACCCAATCTATCAGGAGTTCGCAACCAAGACCGAGCTCAAGGCGTTTGTGGAGGCATGCGTGCAGTGGAAGCAGCAGTGCCTGAGCGACGGCTGGGCCGAGAAGGACGGCATGGACTGGACTCCTTACGCCGAGCCACTTCAGCCAGTAACCGAATAAAACCCTACTACTATGACAACAGTAAAAGGACAGAACTTACGACTCTACGTGGGCGGCAAGCCGATAGCTGCCGCCCTGGAGTGCCAACTACACGTGGCGCTGAGTGTGCAACCAATGTCGACGAAAGATGACGAGGGGGCATGGGTGCGCAACATGGCCGTGGCGCTTAACTGGGACGTGCAGGCGCAGGGAGTGGTGGACAACGATTCCACCGACACCGGTGCCGTACACGCCGACACCATCCTGAACTATCGCGGCCAAACGGTGCGCATAGAGATGGCCCTGACAAGCGGCACCAAGAACCGCGACAAGGGCGACATTCTGGTGGCAGGCGAAGCAATCCTGAACGACATCCAGGTGCAGGCACAGAATCGCCAGCGCTCCATCTATAACATACAACTCACTGGCACCCGCCAGCTGTTGTACGACCTGCGCGAGATTATCACCGCCGACGCTCACAACATCAAGACCGCCGACGGCAACGTAGTATTTGCAGCACACCAAGTTTAACACGGCAATGGTAAGAGGATTTAACATAGGCATGCGCCGCCGCCGCATCACCATCCTGAACAAGGTGGCACCGGCGGAGAAGGCATTCGGCGAAAAGACGGGCTATCGCAAGGATGGCTCGCTCTATTCGTCGTATGAGTTCAACAAGGGCACAAAGGCGCTGCGCGAGGGCTCGCTGGATGCTTACGACAGTGTGATGTTCCGTCTGAACTACAGCGGCAGCGCAGCCAAGCTCATCACCCGCGAAAGCCTGATACAGTTCAATGGTAAAATCTACCAGATTATGAGTCTGAACGCCGACTATCAGGAAAATAAAATCGTGATCCGCGCCACCGAGATGACCACCCAAGTAAACATCATCCCAGATCCGGAGCCGGAGCCATCATCAAGTGAAATCTAAATTTAAGGAACTATGGAGAAGAAGAGACAAGTGGCGATTGTTCACTACAACACGCCGGAATTGATCGAGGCGGCAATCCTGAGCCTGCGAAAGCATGGCGGCGAGGATTATGAGGTGACCGTTTTCGACAACAGCGACCGCCGGCCATTCACAAAACAGATGGACGGTGTGCGAGTGATCGACAACACCAGCGGACAGGTGATAGACTTCGACGCGGAGCTGGCAAAATACCCTGAGCGCGAGCCGCGATTCGCCATGCAGAGCAACTACGGCAGCTTTAAGCACATCATCACCATCCAGAAGCTGTTCGAGCTATTGCCAGACGGATTTCTGCTGATGGAGAGCGACATCATCATCAAGCAGCCCATCGACCACATGTTCGACTACACCCACGGCACCGTGGGCCATGTGCAGACGGGAGCCATCGCGCACAATCCGCACAACATCGACCGCCTGGTGCCATTCCTGTGCTTTATCAACGTGCCCATGTGCCGCAAGTGCGGCGTGAACTACTTCGACCCCATGCGCTGCTGGGCATTGCAGAAGGGCGAGCAGACACGCGGCAACTGGTACGACACCGGAGCCTCGTTCCTCGAAGACATCCGCAGCCACAAGAACGGCATAAACGGCCTGCGCATCGACATCCGTCCGCTGATGGACCACTACCACGGCGGATCGTGGAAGATTGACAACCTGAAGCAGCAGCTGGAGTGGATAGGTCAGCGCCGACAGTATTGGGCCACCGACGAACACAGCACCATCGAGGTGCAGCCCGACAACGCACGGGTGGAGTCTGAGGATGTGGCCATGTGCATCATCGTGCGCTGCGAAAACCCCTACCTGCGCGAGTGGTGCGACCACTACATCGGGCTGGGTGTTAAGAAGATATTCCTATACGACAACAGCCGCGAGGGTGACGAGCGCCCTGCCGAGGTGCTGACGGGCTACGGCGACGCGGTGGAGATAATAGACTACACAGCCGTGGGCCTGGGCGCACAAGTGAAGGCTTACACCGACTGCTATATGCGCCACTGGCGCGACTACGGCTGGATAGGATTCCTGGATGCCGACGAGCTGGTGCGTATCGATGACGGCCGCACACTGCCCGAATATCTCGGTGAGATGCAGGGCGACGTGGTGCTGCTGTCGTGGCGCGTGATGACCGACTCGGGACTGACGCACTACGATCCGCGCCCGATGAGCGAGCGATTCACCGTGGCCAAGGCTGAGCCAAGCTGCGACAACGGCTGCGAGTTCGTCAAGTCGTTCGTGCGTGGCGGACTGTTCGGACTCGATTTTAATGTGCAGCCGCACGTGCCCCATCGCATGGGTCCGCTGAAAGTGGTAAATGCCATCGGCGAGGAGGTGAAGCTGTACCCAGCCATCGAGCCGGTTCACAAGGTGGCGTGGATTGATCACTACCTGACCAAGACAGCCGAGGAGTACGTGGGCAAGATAGGTCGCGGATTCATCAACGTCAGTCAGGAGCACAACGACAAGCGCAAGGCCACGATGGTGGAGGACTTCTTCAACATCAACGAGCGCACCCCCGAAAAGGAGGCCATACTGCGCGGCGAGAAATGGGAACCTGCGCCAGAGCCGATAGCCCCGCCAACATTCGACGAGGCCCAGGGCACACCCGAACCCGCAAAGGTTAGTAAACCCAAAACACGAAAACGCACGAACAATAAAAAGAAATAGTTATGGAATTGTTTGGTAGTAATATTTTCAGCCGCAAGCGCGAGGTGCAGGCACCAACACCTGCCACTCCTTCATCCACTGCCGAAAAGGGGCTGGATGTGAAAGGTGGCTCGTTCGAGGAGCGCATCATCCGTGCCCGCAACCCGCAGACGGCGCTCACGGTGTCGGCCGTGTATCGTGCCGTAGAGCTGCGTGCCAAGACCATCGGACAGATGGCCATTCAGTATCAGGCCAAGAGCCTGGAAGGTGGCAACTTCGTGCCGTCGATGTGGGGACCTGGCAAACGACTGAACTATCTGCTGCAGGTGGAGCCCAATCCCATTATGTCGGCAGCATCGCTGTGGGAACAGGTAACCATCAACCGACTGATGCACGGCAACGGATTTGTGTACATAGAGCGCGACGAGATGGGCGAGCCTGCCCGACTGTGGCTGGCCACTTGTGCTGGTTACGATATGACGACCGAAACGTACAACTTGACGTACATGACGGATCGTGGACCGATGAATCAGGTGTCGGTACCACGCCGCGACGTGCTACACTTCCCCAACACATTCCGCGAGCAGAACGGATTCTGGGGCATCAGCACACTTAAGTACGCATTCGACACGCTGAGCCTGATTAAGACCGAAAGTCGACAGGCATTGGAGATGGCTGCAAAGGGCGGTCGCGTAAAACTGATTATCGGCGAGGAACGCGCCAACACTCCGCAGAGCACCATCGCTGGCGGATTGTTTAACAAGGACCAGATGAACGCCTATGCCGACGAAATCAACGACCGCATCTATCAGAAGGACGTGGTGGCGCTGCGAGGACTCGAAAAGGTGCAAAACATCTCGATGAGCGCACAGGATATGCAGATGATCGAAATCCTCGGCATGAGCCAGGACGACGTGGCAAGATTTTACGCTACCCCGCGCCCACTGCTGATGATGGACACCAACAGCCACTATACCACCTACACCAACGCCACAATGGAGTATATGTGCCGCACCATCGCACCTGACAGCCGCGAGATGGAGGACGAGTTCTTCCGCAAGTTCTTCAGCCTTGACGACTTTGGCAAGCGACGTATTCACATGTGCGAGATGCCACTGCTGCGCATGGACAAGGAGACGCAGGCAAAGGTGGACAAGGCACGACTGGAGAGCGGCACGGCCACCGTGAACGAGCTGCGCCGCGACTGGGATATGCCAACCGTGGAGAATGGCGACATCGTTTACATCTCGACCAACCTGGCCGAACTTGGCAGCGAAAAGCTATCCGGTGCCGTTCAACCAGGACGACCCACCGAGGAGCCTCCAAAATCGTGATGCGCATAAACGAAGGCGATGATCCGCATAAACGCATCCATTTATGCGCATAAACCGAAAAATCGCTCGGTAAACCCCAGCAGCATAATCACCCTATAAGTAACGAATAAAAGACAAGAAATATGGAGAAAAAGCCACAAATCACACCCACCGAGAAGCGCGAGTACTACAGCGCCGGACAGTTCTCGATTCGAGAGAGCGAGGACAAGGGTAAGACCATCGAGGGCGTTGCCATCGTAACGGAGCAGGAGACCGTGCTTTGGGAGGGTAGCGACTATCGTGAGATTGAAGTGATCGCACAGTCGTGTATCGCGCCCGACTTCATAGCCAAGCAGGACATGACTATCAACCTTTTGCACAATAGAGATGAATCATTTGCGAGAACACCAAACTCCCTGCGCGTCGAGTCCCGAGAGGACGGCCTGCATTTTGAGGCAGACGTGCCCGACTGCGACCTCGGAAAGCGAGCCCAGGCACTCACAGCCAACGGAACGTATAAAGGATGTTCTTTCGAGTTCTACCCGAAAGACTACGAGGTTAGCGAACGTAAAGCAGCTGACGGAAAGACCGAATACGTTATCCGCCACACCGCTTTTGAGAAGATAGTGGCCCTGACGCTGGCCATGAACCCCGCCTACCCCACCACATCGGTAGGTGTGCGCGAACTCTACCGCGAGCAGCATCCCGAGACCCGCGAGGACGAGGAGGCTAAGCGCAAGGAGCGCGAGCTGGAGGAGCAAGCCGAGCAAGCCCGCATGAGCGCACGCCTGCGCCAGATGCAGCGCGAAATCGAGACAATGATTAATTAACATAAGTTTCACTTTTAAATCGATTCGAAAATGAAAAAGATTGACGAACTGAAGGCATCTCTCCGCGAGAAGGCCGACCGCCTGGGAGAACTCTCACAGGTACGTGAATTATCAGACGCTCAGAAGGCCGAGGTAACTCAGCTGGAGCGTGAGTACAAGAACATCAGCCGCCAGCTGGAGGTGGAGATTCGTGAGGCTCAGACGAAGTCGCTCGAAAAGCCCGCCCCACAGAAGAGCCTGAGCGAGCAGCTGCGCGAGATTGCCAAGGATGCAGTCGACCACAAGCAGGCCCGCGAGATCAGCCTCTCTATCCTGACTCCTGGCGACAAGAACAACATTACATCTGCCGGTGCTCAGGAGACCACCATCTTTGGCTTGCTGCCACTGCTGGAGAAGGGTCTGATTTGGGGCCAGGTAGGTATGAAGGTGCAGACCGGTGTTACCGGCAATCTGTTGTGGCCTTATGCTACCACTAACGTGGAGGTAGAGGAGCGTGCCGAGGCTGCTGCCCTGAACGACAAGGACATCAACTTCGACAACAAGACCGCCACTCCTTACTCATCTGGTATCACCATCAAGGTGACCAACGAGGCCATCGACGAGGCTACATTCGACCTGGCATCGTTCGTTCAGACTCAGATGGGTCTTGCTGTTCTGCGCTATCTGAACAAGAAAACCTTCAGCCCTGCCAACTGGAGCGGCTTGGCTGGTCCTTACAAGAACGCCAACCCCACTCAGCTCGTGGCTACCTATAAGAACATCAAGGAGCAGAAGGCTCTCATCGCTGCCACAGGTGTGGACATGAGCGGCTTCGCTTACGTGATGGACAACAAGACCCGCGCCCTGCTGGAGTCAACTCCAAAGGCTGTTGGTCAGGGTGGCTTCATCATGGAGAACGGCAAGATCGACGGCGACCCCGTTTATGTTACCGAGTACATCAACACCAAGGCCGACGGTACTCAGGAAACTGGCAAGTATCGCCTGGAGATGGGTTGCTGGAACTACCTCGCAGCCAACCAGCACGGTGAGGTTCGCTTCACCATCGATCCTCTGACTCTCGCATCGAGCAACGAGACCAAGTTCGTGCTCCACACCAAGTGGTCGCTCACCAACCTGGCACTCGCCAATGCCTTCAAGATTTTCGAGCTGGTCGAGGCACCTGCATCAAGCTCTGAACTCTAAAATCTTCTCTTCGGCCTTCTTCTTCTTGGATAGTTCAGCCGCGATGGTCGCCCCGATGCACCAGCAAAGGACGTTCGACCATCCGGCCCTATCCAGGGGGAAGGGATAAGTAAACAATAATAACAAACACTACGAAGCACAAGTAAAAACATGGCAATCGAACTCGACGAAATCTTCTTCAATGCCCTGATAGCGGATGCCGAACTGGTTCTGGCCGTTGGCGGTCGTATCGAATCGACCTGCTTTGAGGTGGCCCCTGATGAAACCGACAACACAAAGCTGCCGAACATCATCATCACCGACGACGGACTAACCAATCAGCCCACCACCAAGGACATGGAATGGGAGGCCGACGAGGACAGAGTGCAAGCCAGCGTGGATGTGGCTGCCGAAGACCCCAAACAGGTAAAGCAGCTGGTCCGCATGGTGCGCAAGGCCATCGCCAACTACATGGGCACGCTCGACCCAGCAAAGGACGAGATCCCCTGCCTGCAATCGGTGCAGACCACGGGCGTGGCATGGGATTGGATGAAGCCCTGTTACCACGATGTCATCATTTACCAGTGCGACGTTGATAATCATATCTACGACAATGGTAACAATTAAAGGACAGAACCTTCGATTGATGGTTGGAGGCAAGTGCATAGCAATGGCCACCAACTGCACATTCCACATCAGCGCTCAGCTGGAGGATAGTTCGACAAAAGACTCAACGGGCGACTGGCAGGAGCAAGAGGTGACGGGCCTGAGTTGGGATGCACAGTGCGACGCACTCGTAACCCTGACCGACAACGGCACCAACGGCGAACTGGCCACCGATCTGATGAGTCTGATGATAGCCAAGACCCTTGTTACGCTCACGTTCGACCAGACCGCAGGCACCAACAATCGCACCGGTCAGGATTCGGCCATCAAGCGCACAGGCACGGCTTACATCTCCGACATCCAGATAACAGCCCAGAACCGACAGAACTCAACACACACCGTGCAGTTCCAAGGTACCGGAGCGCTCACCACTGGAGCATAAAAAATATTATTATTATCATACTAATGTAAAGCCTCTCTCGCGAAGCCTCGCCACCACAAAGGAGGCGAGGCTTCGTTTTATTATTAACCCCTAAAATTTAAGCAACATGGCAACAATAAAAGGCGAGAACTTACGCATACTTATTGGCGACGACGAGCAGCACCTGAAGTGCGTGGCAGCAGCCGTGAACTGCGTGGTACACGTAGCAGCGGTGGTTGAAGAAGACATGACCAAGGATGACGTGGACGGCTTTGTGCAGAAGGAGGTGACGGGCCTGAACTGGGATGTGCAGGTGGATGCGCTCATCATCGACGAGACCGACGACGACGCTGTATCGGCCGACCTGTTACAGCCCGGCCTGGAGTACACCGTGCGCTTTAGTCAGACAGCAGGCGCAGCAGGCGAGAAGAACCGCGACGCTATCGCCAACGCTATCCAATACACGGGCAAGGCCATCCTGAACGACCTGAACTTCACATCGCAGAACCAGAACATGGCACAATGCAGCGCCAAGTTCCAGGGTTCGAAGGACCTGACACCCTACACCCCGAGTAATTAACAATTTAATAACAAAGAACTATGACACAGAAGAAAATCACAATGGCGGGTAAAACCTACCCCGTAGTGTTCACCCTCAAAACGATGATGAATTTTGAAGAGATCACCGGCAAGAGCTTTTTCAACGAGAACTTCGAGACGATGAAATCGCGCATTGCGCTGATAATCTCGGCCATCATCGCAGCCGATGCCGACACCGACATCACCCTGGAGCAGCTGGCCAACACCGAGACATGGGAGGCAGCGCAGGAAATCATCAACGCTTACGTGGCCGTGATGGAACTGAGCGCCAAGTTTTTTAAACTGCCAGAGGTTGAACCGAAGGACGAACCCGAACCCGCTGAAGCAGCCGACGACGAGAAACCAAAAAACTGAAAACCGCCCACGAACTCTACCAGCTGTTCGTGGGCGAGATAGGATTCCCCCGTCGGGAGTTTCTTTACGACCTTGTGTGGTGGGAGGTGCGCTCGATAATCCGGGGCTACAACGCCCGACACCACCAAGGATGGGAGCAGGCCCGCCTGGTGGCCTACAACGCCCACTACTGCATGGGATCGAAAGACACCCCGCCAACCGTCACCGAGTGGATTAAGTTCCCCTGGGAGCAATCCGCCGAGAGCGGCAGCGCTATGCCAACCAACGAGGAGGTGGAACGCCTGCGCCAAATGCTGCGCGAGGAGAACGAAAAAGCAGGAGCCAAGTAGTCGGCCCCTGCTTTTTTCGTGTCAGAACGTAATCTCCACCGGATCGAGCCACGCATCATTGATGGTTAGGCTGAACCCAGCCGAACATGTCAATATCGAGCCGTTGATTGTGGTCGATTTATTGCGCCCCATCGGGATAGCACTCACCAGCACCGAGCCCAGCGTGGCATCGCCTGCGCCCCGCATCGTGGCCTTCACATCGGTGGTCCAATCGCCCGCCGGACTAATCGTCATAAATGCCGACGACAGATCGCTGCGGCCTATGTAAGTGCTGGGGATGGTCAGCGATATGTCGGCATTGCTATCGCCAACGGCCGCACCCGTTTGGTAGTTCAGACCATAGTACCAGTGCGACGGCTTGACGATTATCTGCCCAGCGCCCGTGGGTATCACGTCGGTCAGCGCCAGGCGCAGCCTACTGGCCACGCGGCCAAGCGTGATGCTCTTGGTGTTGGTGCCTGAGCTCACCGTCATGTCGTCCGTAGCCCAGAACGTGTCGCGCACCGTGCCCCAGGTGATGGTTTTGGCCGTGGTATCAATCACGGGCGATGAGCCTCGAGCCGACACCACATAAAAACTATAACTGCCCGCGCTCAGTCGCAGCGAGATGCTGCCAAAGCCCTCATCGGTCGATGCCTGATGCACCTGCTCCACCAGGCTGCCATCCTTGTAAGCCAACAGCCAGATGTCAGTCATCTGCGCCTCGGCAGCCGTCACCGCCCGCGTGGGCATATCCTCACACGCCAGGTCCCACTGGTTGATCATTAACTGTACTTCGCCCATCTCGGCACTCTCGGTCGTTTCGGCCTGTTCACACGCGGTGAGTATCAAGGCGCTCACCATCGCCATCATCAGTTTTTTCATTTTTTAAATTAGTTTTTTTAAAGTAAATATATCCTGTATAAAAATGGTGTTCGTCCATTTCGTCCTCGTGCTCCTGAATCATCGCCACGCAGTAGAACGGGAATTTATCACGAGCCCAACTGCGCACCATTTCCGTCTGGTCGCGATGGATGTACCCCAGATGGTGGCCATCTTCGGCCACGACCTTAATGGCATCAGGGTCGAACTCGTTCGACGGCTCAGGAACCAGCGCCACCGTATTGCGGCCCTTATACCTTACGATATTCTGCCGGTGATTAATGCCTGCAATCGATAGGATGCGCAGATCGTCGAAGACAGATGTCCACCCGCCATCGGCGCGACGTTCCGGCAGCGGCCCGTCGTAGGTGTTCGCCATAATCGCCTGGTACACATCATAGTGCCCCGATTCCTTCGCCTGCGTCGCAGCCTCGGTTAGTGCCAGCAGCCGTTGAGCCACCACCAGCGGGTCTTCCTTTACGGGCTCGGCAGCGGGTGCCTGCTGCGCCTGCTCTTCTTCATTCGCCTTTTTCACTACCACGGCCACAATCGCAAAGATCACCGCAAGAACAATTAACCAATATAATGCCATAGTCTTTTATTTTTTAGATTTTAACTTTTCAGCCACTTTCCCATAATCCTCGTGCACGCTTTCGGCCACCACTTTCGCATAGCGCATGGTTTGAGTGATATTCTTATGACCAAGCATCTTGCTCACATTCTCGAATCTGGTACCATTACGCAGCATATAGGTGGCAAACGTGTGGCGACCAAGGTGTGAGTGCATTCTTGTTTCGATGCCAGTAACCTCGCCGATCAGCTTCAAGATATGATTATAATCCGCATTATCTATCTTCGGGACTCGCATATCATGCTTTTTTAATACCTCAATCACCGGAGGCAACAGCTGCGAAACATACGGTACACCGGTCTTAATACGATTACCCGTAAATTTCCACGCTTTGCTCGCAGGGTCGTACTTATAAAGTTTTACATTAAACGCCTCGGCATCGCTGTAGCCGAGCCCTGTCCATATCTGGAATACGAAAAGGTCGCGTGCGGTGTCCATCTTCGAGCCAACTGGCAGCTGCAAGTCCATAATGCGCTGTATTTCATCTTCAGTCAGAAACTCTATATTTTCTTTTTCGCCGCGTTTAAATGTACCCTTCAAATTATTATAAGGGTTTTCGCTGATACATCCGAAAGCGTGTGCGCGGTTCAGAAGCGCCTTTAAACATTTATGATATGAATAAACACCTGCATCGCTGATTTTCCCGCCACACTGGGCAGGTAATTGATGCAACCAAGCGTCAAACTTAAACAGATTCTCAACCGACAGATCGCGCCACGATTTCATTCTGTCATATTCAGTCAGTCGCAGCACCAGCGTGTTGTAATGCTTGCGCGTACCCTCCTTAATATTCAGTATCGGCACCTGTTCCTCAATCCAATCAAGCATCGACCGGTTACTTTCAGTTTGCTCCATCCGCCACACTTTTTCGCGGATGTACCCCACGTCGATAGCCTCGCCGCTTTCGATACAGGCGTTTACCTCGTCCATTACCTTTGTATATATAATACGCACGCGCGTGTTAAGCGCATCAGCATCCATTCGGTTACAGATGGCCCCAGCAGCCCATTCACTCTTCAGAACCTTTACACCTGTGGTGATATATTGCGTTTTACGATCGACCGTGATTCTTATGTCGATGGTACCAGGCTCCGTGCGCGTGGCTCGTTTATGTCTATCAAATATTATTTTTGTAGTAATCATCTTAATTGTTATTCAGTTTATCGGTGGACGGCCCTGGAATGTTTTCCCAGCTGTTTTCCCATTTTTCTCATTTTGGGAAAACATTACGGCTAAAAACCACCAAAATACACTATTTTCTACTTCTTGCACTATCAGGTGGAATTCGCCGGAGGCCCTCTATATACGCAAAATCCCCGCGTTTTCGCGAGGATTAGACTATTTGCGTTTGTGATCCGCTTGGGGTCATCCTCGATGTGGGCGAAAGCCCTGATTTTATCGGGGGTTTCGCTGGGTGAGGGTGTAACCTTGGGAAAACAATGGGAAAACTTTGGCATATAATGGACCTATTTTTTATCGTTGTTATATGCTGCGGGTGGTTCGGCTACTCCTGTGTGGATACGGTAATCGCCGCGCGATTCGCGGTCGATTACTGACTGGAGGGTTTTGATAATCTGGTCGCGCTTCTCGAGTTCGGTTACCTTGGCATCGAAGTTATTCCGAACGGCATCGAGGGTAGTGCGCAGGTGCTCGAGTTCGGTGGCAAGTTTGGCTTTATCGATATTGAGGGCCACGATTTGCTCGTTGTGCTCCTGAATGAGTGAATCCTTATCAAGTACCAGCTGCTGGAAATATTCGACGTTACGGCGCAAATCCGCAATTATATCCGCATTAATCTTCAGGGCTTGGTGATAGAAGTCCAAATCGACAGATGATGATTCGTGTGTATTTGGTGATTCCTGGTGATTTGTGTCGTTTATCAAATCCTCGATGAGCATGTGCTCGGCATCACGCCCGCGCAGGTATTCCATATTAATACCAAACTTTTCGGAGATAACGCGCAGGGTGGAGTCTGACGGCTGCACCTTACCTGTAACAATACGCGAGATGGTGTTGGTACTGATGCCCGTGGCTTCAGCCAACCCCTTCTGGCCGTCAATCCCTTTGTTTTTTACCAGCCAATCTAATACTGATACGAATATCTCATTTTTTAATCTCATAATCACCACAAATTGCACCAAAATGCACTAAATCACCCTCAATAACCACGAATATACTTAATTAAGGTTAAAAATAACCACAAATCAACACAAATATACACGCAGTTTCAATTTTTCTTTTTATATTTGCACACGAAAGCAAGCCCAAAAGCAAGCAACGAGAACAAGAGACCAGCACTCGGTCCTAAAACTTTACTACATTAAGCGGGTGCAAAGTTAAGTCTTTTTTCTCCATTTGCGCAAAAAGGCAAGCGATAATTAAGAAAAATTATAAATATGGAAACCAAGGACAAAATCACAAAGGACGACCTGATTCTGATGCACCCAGGTGAGCAGAAGGTCTTTATAATGCCGAATTGGAACCAGGCACGCAGCGCACAGAGTTACGCTAATCAGTTTAAACGTGCAACGGCCGGCACCGACGAACCGATGACGTTCAAGGCTGAGATAGGAACCCCGTGCCCCGAGAACGGACAGACAGTTATCATTATTACACGAATGAAGTAAAACCCTAAAGCGACTAAAAGATGGATAAGTTACTACGAATAGAAATCATTAACGAGGTGAAGCGCAGCATGCTTGAATCGATGGAGGTAGAGAACGAGCGCTGGATATATGGCGAGGAACTGAGCAAGCAGTTCCAGATGTTCAGCCCATCGTGGCTGAAGGCTTACGGGCACCTGCTACCACGCACGCGGTCGGAAGTTGACGACAAGGGCCGAACCACTTGCACTCGTTGGTGCTATCCGCAGCATCAGATAGCCAGGATGATAGCGGATGGATCAATCAAGAAGTTGGTAAACTCATAGAATAATTGATAATAATAAAATGTGAATGACTTAATCTTTTAAAGACTCAGGCGGGAGCGACCGCCACTCGGATTATACATAACGTAATTACTTTTTTAACCCAGCCATCCGTGAGGCTCGCTGGTTTTTAAGAAAAACCTAAAATACAATACCACGTAAATGTTGACACAACCGGATGGGATAGCTCAGGGAGGTAGAGCTTAGTGTTGGCGGATTAAGCCTAAAGGCTAAAACACTGAAGCCTTTGCAATCGTCGGTTCGAATCCGACCCCATCCACAAAACAATATCAGCGGCACCCGAAAGGGCGACTAACTGAAAACTTAGGTACTCAGAAACGGCACGGGGAAGCCAACCTGCAAGAGAGCAGACCACTGGCCCATCGATGACAACCAGAGATATTGTTTCGACGGTTGAGCATTCCGAAACAAATACATAGCCGGACGAGAGGCAATGCACCGCAAGGTGTAGCCGGGCGGGAAAGCCTTCGCAGCGATTGCGATGGGTTGGGTGAGAGCTCAGAGGGGAGACCCTTAACCGCGCCAATGGAGGCCATTGTGACGTGTCACAGAAGTAGCAAGTAAGCAGCGCAGGGCAGTGCGATTCAAATCAAAACCGGCGCGATAGTCGCAGATATTCGAGAGCTTAAGATAATGTTTGTTTATATCGAATACATTTTAATATTGATATAGATCGAGAGCCTGGGCGATAAGTTCAGGCTCATTTGGTCGCATAGCTCAGTTGGCAGAGCGCACCCACTTGGTGGATTCGTCCATCATACTGGGATTGAGGTCGGTGGTTCGAGTCCACCTGCGGCCACAAAGCACTGGAGAGAAAGGGATGCCCCAAGGCGGGGCAAAACAGTTAAGACGGCTTCGGTGTATTGTTTCACTCATTCTATATATTCATATTATTGGGGTGCCTGAGCAATCGGGCACATCCGGCCACATAGTTCATCGGTAGAGCACCGGCCAGGCCCGAACAGGGATGGTAGCAGGGGGCGCGGTTCGACTCCGCGTGTGGCCACTCTTACACTTTTTCAATAAAAATTGCACAAGATTTTCAAATCACGAGAAACCTCGACCGTGAGGTTAAGGCTTCTGCTTTCATTTTTTTAATTATGGTTATTTAGAATTTGGCATACCTGCCCAGCCGTGACGGTCCGGCAGGTTTTTCACTCGAAACATTAACAATTAAAAAATATACGATTATGAAAGATTTAATGAAAATTTACGAGAAGGACATCCTAAAGGAGAAATTCACGGTTCACGAAATGCTGACATTTGGCATCATCGTTCCTGGATTGTTTGTTGCACTTTTGGTGCTGTGGAGCATGATCCAGACCTGGGCACTCAGATAATTAACTTTTAAACTTATAACAACAATGGAGCAGATTATTAAACTTACAGGACGCATCGCCGAGGTGATGCCAGTAGTTGAGGGTATCAGCGAGCGCACTGGTAACCCCTGGAAAAGTCAGGAGTACCTGTTCGAGTACTTCGCATGGAGCGGTGCAAGATTTGCCAACCGCATGGTGGCCCGCGTATTTGGTGAGGACGACATCGCCAAGTTTAACTTGAAGCAGGGCGAGGAGGTAACGCTTACCATCAGATTCGATGCTAACAAGTCGAAGGACGGCACCCGATGGTTTAACGAGATACGCATCAATAACGTGGAGCGCCCACAAGCCGCTCAGCAGCCCGCACAGCCCCAAAACGAGGCCCCACAAGCCGCGAACGCACCGCAGCCGAACAACAACCCGCCGGGATTCGAACGACCAGTCACAAGCCCCGAAAACGGAGCAAATCAGGAAGGAGGAAACAACGATGATCTACCGTTCTGATGAATACTTCGCTGAGTCAACCCCGACGGGGTGGCTCGGTAAGGCTCTGGAGCCAAAAGTAACAAGCGTCTACCACACCCAGGCAGACAAGTAATAACTAAATAGAAAGCAACTATGATTTTAGGATTTTGGGACATTGCGCCCATTGTTTATTTGGTGGGCCTGGTGTTGGCGTTTATACTTATCCACGACCGATTGAGCAAGCCCGAGCGGTATGCGATACCCCTGGCGCTGTTCATTGCCGTCATGTGGCCGATAGCGCTGATGTTAGCCCTCGTCATCTATGTCGAAGGCATTATCTATATGGTTGCAAACTGGATAACAAAGGAGGATTAAGTTATGGGCCGAAAGAAGAAATTACCACATATTGAGGTGCGCACCCTGCCGAATGGCTACAGCCTGGCCATCGAGGGGCACAAGCA
>OCTX012283618.1_pt1 | contig 18172 bp, 16 predicted proteins | sample 1539691 | NCBI WGS metagenome assembly OCTX01 (sample SAMN02144231, study PRJEB22623) | gut metagenome | biome: sheep rumen | host: Ovis aries | place: New Zealand | reverse complement strand
ACGCTGAAAACCCCGTCCGGGAACTGCATCTTCTGATCGAACACCTTCCAGCTCTTCTCGCAGCGCACCGGGATCTCCCCGACGAGCACCGCGTCCGCGCCTTCGCCGGCCCAGACCTTCATGACGCCGACCGCATTTCCGCGGACCTTCACAGCTGCCCGCCGCGTGTTCGAAAGCGCAAAATACCGGTAAACCGCCCGGAGCCCGTCTCTCCCGTTCGCGATGTACTGCTTCGGGAGCCCTGCGGCTTCGCGCACCGGCATGCGGTCCCAGCCGATCACCGGATCCCTGTCCGGCAGATTCTGCGTAAGGAACGGATGCTTCATGCCCATGAGCATCCAGTGCGAGATGACCGGCGTCTTCTTCCCCATGAGCTCCGCGCAGCAGTAAGCCGGAAATACGCCCTGCCCGGGCAGCGGCCCTCCGTTTAAGCCCTGCGACGTCATGAGCACCTGCCTGATGCTGCCGTCCGCCTCGATCCTGATCTTCTCCGCACAGCCCTGCCGCGAGAACATCGTGCGGTTGGTCTGCCTGTGGTAGAAAATGTAATACTCTCCGTCAATGCACTCGATCCCGCCGTGGTCGTTGCCGTAGCAGTTTTTCGGGGTCTGGTCTGCATTTTCCGGAAAAATGTCCGCATTGCTCACGACCACCCCGCCGAAGGCGAAACCGGTATCCGGCTTGTCGCTCACAGCGTAGCAGAGCTCGTGCAGGGTGACGGAGGAGTAGACGAGGTAGTATTTTCTGCCGATTTTCCGGATTGAGCTCGCCTCAAAGAACTCATGCCCCTCAAAGCCCGTGCCCCCGGACTCGCCGAGCGTCGGCAGGAGCTTCTTCGGCTCCTCCGCCATTGTCTTCATATCGTCCTTAAGGCGCACGACGACCGAAGCCTTCGGCTGTCTGCCGATATCGTGCTTCGTACGCGGCCCGTTGCCCGAATAGAGGTAGATCTGGCCGTCATCGTCCATGAAGACGCCCGGGTCGAACGCAATCGTGTCCCCCGGTCTCTCGCCGAGGAGGCCGCCGTTCTCATCCGCCACGAGCCCGTAAAAATGAAATTCTCCCGCCGGCGAATCCGCAACCGCGACTCCGATCGAGCGGATCGAATCGTCCGGGCAGTAGAACAGGTAGTATCGCCCGTCCTTGCCCCGGCAGACGTCCGGAGCCCAGAGCTCGTGCTTCCCGTCCGCCATCCGCGGGTCCGCGGTGCGCGGGTAGATAACGCCCTCGTAGCGCCAGTTTGCGAGATCCTTCACATCCGCCGAGTAACAGACGTAATCGTTCAGGCAGAATTTCTTCCCGTCAAAACGGTCATGGCTGCCGTAGATGTAGACCCGGTCGCCGAACACATGCGGCTCGCCGTCCGGAATGTACTCATAGCAGGGCAGATAGGGGTTCAATGCGTATTTCTCCATCGATCGGTCCTCCCGAATCTATTATTCTTTCGCGCCTTTCATGAGGTCCTTGCCCGCGTTCCACGCGCGGCCGACCTTCTCCCCGGCCACATAGTAGCCGTTCGCAAACTGGTCGAAAATAAGAGCGTTCAGCTTCGCCGGATCGACCTTGCCCTTCTCATCGAGCACTTTCTCGTCAGCGCTGACATTCACGATCGTGCCGACCACCGCATGCAGGTTCGCGGTCTCCGTGACCTCAGCGAGCTCGCACTCCATCGTGACCGGGAACTCCGTGATGACCGGCGCATTCACGTAAGCACTCTTCTCCTCGTGATAGCCGGTCCTCGCGAATTTGTCCGCCATCTTGTTGCCGGTGGCGATTCCGAAGAAGTCCGCGACGTCCATATGATCCCTGTCCGCGAGGCTGACCGTGAAAGCTCCGGTCTTGCGGATCGCTTTCGTCGTCGCGTGGTCCTCGTCGATAAAGAGCGCGATCTTGTCCATATCGCAGATCATGCCCCAGGCAGCGTTCATGACCTGAACGGTACCGTTCTCATCGTAGGCTGCAACCATCAGGACCGGCATCGGGAATACGGCCGGCACTTTTCCGAGATCTTTTCTCATTTTGTAAATCCTCCTTTTTTAGCAAAGCATTACGCTGATATCTCTATTATAGCGGGTTTGAAGGAAAAAATACAGATGTTTTTGTGTTCAGGGACACTGGGCAGTAATCCCCCCTTGACAATATCGACTATCGATGTTATAGTAAAGCCATCAGAAATATCGAGTAACGATATCAGAAAGGAACCGCCATGATGAAGCTGAAACACATCCCACTCTTCTACAGCTACGACGCCTGCGACGACCTCGCCCTCTTCCTTTCACGCATGGCCGCAAAGGGCTGGCGCTTCCGCGCCTTCCGCGCAGGCCTCGAATTCGAGCGCTCCGAGCCCCGCTCCGAGCACTACAACGTGCAGGTATTCCTTAAAAATACAGAGATGGACACCGCCCCCGAACCCGACACGGAGGAATTTGCCGCCTACTGCGAGGCCGCCGGCTGGGAATTTGTCGACAGCAGCCGCCGCTTTGTGGTCTTCCGGCGCATTTCCGACGAGGCCGTACCGATCGTGACCGCCGGAGAACGGCTCAGCAGTGTATTTTCCGCGGAGCTCCGCTACCGCCTCACGCGGCTCGCCACCTTTGCGCTCCTTCTTGCTTCCTTCTCTTTTCAGGCGGCATCCCGTCCGGAAGCCTGGCTCTTCGGTCATCCGACCCTGTTCATGCTGATCTTTATGGCGCTCGCAGTCCTCGTCTCTCTCGTCCGCATTCCTCTGCTGCTCCTCTGGCGAAGCAAAAAATCGCGCGAGCTTGACCTGACCGGCGAAGTCAGCTGCCGCGGCGGCCTCCTTGGCAGCCCTGTCTGGGGAACGATCCGCCTCATCCCGCTCTTCATTCTCCTTGCGCTCTACGCTTCTTCGCGTCCTCACCCGGCGTTCTGGATCGCATTTTTCGCCATGCTCCTGCTCCTTTTTGCGATCGGATGGCTCCGGCCGAGCCGCGGCGAGAACTGGGCGATCCAGATCGGCGGCTCGCTTGCCATCATATTTCTCGTTGTCTTTATCGGGATTGCCGTCGCATTCTCAACCGACGGCAGCGGCCGCTCCAGAGGAGCCTCAAATCTTGCAGACGCGCCGGCCGCCCCCGGCGATCTCCTCGGAATCAACGAGGAGCCTTCGGACGGCGAGTATTACCGCTCGACCTCCCTTCTCGGCAGCCTCATAGTGATCGATGCCGAATACTCCGACGCGAGCGGCACCATACAGCTGTACCGGACGAAGTTTCCAGCTGTCAATGACCTGATCTACCGCTATCTTTCGAAGCGAATTTCGAGGGCGGCGGGAGATGCGCAGCCCGCCGCTTCCGAATGGGGTGCGCCGGAAAGCCGCAGCCTTGGCAATTCTCTCTACCGCTTCTATATTCTTAAATATCAGGATGCGGTCCTCTACGTGAGGCTCTACGGTGCGGTCGATACCAGCGCGATTCCCTCCTTCAAGGAAAAACTGGGGTTATAAGCCATGGCAAGAGAACAGTTCCAAACCCTGACCGAACCGATGTTTTATATCCTGCTAGCTCTCCGCTCGGAGATGTGCGGCGTCGATATCATGGCGGCTGTGGAGAAGTTCTCCCGCGGCCGCATCCGCGTCGGTCCGGGCACGCTCTACGCGATGCTGCCCAAATTTGAAAATGCCGGCATCATCCGCCAGACCCGCCAGGAAGGCCGCCAGAAATGGTACGCCGCCACTGACCGGGGCCTGGCCATGCTGGAAAATGAAATCGCCCGCCTCCGTATCCTGCTTGAGGATGCAGAGCGGGCGAAATAAAGCGATATCTGAACAGGCAGCTTCTGCTGCCTGTTTCATGCTTCCCGGAGCTTTTTCAGAACCCGAGAACGTCGTTGACCAGGATCACATGGATCCTGCCAGCATGTTTGGAGAAGCGCGTGATCAGGAACTGGCAGCAGATCGTATCCGGCGACTTGCAGTCCATGCAGGAGCCTGTCTTCGCGCAGGGCGTCGAAAGCCCGAAGCGCTGCGCGTTGATCGGCGCGGCCACATTTCTCGCGCGCTTCATGGCGCCGTCAACGTCCTTGCACACCTTATTCATGCCAACGATGAACACAACTTTGCGGGGTCCCTGCGCGATCGCGGATACGCGGTTTGCATTTCCGTCGATGTTGACAAGCACACCGTCCTCCGTCATGGCATTGGTGCCGGACAGAAAGACGTCCGCGTCGTAAGCCAGAAGCATCGCCTCCCGCTTATCCGCATACTGATCGCGGTCGATGAACTTATAGTTTCCTTCCATAAGCGCCTTTACAAGCCCGATCTCATGCGCGCTCATTCCGCCGCCCATCGTGACGGTGCTCCCCTCCGGGATCAGCCCGAGGGCGATCTCTCTCGCCTCATCCTTTGTCGCCGCGTAATAGCCCGCCATGTTTCTGGAAGCCAGCCCCTTGATCACCTTCTCGGCCAGAAGAGCGTTGCGCTTTGTGATATTTTCGTTCATAATCGTTTTCTCCCTTTGTTATGCGTGTCATTCTCCGCAGGCGCGTCATTTACGGAAGCCTGCACTCTATATGATATTATAGTCCCTGAGGAGCCTTTTTTCAAGCCGGGAGGCTGCTGCGGTCTTCCTGATAAAATAATCCTCATCGGACTTGCGGATCTCTCCGATCCTGCTATAATTGGGCTTGCACCGTCAAATACTAATATCAGCAAGGAGATCTCTCATCCATGAATGTCCCCGAAAATGCCTTCTTCCACATCCACACCTTCCGCTGCGGCCACGCCGCAATGGTCCCCGACGAAGCCTACGTCAGAAAGGCGATTGAGCTTCACGCCGGCAGCATCTGGTTCTCGGACCATGCGCCGTTCCCGGGCGACCCTCTCCATCACATGATGTCCGTGACCGAGCTCGACGGTTATCTTGAGACGATCCACACCCTGAAGCATCGGTACGCGGGGCAGATCGACGTCCATGCGGGACTTGAGATCGAGTATTTTCCCTCCTTTGACAGGTCCGGCTGGTACCGGCAGCTTAAGGATGATGAGCGGATCGAGTTCCTCATGATCGGGCAGCACATGGCGGAGATCAAGCCGGGGCATTTTTCATTTGAGTGGGATAAGGAACGGCTCGCCCGCGACGAGTACAGGGTGCTCGGCGAGGCGGTCATCGCCGGCATCGAGTCCGGGTATTTTGATTTTGTGGCCCACCCCGACCGGAGCTTCCGCGCGAAAAGAGCCTGGGACGACGACATGACCGCCCTCTCCCGCCGCATCATCGGCGCGGCCGCGAAGGCGGACATCCCGCTCGAGAAAAATAAACTCTCCGCCCGGATGGCGTACAATTTCTGGCCGGAGTTCTGGCGGCTCCTCACCCCGGCAAACAGGGTGATCACCGGGCTTGACGCGCATTCGGTTGAGGATATGGCGGAGCGGGCGTTTGCGGGGCTGCCGGAGATATGAAGCGATTGCTGGCGCAGATACTCTGCTCCATACCACAAGAATCGCCAGACACTTTCTTTTCACTCATCAAACAGGTCGCTGTGTGTCCCGGTTCTTGATGCGGTTAATACAAGCTGGTTTCGACTCACAGTGTAAATCAGCAGCCAGTCAGGCATGATATGACATTCACGAAAACCTGTATAACTTGTCGGCTGCACGGATCCAAGGATCCACGGTAAAGGCCTGACAGCCAACCGGAGCGGCCAGTGGAGATATCGCATAGGTGACTATCGTTTGATTTGCTATATAGAGGACACCCGGCTTGTTATCCTTGCCCTCTCCATCGGTCACAAAAGGGAAATACATTCTTAAAAAAGCGCGGAGCCAGAAGCTCCGCTCTTTTTGCGCACAGACAGAAAAAGGCTTCGTTTTCATCCATTTATAAATATGCCCCCTTGCCATGTACATATAATTCATGTATAATGATTGCATGATAAAAACTTTTGCCGATAAAGAAACAGAAAAAGTTTACAACCAGATTTTTTCTAAAAAGCTTCCTCAAACTATTCAGAGAGTGGCTCTGCGGAAACTGATCATGATTGATAATGCAAGAGGCCTGGAGGACCTGCGCATCCCACCGGCTAATCATCTTGAATCCTTACATGGTGACCGAATGGGACAATACAGCATTCGCATCAATGACCAGTACCGTATATGCTTCACTGCTGAGGGAACGAATTTTTACAATGTCGAGATTGTTGATTATCACTAAGAAGACAAGGAGATCCCAAATGAACAATTATATCCCTGCTCCGAAAATGAGCGAAATTCTTTATGAGGAGTTTATGGCTCCGATGAACCTCTCTGCCTATCGTCTTGCTCAGGAAATACATGTTCCCGTATCCAGAATACAGGACATTTTGCATGACAGGAGAAAAATAACGGCTGACACATCTCTGCGCCTGGCCAGGTATTTTGGCGTGTCTGACAAATACTTTCTTGATATTCAAAATGATATTGATATCCGAGAACTTAAAGCAAGCATGTCAGCGGAGATTGCAGCGATCCAGCCTTATTCAATTATTACGGTGTAAATGATTCATTTCACCAGGATCTAAGGCATATAGAAAGCGCGGGCTTTTGGCTCCGCGCTTTATCTTATCTTAAGTTCCGCTCCTTCTGTACTATGGCACATTATTTAAGAGCAATTTAATGTGCCAACGTCAACGCAAAAATTTCAGCCCATCCCTTCTTTACCTCTCTCCCCGGGCGTCATCGCCCGGGGCCGCCCGTAGGGCTCTGTAGGTCTCTAAAATGTTTTATCTTCACCTTCAATCCCGCGATTTGCCCCTCTCTTTCCAGAGGGGGCTGAAAGGGGCAATAAAAGGGCAAAATAGCTGAAAGCCCTCATACCCCTTATATAAGAAAATCTCCGAAAATCCTTATCAAATAAGGCTTTTCGGAGTCCTTTGTACACCCTCGATATGTGTATTCGTGCGGAAGAAGGGACTTGAACCCTCACGACTGCAATAGCCACTAGATCCTTAGTCTAGCTCGTCTGCCAATTCCGACACTTCCGCGAACCATCGACGCCTGTTTTTGTGTTCCTCGCGTCAACAAATGCTATTATAGTCACCTTGCCCTGATTTGTCAACACCTATTTTAAAAAATTTTTCGAGCTGCACTGTTTCATCTCTGCCCCGGATAAGTCAATTAATTGTCCATACAAATAAATTGCCTCATATTGATTGCGCTCTACAAATATGATAAAATATGATATCTGAATATTGTTTTGTTCTTTTAAATAATATAAACAAGGAGACACGCCATGTTTGAAAATGACCCCAAAAACAAAGAGCGCCTGGCAAAATGGAAACCGGGCGACCCGATGATCAACGAGCGGGACTTCTGGCAGGACGAAAACTACGTCGCTCCCGACAAGGAGAAGGAACAGATGGTCCTGAAGCTCGCGATGATGATCACCGACCGCTACAAGAAGCGCCTGACCCGCACGCTCAACAACCGGGACCCGGAGTACTGGACCCTCGACCGCATCCTGACCAAGGATGAGGTCCGCTTCCTGATCAATTTCAAGAAGACCCGCGTGCCCTACACGGTCGGCCAGCTCGCAAAAATGAACGGAATGTCCTACGAGGACACCAAAAAGATGGTCGAGCGCTTAAGCTGGGTCGGCATGATCGAGATGACCCGCCGCAAGAAGCCGCCTCATGTCAAGATGTGGAACCTCCCGATCTTCGTCCCCGGCAGCGCCGAGTTCATGGTCATGAACGACAAGCTGACGGACGAGCATCCGGAGCTGTTTACATTTTTCAATCTGATGACCCAGCTCCCGCTCGCGGGCGTCACCCAGATGGTGCCCGAAGGCGGCGCAGGCATCGGCATGCACGTCATCCCGGTCGAGAAAGCCATCGAGACCGAGAACAAGTCGGTCGACCTCGAGCATATCTCCCACTGGCTCGACAAGTACGACAAGATCTCCATCGGCATCTGCACCTGCCGCAAGCAGCAGACCCACCGCGGCGAGGGCTCCGGCGAGATCGAAGGCGAGTACTGCATGGGACTCGGCGACATGGCGGAATGGATGATCAGCCGCGACATGGGCCGCTACATCACGAAGGAGGAGGCGCTCGAGGTGCTCGCCCGCGCTGAGCGCAAGGGCTTCGTCCACCAGGTCACCAACATCGACGGCGAGGACAAGATCGTCGCGATCTGCAACTGCGCGCCGGGCGTCTGCAACGCCCTCCGCACCTCCCAGCTCTACAACACCCCGAACATGTCCGCCTCCGCCTACCGCGCAAAGGTCGACAAGACCAAATGCGTCGCCTGCGGAAAATGCGTCGAAGTATGTCCGGTCGGCGCCGCCAAACTCGGCCAGAAGCTCTGCACGAAGCACGGCGAGATCACCTATCCGGTCAGCGAGCTCCCGAACAGCAATGTCTGGGGTCCGGACAAATGGAACTACAACTACCGCGACACCTCCAAGCTGAACGTCTACGACACCGGCACGGCTCCCTGCAAGACCGCCTGCCCGGCTCACCTTGCGATCCAGGGCTACATTAAAATGGCTGCCGAAGGCCGCTTCCGCGAAGCCCTCGAGCTCATCAAGCAGGACAACCCGTTCCCGGCTGTCTGCGGCTCCGTCTGCAACCGCCGCTGCGAGGACGCCTGCACGCGCGGCACGATCGACCAGCCGCTCGCGATCGATGAGATCAAGAAATACATCGCCTCCCTCGACCTCAAGGCTGAGGACCGCTATATCCCGCTCTGTGAGAATGGCGAGGGCAAAGAGTGGACCGACTACAGGATCGCGGTCATCGGTTCCGGGCCTGCCGGCCTCTCCGCGGCCTACTATCTGCGCCGCGAGGGCTACCCGGTCACCGTCTTCGAGAAGGAGCCTGTCCCGGGCGGCATGCTGATGAACGGAATCCCGAGCTTCCGCCTCGAGAAGGATATCGTGAAGGCCGAGATCGACGTCATCCGTGAGATGGGCGCCGAGATCCGCTGCGGCGTTGAGGTCGGCAAAGACGTCACGCTGGACGAGCTCCGCGCACAGGGCTATAAGGCATTTTACATCGCGATCGGCGCCCAGGGCGGCCGCATGACCGGCGTGCCCGGCGAGGACGCCGAGGGCGTTGAGACGGGTGTTCATTTCTTAAGAAGAGTCAACCTTGACCACACGATCCGCCTCGAAGGCCGCACGGTCGTGGTCGGCGGCGGCAACGTCGCGGTCGACGTCGCCCGCACTGCCCTCCGCACCGGCTCCGGGGAGGTCACGATGCTCTGTCTCGAGTCCGAGCAGGAAATGCCCGCCGCCCGCGACGAAGTCGACGAGGCCCGCGAGGAAGGCATCAAGGTGATGAACGGCTGGGGCCCGAAGGAAGTGCTCACCGAGGACGGCCGCGTCACCGGCATCGTTTTTAAGAAGTGCACCTCCGTCTTCGACGCGGATCACCGCTTCAATCCGTCCTATGATGAAAATGAAACCATCACCATCGAGTGCGAGAACATCCTGCTCTCGATCGGCCAGAGCATCGAGTGGGGCAATCTCCTTGCCGGCAGCAAGGTTGAACTCAACCGCAACGGCACCGCGAAGGCGGACCCGGTGACGTATCAGACGGCGGAGCCGGACATTTTCGTCGGCGGCGACGTCTACTCGGGACCGAAGTTCGCGATCGACGCGATTGCCGCCGGCCGCGAGGGCATGGTCTCCATCAACCGGTTCGTGCATCCGGGCAACTCTCTTACGCTTAACCGCGACCTCAGGCTCTTCAAGGAGCTCAACAAGGACGATATCGTCGTGGAGGAATTTGACAACGCGAAGCGCCAGATCCCGGGCAAGAAGGCCGGCGTCGCCGCCGAGACCTTCGACGATCTGCGCCTCACCTTCACGGCTGAGCAGGTGCAGGCCGAAGCGGCCCGCTGCCTCGGCTGCGGGGCTTCCAAGGTCGACGAGAACCGCTGCATTGGGTGCGGCCTCTGCACGACCCGCTGCCACTTCGACGCGATCCACCTTGAGCGGACGCATCCGAACGCGACGCACATGATCCGCTGCGAGGACAAGCTCCCGCTCATCGCCTCCTACGCGGCAAAGCGCGGCGCGAAGATTGCGATCAAAAAGATCACCGGCAAAGAATAATAAATAATACCTGGGGACGGTTCCCGGCACGAAAAAAGTTCTCCGCGAGGAGAACTTTTTCGTGAAGGAACCGTCCCTGCAGCGTCACTGAATCCACCGGGGACCCTGTATTTTTCTTATTTACTGTGCTTCGCCAGTATAAACTGCTGCAGCACCGCCGACAGCAGGGAAATGACGACAAGCACTACATAGACCGGCGTGTAGCTTCCGAACCGGTCCGCCATGAGCCCCGGAACTGGTCCGAAGACCAGCGACCCGATCATGTAGATGATCTGCAGCTGCTTGACGGCATCGGCGTAATACTCGGGATGAGCAAGACCGCCCGCCAGCTCCGACAGGCCAACCGAGAGCATCGGAAAGCCGAGACCCAAAAGCGCCATGGCGAAGCAGGCCATCACCGAATTTCCCGGCAGGCACAGCGTGCAGATCAGGATGGCGGCGACAAAGCATCCGTGGAATACATTTCCGGCTCTGACCCTTCCGAGGACGTCGACCGCTTCGCCGTAAACGATCTTTCCCACCATCAGGGCGACCCCCATGAAGCAGAGGAGCCAGCCGACCGCGGCGGCGTCGAAACTCCTCTCCCGGAAGAGCACCGACAGATACGGCGAAACATTGTAGCTCATGCCGCAGAACAGCACGCCCAGGACGAGAAGCATCCATTCTCCGTGCGTGATCGCGAAGACTTCATGGTGCTTCTTATCTGCCAGCTTCGCTCTCCTGATTTCCTCGACCTCATGTTCTTTCTCCAGACTCGGATAGTTCCGGATCAGCAGGAACAGCAGCGCAGCGACGGCCGCCATGAAGATCGCTTCCATGCGAAATGCAAACCGCATGGAAAATTTCTCCACCATCCAGGTGATGACGGGAGAACCGATGACCGATGAGAGACCCGTTCCTGCGGTGCAGATCCCCAGCGGAAGCCCGTCGTGCTCGGCAAACCAACGGCGTATGATGACCGAGACGGTCACCATGCCGCCCAACCCGTAGGACAGGCCCGAGAGCGACATGCCGGCGACGTACATCGGAAAGTTTCCCGCCGCAGAGAGAACCAGAAAAGCAGCTGCCGCGACCAGCACCGCCGCGGTCATCCCGAGCCTCACGTCCAGTTTCCGGATCATCGGAACGACCAGGAACATGGCGATCAGGGTAAACAGGTTCCTCACCATGAGAATCAGAGAGACCTGCGCGTTCGTCAGGCCTCCCTCAGAGATCAGATAGGGTGTATACACATTAAACCCGGTCACCAGCAGTCCGCCGGTACAGAAGAGCGCTAACGTACCTGCGCCGCAGATGACCCATTTGTAGATTTTGGAGTTCATTTAATCAGCCTTTTCACATTAATCCGATGCCGAGTTTCGTCAGCAGCATGCACAGCGGGACCTGGATGAGGAATGTGACCGCCACCGGACAGATGACCGTGCAGAAGCAGACATATTTATACGCGTCCTTGTGATTGGTGCCGCAGACATTGAAGACCGCCAGCAGCGCTCCGGAATGCGGAAGGGTGTCGAGTCCCATGGCTGCCTGCGACAGGATACGGTGCATGAATCCTACGCTGAAGCCCTGCGCGCCGTACTCGAGGAACACATTTCCCAGGGTCTGCATGGTCAGGTTGATGGAGCTGGTCGCGGAGCCGAGGATCAGGGAGAAGACATTTGCCGCGATCGCCGCCAGAAGGTACGGGTTGATGCGCGTATTGGAGACCCAGTTGAGCGCCGCCTCATACACCGGCGTGCGGAGCACGACCGAGCCGAAGCCGACGATGACCGCCGTATTTACGAGGACCATCACGGATGTTTCCGCACCCTCACCCCAGGCGCTGATCCATTTCTTCACATCGAGCCTCTTCCAGAACAGCAGCATCGAAAGGACAATTCCCAGGAAGAGCGCCGCTTCTGCGGAAAATTTAAGCAGGTTGAAAGAAAGAATGATCACGGCGATGGGCAGCATGGCCAGGACGACATTCGGCAGGTGCTCGTGGTCTTCATTTTTAAGGATTCCCTTATCTTCAAACACGATGCCCGCCGCGGTCAGCTTTCTGGCATGATAGCTGATATAGAAGCTGTTGATCACAGCGACCACGATGGCAAATACAAACCCCGGGATCGCGCCGGCCATGGCGCTTGTGCCAAGGATCTGCATGGGAATCAGGTTCGGGGCCTGCGCCGATCCCGGTGACACGGTCGCCACGGTCCAGACGGCATAGCAGAAAACCGCCGGAAGAAGACGCTTGCTGATATTGGCCTTTGCAAACAGCTGGATCGCGATCGGGTATACGCAGAAAATCAGCACAAACGAGCTGATGCCCGACATCGTCAGCAGGTAGGAGGCGATCAGGATCGGAATCACCGGATTCTTCTCTCCGAAAATCTTCGCAAGCGCATCCGCGATCGATGTCGCCGCCCCCGTCTCCTGATAAATCTTGCCGAAAATCGATCCTTCCGCGAAAAGCATGAGCCAGGTAGCGACATATGTGCCTGTTCCGGCTGCCCAGCTGTTCTTCAGTCCATCCCATACATTGATACCGCAGAACAGACAGATAATGACTGTGGAGAGCGCACTGTAGATGATAATGTTCCAGCCTTTATAGGCCAGCCACATCAGCACGGCGATCGCCACGATAAGACCGGCTATGGATAATGCTAAGTTTCCGCTCATGTTATTAATCCTTTTCTATCCGTGATATTGTCAGTCCCTGTTTATGACTGTGCCTGCCGCTTCAACCTCTGTGATCGCTTCCTTCAGGATCGGAACGCCCATCGTGATCGCATGGATGCCGAGCGTGCTGACGATTTCGAAGACTTCCGCGATCTCCTGCCAAGTCGCACCGGCGTCTAGAGCCCGCTCGATATGGTACTTGAGCTCCGACTTGTGCAGAGTCACCGGAGCAGCATGCACCGCGATGTAGAGAAGTTCCTTCTCCTTGACGCTGAGCGGGCCGCTCTTCTTCGGGACATCCTCGAACCGGCTGAATGTCTCAAAATAATCCGGATCCAGGCGCAGGACATTTTCCTTCTCCTCTGTCCAGTAGCCGTCGTGGTCGTCCATATAAGCCTTTTTCAGCGCTTTCTGGCGGTCCGTGAGTTCCATCGCGGCCAGATAGACGCCTCTGTTCTCGCAGGCTTCATAGAGAAGCGGGACGCCGAGCGCGTAGCTGCAGGTGCCGACCATGCTGGTGATCTCCAGCGTCTCAAGGATCTCCCGGACGCTGATGCCGAGCTGCAGGCTGTGCTTCATATGGTTCTTCAGGCCGTTTGCGTTGAGGCAGCCGGTCACGGAGTCGATCGCCACGCAGATCAGCTTGCGCATCTTGATGTCAAGGATCTGTCTCTTTTCGGCGACAGACGAATAATCCGCATAGGCGTCTACAATCGCCGCGTCCAGTTCAAGGATCGTATCCCACATGGCGTTCCATTTCCAGGCGCCGCGTGCTTCAATAAAATGCTGTTTTGCCTCCTCCTGATAAGGGGTCCACTGTCTTTCCATCGTCATCTCCGTTCTGCCGCTGTGCGGCTTTTCATTTTCTGATAAATATCAAAACTCCTCCGTTGCCCGAACCGGCCAGCGGAGGAGCCGTCATGTCTTAATCAAAGGCTGAGTCCGACAACCGTTCCGTTGTAGATCGCGTTCACGCCGTTGGACGCCTTGTTCGCATCGCCGAGCACGATCAGTTTGCCGCCGAAATCCTTCATCTCCTCCTCAAGCGGGTTGTAGGAGCCGAAACCGAAAGCCAGGATGACGGAATCGAAACCGCCGAGATGTACCAGCTCGCCGTCCTTCTCGTAATCCACGCCGTCGGGATATACATGCTTGACGGTCGCGGAGGTGATCAGTTTCTCGCCGTGGGACAGGAGGCGCTCCACCAGAAGCTTCCTGACAGCCGGATGATCCTGTACCGCGATCGTGTCTCTCATCTCGATGACGGTCACATCGTAGCCGTGTTCGCCCATGAAGTCCGCCGTCTCCGCGCCGTGAAGGCCGCCGCCCAGCATGAGGACCTTCGGTCCCGGGGCGATCTGCCCTTCGAGGATCTCGCGGTTCGTGAGGCAGCCCGCTTCGCGAAGTCCCGGGATGCCCGGACGGAGCGGCTGGCCGCCGGTAGCCAGGATCAGGACATCCGGCTTGTACGCATCGACCATCGCTCTGTCGGCGACAGTATTGTAGAGAGTCTCAACGCCGTACTTTTTGCACATATTGGCGTAGTAGACGACGGCGCGCGCCAGCAGCTGCTTGTGCGGCGGCACGCAGGCCTGGCGGAACTGGCCGCCCGGCATCGAACCTGCCTCCACAAGGCGGACCGTATGGCCGCAGGCCGCTGCGGTCCAGGCTGCGTTGAGGCCGGTAAGACCCGCGCCGATGACCATGACCTTCTTCGGCTCTTTGGCCGGTGTGATCTTCATCGTGGTCTCGCGCATCGAGAACGGATTGATCATGCAGCCGCGGAAGATCCCGCCGTGGCCGTAATTGTCGTAGCAGCGCTGCAGGCAGCCGACGCAGGGAGCGATCTCCTCCTCGAGACCGGCAGCCGCCTTGTTGATGAAATCGGGATCCGCAAAGAGAGCGCGCCCGATGGTGATGAAATCGACCTTGCCCTTCCTGAGGAGCATCTCCATGTACTCCGGCTCATTGATGCGGCCGGCGACCGCGACCGGGATATTCACGACGGAACGGACTTCCTCAGCCGGATCGACGTTGTAGCCTGTCTCCACAGCCGCAGGAGCGATGCCGTAACCGACGCCGTTCATACCGCCGGAAATGTTGATCAGGTCCGCTCCGGCCGACTCAAAGACCATGGCGATCGCCGCCGTGTCTCTCGCGTGATTGCCGTCGGAGACCATGTCGTCGCCGTTGAGACGCACACTGACCGGATAATCGTTTCCGCAGGCTTTCTTGATGCCCTCGATGATCATGACCGGAGCCTTGGTGCGACCCTTGATGCTGCCGCCGAACTCATCGGTGCGGCGGTTGGCGCTCGGTGAAACGAAATCGTTCAGGAGATAGCCGTGGGAGCAGTGGACCTCGACCATGTCGAAGCCGGCCTTCTTCGCGCGGACGGCAGCGGCGATAAAGTCGTCGATCAGGCTGTAGACTTCAGCTGTCGTCATCTCGTCCGGCGTGATTCTCTCATCCTGCTTCGGGATCGGGCTCGGCGCCATGACCCTGACGATGGACCTGCGGCCACCGTGCTGCAGCTGGAGGCAGATCTTAGCACCGGCCGCGTGGATCGCGTCCGTGAGCTTCCTAAGGCCGGGGATCATGTCGTCATTTGCGACGGAGATCTGATGATCCGAGGAACGTCCTTCCTCATTGACAAATGCATACTCTGTGATGATCAGGCCGATGCCGCCGTCGGCTCTCGACTTCAGGTAAGCGATCAGCTCGTCGCTGATTGTTCCGTCCGGATGTGCAAGCGCCGCGGACATGGGAGCCATGATCGCCCTGTTCTTTATTTCCAGATTTCCGATTTTTCCGGGAGAAAGTAATTTTGTATATTTGACCATAATCTGCCTCTCTTCCTTTTATTTGACCTTCATGTCCTTGCACTTTGAAACGATCTGGTCGAGTGCGTCCGCGATGACCAGCTGGTCCGTGTTGAGGCACACGATCGAGCTGCCCTCGTCGATGACCTTCTGCACATGTTCCGGTTTCTGGCCGGTGGCCGGAGCCGACGGACAGGCCATGAACCAGATGTTGTGTTTGCGGCAGATCTCGATCGTCTTGAGATAGCCTTCCTGCACTTCCTCCGGGAATGTTCCGTCTTCCCTGAGGCCGCCCAGAGCCTGGCCGAAGTCCGCCTTGCCGAACATCACAATGTCTCTGCCCGGCTTCAGGACGGAAATAATTTCCTCAAGATGATCGACCGCTTCCGGATCCTCGATCATCGGAATGAAGGAGACCTCGGCGGCTTCCTTCATATATTCCTGCCAGTTCTGCGGACGGAAACCGTCAGCGTGATTCGAGCGGCAGGTGCTGGCCGTGCCGTTCGGCGGATAGCGGAGCGCTCTCTGCGCTTTAAGGGCTGTCTCACCGTCGCGGACGTGGGGGATCAGGACGCCCTTGACGCCCATCTCCACGAGGCTGCGCATCTGCCACGGGATGACATCCGGGAGACGGACCAGCGGGGTCACGCCGTTGAGCTCCGCCGCCATGACCATGATCTCGACAGTCTCCCTGTCCATGATCGCGTGCTCGGTGTCAATGATCGTGAAATCCATTCCCACAGACCCGGCGATGTACTGGATGGTGGGATCCTTCAGGTAGTTGAAAAATCCAATCGGTGCTCTGCCTTCCGCAAGCGCTTTGAAGATCTTATTTTCTCTCTTGATCATTTTTGTCACCTTTCTCTGCCCTTATCAGTCTTCTGTCGTCACAACATCCTGATAGAAAAATCTGTGCTCGTCCAGCACCGCCTGCCACTCGATGCCGGTGATCTTTGCGATCACGACCGTGAAATGGCTCGGAAGCTCCGGATCGCCGGAACCGACCTTCGTGCCGGGCATCAGATGTCCGCAGACTGTCGCGTCCTTGTTGCTGGCGGTGCAGTGCGCGTGCACGTACGGTGTGCCGTCGCCGCCCATTGAGCCGAGCATGTGCCATTTCTGTTCCACTGTCTCAAGATAGCCGGGGATCGTCGGATACATGCTGTCGATCACTTCATCCGCGTTCTTGCCTTCCGGCAGCTTCACGACGGTGGTGCCGATCGTGCCCTGCAGGCTCATCTCGCACTTGCCTTCCATCGTCGCGATGACGACATTCAGTCTCGGATCGATAAAGCTCTTGTTGAACGGGAAATGCTGATAGGTGAAATCGACGCCCGCTCCGCTTCCGTCCAGGATCACGCCGGTCCTGATATCATATTTCGCACAGATCTCGTAGATAGCCTGAAGGATATCCTCCCCCGGCAGCAGCCTTGCATAGTAAACGTCTGAAATCTTTCCTGCCTGTACCAGTCTTTCCATGATTTGCTCCTTTTTCTCCGAATTATTTTGATGGAACCAACAAAAACACATTATTTATCGGCGGTGATGCCGCAGAACGTCGTGCCGGACCATGCTTCATACTTGTGCTGGACCTCGATGCAGTCCGCCTTGCCGCCGCACTCCGCGATCGGGATATTCCAGACCTGCGCGGTTGCCTGGGAGAAGAACGCCGGAACGTTGAGCTCCTTGGCGGTGGAAGTAAAGAGGTTGATGTCCTTGTACATGAGCTCCAGCGCGAAGTTCCACTTCTTGCCCTTGAAGAAAAGGTTCGGGAACTTAGCCGTCGCCGCATTGGAGGATCCGCCGGAGGAGGCGATGACCTTGATCGCGGTCTCGGGATCGATGCCGGCCTTGCCGCAGACGGCGACCGCTTCGGTCGTGGCAGCAGCGCAGAGGGCGGAAAGGAAGTTGTTGGCGCATTTGATCATGTCGCCGGCGCCGCTCGGGCCGATGTACATGACTTTCTCCGGATCGCCGAGCGTGTCGAGGATCGGTCTGCAGTATTCAAATGTCTTCGGATCGCCGCCGACCATGATCGTCAGGGTCTGCTTTGCGGCTCCGCCGACACCGCCGCTGACCGGGCAGTCGATGATGTCCATATCATGCGCCCGTAAAATCTCCGCCAGCTTCTTCGTGCTCATCGGGTCTGCGGACGTGCAGTCGACGATGACCGTGCCCGGCTTGCCGAGTGCAAGGATGCCTTCCGCACCGAGAACCATATCCTCGACCTGCTGGGATTTCGGCAGGGAGAGAACGAACATATCGCACTTTTTGATCATATCAGCCTGGGACTCGGAACCTTCCGCTCCGTTTGCCAGCATCTCTTCCACAGCGGCCTGCTTCTCCGCCGTTCTCTGCGGGCGATAGGTCGGGAGAACGATCTTCCACCCATCTTTCACCATGCCCTGGCACATCGGCATGCCCATGTTTCCGAGTCCGAAAAATCCGATTTTTTTCTCTCTAAGTTCCATTTTGACCCTCCATGAATATATTTTTGTAACAGCAGTGGTTAATAAAGTTCTATGCCTGTATAAACAGCAATTTCCATGCCAAATTGTATTTGGTTCAGCACCCCCTGCAAAGCAGCGGAATCACGGACGGAATGCTCGCATTCCGGACTGATTCAGCTGCTTT
>OCTX012107495.1_pt1 | contig 18173 bp, 19 predicted proteins | sample 1539691 | NCBI WGS metagenome assembly OCTX01 (sample SAMN02144231, study PRJEB22623) | gut metagenome | biome: sheep rumen | host: Ovis aries | place: New Zealand | reverse complement strand
TAACTGCATAGAAACATGTAATATTATACTATAATCAGACTTAATTCCGTTATTTAATTAAAAACGGACATCCAAATAAAAATTAACGCATAATAAATTTCAACATAATTTTTGATGACTTTCTTTTTTACCTTTGTTATAATGTTATTGGTGATAATATGAGTAATAGTATTAAGTACAATAATAGTGTAGTAAATTCAGCCATTAATACCGCAACTATTTTTCCAAGTCAATATGATAATTTAGGTCAAGAAATAGAAGAGGTTGTTAGCAGTATTATTAATGCTAACGGTTTTTCTAAATATGTTAATACATTAAGCAGCGGAACTTTATCTGGTTTAATTAGTGACTGTAGCAGTTATGAAGAACAAGTTATTACTACTATTAGAGAAATACAAATTAAAACTCTTGCATATAGTCATAACTCTGAAGATATCAATAACTTTATTAGAACATTAACCTATAAAGAATATAATTCACTTGATTTAACTCCTATAAGTAAATACATTAATGAAGAGACATTAAAAATTAAGGCTGATGCCATTATACCACATTCAAAAATTAGCGAAGAAGAAAGAGAAGCTAGAAAAAAGTATTTGATGCCTAACGGAGAAATGTCAGGTGATGAAGAACAAGAATTAGCATACATAACATCAATAGATGTTGATATTTGGACTGGTAGTGAACTCAAAACTCAAAACGTAAGAGTTAATACGAAACTTGCTGACAGGACAAAGGCTTTATTCAAAGAATTAGCTGACATAAAATATCCTATAGACTGGGGTGAAGGCTTTTATCAAGTTGAGGGTTATGAATGGAGAGCACCAAGCAGTGGTAGATTGTCAGACCATGGTTATGGTGGTGCTTTTGATATTAATGGCGAACATAATCCCCATGATTGGATAACATATGATGAAGTTCCTAATACACCATATAAAATTGATGAAAGAGTTGTTAATATAATGGCAAAATATGGATTTTATTGGGGTGGAGATTGGGAATTAGATAAAGAAAATACAGAATTAAATTTAAGACCTGATTATATGCATTTTTCATATACTGGTAGATAAAATAGGAAAAGGAGTATGTGGTTCTTATGAGTTTAGTTTCACCTATAATTATTAATTCAGAGCAAGCAAAATCAGCTGAAAATGATATTGATATTCATACAATATTAGATGGATGCAATAACATATTGTCCGATCTTAACAGAATCAATACCATTCATAGAGAATTTTCGGAAACAATTAATTCAATTGATAATGAAGCTTTATCAATCAATGATCATTCACCATTAGTCAAAAAAGCAGATAATTGTGATAATCAAATTATTGTTGCTAAGCACAATATAGAAAATATTATAGATAATACAATTAATACAGCTATAAGTGCATATAATAATCTACAAAATAAATATAATTCAGAATTTGCTCAAGAAATGGCAGAACGAATGCGTAGAGAAAATCTTAAAAACTAAACATTTTTAAGATTTTTTTTACTATTTTTTTACGCAACATAAATCAATCACACTCATTCTAATTAACATTGAATGATTTAAAATAATTAAAGATAAAATCATTTAATCAGAAAAAAAGACATTCTTATATGTCTATTTTCTATTTGGACCACAATTATTATTTCCAAAACCCCAAAATAGGAAGAAAATAAGAATTATAATAATAAATACCCACCAACTACTAAAACCATCATTATTCTGATTTGTTGAGTATGCAGGATATCCATAAGAGTACATAACATTCTCCTTTCATAATATTCTATGAAGAATATTATGTTTTGCTAATGATACTTACTCTACTGTAACACTTTTAGCTAAATTCTTTGGTTTATCAATACTACATCCTCTTTTATAAGCAACATAATAAGCAATCATCTGTAAGACTGGAACAACTAATATAGGTTGCAATTTTTTGTTAACTTTTGGCACTATAATTTTGTTTTCATACAAGCAATCATCAACTCCAACATAAATTGGAATTGCTCCTCTTGAAACAACCTCTTCTAAATTTGAAAAAGTTTTATCACGAGTAACTTCATCTGTAACAATCCCAAATACTATTGTTCCATCATCTATTAAAGAAATAGTTCCATGCTTCAATTCTCCAGCTTGATAAGCATCACTATGAATATAGGATACTTCCTTTAATTTTAAACTACCCTCTAAACTAATTGCGTAATCAACTCTCCTACCAATAAAGAAAACATCTTCATGCTGATAAACGGCATCTGCTAATTTTTTATAAAAACCACTTTTATCAAGTAATACTTTTAGATTCTGAGGAAGACTTTCTAAATCATTCAAATATTCCATAGTAGGTTTTAATTTATAAGATAGAAAACTTAAAATTAATACTTGTAATATAAAAGCTTTTGTTGTTGCAACTGCTACTTCTTTTCCAGCTTCGATAAGTATCTTATATTTACATTCTCTAGCAATTGTTGAACCTTCTACATTAACAATTGCTAGAGTTTCAACATTACTACTTAACGCCTTCCTCATTGCTGCAATTGTATCAGCAGTTTCTCCTGATTGAGATATCAAAACAACCAAAGTATCTTTTTCATAAATAATATTACGATAACGATACTCACTTGCCACATCAATTTCAACTCTTATTCCATCTTCTTCAAAAAAATTCTTACCAATTAATCCAGCATAATATGCAGATCCACATCCAACAATATGAATATCTTTATATTTATCTAAATTTGGTAACAAATTCATATTATTTTTATATTTTTTAATTAAATTATTTACTAACACAGGTTCTTCCATTATCTCTTTAATCATATAATGTTCATATCCACAAAGATTTACATCCTCATCACTTAAGTTACTTTCCTGTATCTCTCGCTCTATCTGCCATCCATCCTTTACAATTGTAAAGTCATCTTTTGTCAAAGTTACAATCTCATTTTCACCTAACAATATATACTTTCTCGTTAAATTTATAATAGCACCAATATCACTTGTAACAAAGAATTCTCCTTCACCAATACCAAGAATTAAAGGTGATTCACATCGCAAAGCATATAACTTATCAGCCTCATCATCATTAATAATAGCCAAAGCATAACTACCCTTTAATTCTTTTATAGCATTTTGAATAGCTTCATACATATTTCCCATATAATATTCATTAATTAAGGCAGCTATTACCTCAGTATCAGTACTACTTTTAAAAATAACACCCTTGTTTTGAAGACTTTCTCTAAGTAAAGCTGCGTTTTCAATAATTCCATTATGAACTAAAGTAATTTTTCCACTCTTTTGAGGATGTGCATTAACTTCACTAGGTTCCCCATGAGTAGCCCATCTAGTATGACCAATTCCCAAATGACTTTCTATAACATCTTCTTTAAGTATTTTTTTCTCTAAATTTTCGATTTTACCAACACTTTTAATAATTTGAATTCCATACTTATTCTTAAGTGCAATACCTGCTGAGTCATAACCCCTATACTCTAGTTTTTTTAAACCACTAATCAAAACATCTTTTGGATTTCTTTTTCCAATATATCCAACAATTCCACACATAAAAAATCCCCTCAACTTATAACTAAAAAGAGAAGTTTAAAATTTCTCTTTTAACGTATTATCTCTTCTTCATCAAAAATGAAGTTTAACTTTTCACTAGTATTTTTCTTTTTATTTATAAGCTCATTCTCTTTCTTAGATTTTATAAAAACATTCTGATAACTCAATTCAATATTCTTCAAGTTTGTCATCCTTAATGATTGTTCTGGAGTCAAAGCTGTATTTGCTTGCATTAATTCTAAATTCAAAAGTTCAGAAGTGTCATCTTGATATACCAAACTATTATTTTCATTAGCATAATATACATAGATATTCCTATTTTCATATAAAGCCTTTATATAAACTTCATACTTTTTTGCTGTTCGTTTAGTAATTTTACAAGCAGCCGACTTTACTTCTCCGATATTTTGCTTTTTAAGATCAGAGTAAGCCACTTTTATTAAATACGCACAATTAGCTTTATTTTCACTATTTTCTTTCCAATACTTTATGTTATGAGTACCATTTAAATTAAAACTTACTAAAGAAAAGAACAATACTAACAAAAAAGCAGCATATATAGCAAGTGCCATAGGTGCATTAACTCCGCCCTCTTCTTTCATAATAGTCAATAAAGTAAAGTTATCTGTCCCTTCCATTCTCTTTAATATTTTTTCAACCTTTCTTTTAGCTATAAATACATAATAGTAATTAAACAAAAATCCTAAAAGTATCATTATAATAATAAAAAACACAATTAAATATTTTCTTACAAACACAATAAATATCCCAGTTATCAACAATCCAATAATTCCAGTTATATATAATTTTCTATATAACAAATACATCCAATTTAACATAAAAGCCCAAATATTAAATGGCCACTTTTTTATTTGTTTATAGTCCTCACCAATATAAGCTTCTAAAAAAGATTCATTCTCATAAGAAAACGAGGTTTCATTAAACGTATCCTTTTTATTTTTTATTTTAAAATTTTTTTTCTTTTTACCATCATTAATACTAATAATATTATTAATATCAGTACTATTAGTTTCTGAAGAGTCCACCATTAAGTCTTTCTCAACTGAATCTGATGTATCATTCACACCAACATTATAATAACCACATATAGTACAAAACTTTTCATTTTCTTTTAAGATCTTACCACACTTTTTACACTTCATTATATCACCCACTTATTATTTAATCTTCCGACAATCTCTCATATTTACTCTTATTTTTTTCTTCATACTCTTTTATTTGATCTGCAAATATATTATCAAACTGAGGTATTGCTTTATTTATAACATCTGGATATATATTTTTACTATTCATAATAGCTTTTTTAAAATCCATCACATTAACTTCATATCTATTATTATACAAAGCATTAGAAAACGCCTGCTGAATAATTGTCAGAGAAACATCAGGATAACGAGAACCTATTTCATATATTCGCTTATACTCACTTGTAATATCAGTAATAAACTCCATTAATTTATTTTGTACAAATGGTGTATACATCAGTTTTGCGCCCATTTTTTTCTCTATCTTTGGAAGAGTTCCAATTAGTATTTTAATATTTTCTTCCCTAGTTGGCTCTAAAACTTCAACCTTTTGAAAACGTCTTACAAAAGCCTTATCTCTCAAAATATAACGTTCATATTCTTCTGTAGTTGTTGCACCTATTACTTTTATATCACCTCTATCTAGAGCAGGTTTAAACATATTAGCAAAATCTATAGAATCACTACTTCCTCCCATAAGTGTATGGATTTCATCTATAAATAATATTAGTTTAGTCTCATTCTTCAATTCCTCAATTAACGTTTGAACCTTTGATTCACCTGTTATAGGATCTTCGCCTAACAATGCAGAAGTATTCAATTTAATAACTTGATAACCTTTAAGTACATCTGGAACTTCATTTTTTTGAATTCTATAAGCCAAACCTTCAACTATAGCTGTTTTACCAACACCAGGTTTTCCTGTCAAAATAGCCGATTTTTCTGACATTAACAAAATTAAAATCAATTGCTTTATCTGCTCATCTCTACCAATTGCAGGATTAGTTATATATTCCTTATTTTGAAAGTTTTCACCATAATATTTTAAAACACTAATTCTTTTTTTCTTTATATCAAAATTCGAATTACTTTCTTTACCTAAAAAATCTAAATCCATTTTCACACATCCCAATTTTTTCTATTATACCATACTTTTAACTCATAAAAATATTGAATTACAGTTTACCATTATAATGTTTATTTATTTTTAAAAAATATATTTTCAAATAGCATTATAAAAACACCTAAAGTTATTGCAATATCTGCTAAATTAAATATTGGAAAATCAACTTTAAAAAAAGAAAAAGAAAGATAGTCTATAACACTATGATAAATAATACGATCTAACAAATTTCCTAAAATACCACCTAAAATCATTCCCAAAGATAAAATAGATATTTTTGTAAATTGACGTTCTTTTTTTATATAATTATACAAAAAAGCAATAAAAACAACCGTAATTAAAATAATAAAAAGAGTATTATCTTTAAAAATAGAAAAAGCCGCTCCTGTATTTTTTACAAAATATATTTGAAAAAAGCCAGGAATAATCTTAATCTTATCATATAAATTCATTATATTATTTACACAATTTTTTATTAATTGATCAAATAGAAAAATAATACTTGCTATTATATATATGCTTCCTTTTTTATTCATTATTTTCTCCTTCGATTATCTTTAGTTTTTCAATAATTACTTGAATAATATCTAATCTTTTCTCCACATGACCTCTTATTTTTACTAAACAACCTTTTTCGATCATTGAATATAAATTATATGTCTTTGGAAATAAAACAAACTCTTTACTACCAGTATCATCACTACAAGTTAGAAATGCCATTTTAGTACCTTTCTTAGTAGAAATCACTTTTACTTTTTCGACAAGAACCAATACATCTACAGTTTTATCAAAATAATCATCTAAAATATGCACTGGAATACAATGTGGATTATTTTTCTTATATATAATAGTTGGATGAGAAGAAAGATAAAAGCCAAAAATTTCTTTCTCTTTATCTAACAAAAAACTTTTAGGAAAATCTTTTTGCTTTTCTATTTCTGGCTTTATTACCAAAGAAGAATCTATATCAATTGTTAGTTCGGCATAATTAAATAAACTATCTAAATTATAAATCAATGTAGCCCTATTATAACCAAACTCTTTAAAAACATCTGCATAAATTAAGTCCTCAAATGTTTTCTTTCCAATACCAGCAATACAAAGTCTACTAAAGCAATCATAAATATCTTTAAAACGACCTTCTTTTTTAGCAGTAGCAATTTGATTAGAAATAACATTTCCGATTCCTTTAATATTAGATATTGGATATATTATCTTATCATCCTTCACAATATACTTTGTTTCACTATTATTTATAGTTGGTTTTTCTATTTGAATATTACAAGATTTTGCTTCTATTATATATTCATTTGTCTTAATCTCACTACCCATAACATTCGATAATAAATTAGAAAAAAATATTGTTTCATAATGACACTTCAAGTAAGCCATCTTATAAGCAATGATTGAATATACAACAGAATGCGACTTATTAAAGCCAAATCCTGCAAAATTTAATATCAAAGAAAACACTTTTCTAGCCTGGGACATAGAATGTCCCTTTTCAACACTTTTTTGAATAAACTTATCCTCTTCAGACTTCAATAAATCCAATTTTTTCTTGCTCATAGCTCTGCGTAAAATATCAGCATCTGCTAAAGAATACCCCGCATAAACATTTGCTATTTGCATAATCTGTTCTTGATAAATCAAAAAACCATATGTGTTCTTTGTTATCTTTTCAAAAGAAGGATCAATATAAGTTACTTTTTCTTCACCATGCTTTCTTTTTATATAAGAATCTATATTTAAAGCTGCCCCAGGACGGAAAAGAGCAATTGCCGCAAAAATATCTTCAAAAGTATTTGGTTTCAGTTTTCGTAAAAAATTTCGCATTCCTGAAGATTCAAATTGAAATATACCGCAAGTATTAGCCGTTTCAAATATTTTTAAAGTTTCTGAATCATCTAATGGAATTTTATTAAAATCTATATCTTCACCATAAACTATTCTTATATCATTTAAAATATTATCAATTAAAGTAAGATTCTTTAATACTAAAAAATCCATCTTTAATAATCCTAATTCTTCTAAATATTCCATAGAATAAGACGTAAGATAAATATTATCACTTTTAACTAAAGGAATAATCTCATCCAAATCAATTCTACTCATAACAATTCCAGCAGCATGTGATGAAGTATGCCTAGGAAACCCTTCCAATTTTTTAGCAATTTTAAACATTGTAGATAAATTAGTATCACTCTCAATCCGCACCCTAAAAGATTCATTCTTTTCGTAAATGTCTTCTAACTTATCTTTTGTCATACTTGGAATAAACTTGCATAAAGAATCAACTTTATAAATAGGAATATTTAAAACTCTAGACACATCCCTTATAACCTGCTTTGCAGCCATGGTACCAAAAGTAATAATTCCACTAACACGCTTATCACCATACTTCTTTTTAACATATTCTATAACCATATCTCTTTTATCATCAGGAAAGTCAGTATCAATATCAGGCATTGTTTTTCTAGAAGGATTTAAAAAGCGTTCAAACAAAAGATTATACTTTAAGGGATCTATTTCTGTAATACCTAAAGAATAGGCAACTAGACTTCCTGCAGCACTTCCTCTCCCCGGACCAACTAATACTTTATTTTTTTTTGCAAAACGAATAAAATCATAGACAACTAAAAAATAATTTGCAAAGCCCATTTTATTGATAACATTCAGTTCATAAATCAATCTTTCTTTATATGTTTCTGATACCTCACCATTTAAACGTTTATTTAGCCCCAACCTACACAAATCAAAAAGATACTTTTTAGGATCTGTACATTCATATACTGGAAGTAAAGGCTCAACCTTCGGAAAAACAATATTACAAGAGTTAGCTATAAGATACGTGTTTTTCAGACCTTCTTCTTCGCTTAATTCTTCAACAAATTCAATATATAGTTCATGGTTCATAGTATCATACGAAAAAGCATCTGTTATAGTTTTACCATCACGAATACGATACAAATATGCTAAAACTTCAGCATCTTTTCTAATTTTATATAAGTTCTCGCGAAAAAATACAATTTTTTTAGTGATAATTAAAGATTCTTTTTCCTCATCTTTATTAGCATACCCTAAATATAAATCTAAATATATATTACCTAGTTCATCATAATTTTCTTTATATAAAAAAGGCAAAATAGCAATTAAACTCTTATTATATTTTTTTAAATCTGCTATATTTACAATTCTCTCACTTTGTATAGTAGAGAGCTTAATTAAACTTTGATAACCATTGTAATCCTTAGCAAATAATACAATTATAAAATTATTAAGCCTAACTTCTAAACCTATAATAGGTTTTATATTTTTCTTTTCACAGGCTTTTATAAAAATCATTGTTGCATACATGTTAGTATCTGCAATTGCTATTTGGGAGATGTTTTTTTTCAAAGCAAAAGAAACTAAATCTTCTACCCTTAATAAACTTGAAAGTAAAGTGTAATTACTCTTATTATATAAAGGAATATACATAAAAACACCTCCAACTTTATTTTACCACACAAACTAATTTTTTCTATTAAAAAAAACAAACAAACAAAAGTGTTTTATTTGACTTTCTTGACTTTTTATGTTAAAGTTATTAAGCAAATGAGAAAACCAAAGGAGGGAATTAACATGGCTACAAATGCTTCAAAAAGAAAAGGTAATGTAAAAAACATAAGGTCTCATGCTTTAAACGCTACTAAAAAAAGACAAAATTTGAATACCCAAGTTTTTACTGATAAAAATGGAGTTAAGAAAAGACTCTCAGTAAAAGAAATTAGAACTGAAAAAAAGAATGAAAAAGCTGCTTAATTAATAGCAGTTTTTTTATTGACAAATAAATCCTTGAGCCAACATCTCATTCTGAATTATTTCTTTCTCAGTTCCCGCAACATAGTCAACCTTTGTAGAAAAGTGCGTTTGCTGGATTTCTGGAAGTTTTTTTAAATCTAATTTTAGTAAATCTGCTTTTACAGTTGATATTATTTGCGTTAAATCCTGACTTTGTGTAACTGTAATACTATATCCATCCAACTGATTTAAAAATGATTGATATCCAACTGCATACCCCTGCATTGTTTGCATTGCCACCTGATTACCAGCAATGGCATTAATAGAAAACACTTTTGTAAATCCAATCAATCTATTGCTTTTAAAACTATAAGAAACATCATACACCGTATCTGTACCATCAGGATTATTCACAACAATTTTTGAACACTTTAATTCTGTAGTTGCTAAAACTTCTTTATTTTTATTTGTTTGAATTTTTCTTTCTTCTATTTTATTATTTTTACTATTTAATGATTCAACAACTTTAAAAGAGGTCCCAATTGTTAAAAGTAATATCCCTATAACAGCTACAATAACAGCAGGCTTCTTACTAGTTAGTTTCTCAATCCTAGCGACCTCCTGAACATCTTTTAAATTTAAAACCTGAGTCTCTTGTAACTCCTGTTGTGTCATTTGTTGCTTACCCATTATTTCTTCTGCTGATATTTGTCTTGGCTGCACTGAATTATTATTCACTTGAGTATTATACTGACTATATTGCTGTTGATGATTTTGTCCATTATATTGATTTTCCATTTGAATCTGACTACTACTATGTTCTTCCATATTATTATTTTGACTTTGTAATTTATCTTGGTTCATCACAACCACCTCTACCTTAATAATATTATAACAATTAATTATACAAAAAAACAATAAGAAATTAGCTATTTATGGTTATTTTTTATTAGTGTTCATTTTATTTTAAAACATCTTTAAAGACAAGACCATCAAGCATAACATAAAATAGACAGCTTTTTTTAAATATAAACATCAAAAAAACCTTTAGAAAAAATTTCTAAAGGCTTTTTATGACTATTTCTAATTATTTTTATTTCTAGCATCATACTTTTTACGTTCTTCAGTATTTAAAATTCGTTTTCTAAGTCTTATATTGTTTGGTGTTATTTCAATAAGCTCATCAGAATTTATATATTCAAGTGCATATTCCAAAGTTATTTTACGAGGGCGATCTAGAACTACCGTATGATCACTACCAGCTGCCCGAGTGTTAGTCAATTGTTTGCCTTTTACAACGTTTACAGCTAAATCATTATCACGATTACACTCTCCTACTATCATTCCTTCATAGACTTCTTCTCCAGGCTCTATAAACATTGTACCACGATCTTCTAAATTACCAAGAGAATAAGCAGTAGCATTACCATTTTCCATAGAAACTAAAACTCCAAGTTTTCTTTCGCCTATTACTGCATTTTCATAAGGTAAGTATTCCTTAAATGAATGGTTCATAATACCATAGCCCTTTGTTAAAGTCATAAAATCTGTTGAAAAACCAATTAACCCACGAGATGGTATAGTATAAAGTAGTCTTACCTGATTTTCAAAAGTAGACATATTATCCATTTTTCCACCACGTATTCCTAACTGTTCAATAACACTTCCAACGCTTTCTTCTGGAACCTCTATTTGTAATTCTTCATAAGGTTCATATTTTATTCCATCAATTTCTTTTATAATTACACTTGGCTTAGAGACTTCTAATTCAAAGCCCTCTCTTCTCATATTCTCAATTAATATTCCTAAATGTAATTCACCACGCCCACTTACCAAAAAAGATTCATTAGTAGCTTGTTCAACTTTTAGAGAAACATCTTTTTGAGTTTCACGAATTAATCTTTCTTCAATTTTTCTAGCTGTTACAATTTTTCCATCTCTTCCAACCATTGGTGAAGAATTTGTTCCGAATGTCATTTGAAGAGTAGGTTCATCAATATGTAAAGGTGATAATGGTAAAATATTGTCATTATTACAAACAGTTTCTCCAACAGAAATATCAGCAAGCCCAGCTATTGCAATAATATCACCAGCTTCAGCTTCTTCTATTTCAATTCGATTATACCCGTAATATCCGAATAATTTTTGAATTCTAAACTGTTTTTTTGTTCCATCCAATCTGCAACAAGTAACCATCTCTCCTACTTTAATTTTTCCATTATGTACCTTTCCAATACCTATTCTTCCAACAAATTCGTTATAATCTAACAATGCTGGTTGAAATTGCAATGGAGCTTCAACATCACCAGTTGGTGAAGGAATAAGTTCAATAATTTTATCTAATAACTCACTAAATCCAGGGGTCTGAGTAGTTAAATCATCAGATAAAGAACAAGTATTATTAATAGCAGATGCATAAATAACATCAAAATCAAGTTGATCTTCATCTGCTCCTAGCTCAATAAACAAATCTAAAACTTCATCAACAACTTGACTGCATCTAGCACTTGGCTTATCAACTTTATTAATAACAACAATAGGTTTAACCCCGGCATCAAAAGCCTTCTTCAAAACAAATCTAGTTTGTGGCATTGCTCCTTCGTATGCATCAACAACAAGAAGAACCCCATCAACCATATTCATAATACGCTCTACTTCACCGCCAAAATCAGCATGCCCCGGAGTATCTAAAATATTAATTCTTACTCCTTTATAATCAAGAGCAGTTGTTTTAGCCAATATTGTTATTCCGCGTTCCTTTTCTAAAGCATTAGAATCCATTGAAACATTAGAAACATCTTCATTATCACGAAACATTCCTGAATGCTTTAAAATACCATCAACCAAAGTCGTTTTACCATGATCTACATGAGCTATTATTGCTACATTTCTCTTTTGCATACACATACACCTCTTTATACATCGCTACCAATTATAACATACAATTACCAAAAATACTAGAAATTTCTATTTTTTCTTTTTTAATACAAAAATCTTTTCTTTTCTAATTTTTTTATAAAAAAAACTTAAAAGAAAAAGAAAAATTAATAATCTAATAGGCGTTTTTAAATAGCTAACATAAGTTTTTAAAATAATCCAATTTTCTCCTAAAGCATAACCAAAATATACAAATATTAATGTCCAAGGAATCGAACCAATAGTTGTATAAATTAAAAACTTAGTAAAAGATAATCGCATAATTCCAATAGGAAGAGAAATTAGTGTTCTAACAATTGGAAAGTTCCTACCAATTAATGCCGAAAACATTCCGTATTTATTAAACCAAGAATCACTTTTCTCAATGTCATCTTCTTTCATAAAAAAATACTTTCCATATTTTTTTATAAAAGGTTTACCTCCAAAATATCCCATAAAATATATAACAATAGCACAAAAAACACTTCCTAATAATCCTACTATAAAAGCACCTAGAAAAGAAAATATACCCTTTCCAGCTAGTATTCCTCCTGTAGCTAATATAAGTTCACTTGGAATAATAATAATAACAGCTTCCAACACCATTCCTAAAAACATTCCAAAATATCCATAATTACTAATTAAATCAATTACAAAATTTGACACACAATCACCCAATAAAGTATATGATTATTTTTCCAAAACAAAACAAAAAAACTGCTTACACAGTTTTTCTCTTATTACTTAATAGTAATTAATTCCTCAATATAATCTTTTAAAGATATATATTCTTTTTTTCCTAATCCATCAAGTTTCTTATGATGATTTTTCATAACTCCGCCATTATATGCTTTTAACATTTCATAGTCATTATAATTATCTCCAATCACATAAAGTAAATTAATATTTAAATATTCAATATTAAATAATTTTTTCAAAGCATTCTTCTTATTAACACTTTTATTAATAATATTAACATGATATCGACTAGCATAAATATAAACATCTACTTTCTTTTTTATCGATTCAACAATTTCTTTTCTTTGAAAATCATCATTACAATAAATAACAATCTTAACACAATCACTATGGTTTTCAGTATGATTATATCCATCATCTAAATAATAATGCCAATTATTTTCTTCCGCAAACGAAACTATTTCGTCAACTTCTTTTTTATCTAATAAAATAGCATTCAAACAATAATCCATATTATTGAAGATCTTAGCTCCATCTTCACATATTAAATAAGTATAAGGAATATCTTCTTCTATTAATACCTTTTTTAAATCAGGATAACTTCTACCAGTAATAATACAAAATATATTTCCTAAAGAAACAAATCTTTTTATTGCCGCAATATTTTCTTTTGTCTTTTCTTTATCATTTTCTAAATAAATTGTATTATCAAAATCACTTGCTAAAATTTTCATATTGATAATCACCACTATTATTATAAATTACTTTCAATATCATCTTCAATAAAAAACATATATTATGTATTTTATTTAAATATTCCTTTAAAAATAGAATTTAAGCCCTTACTAATAGCTTTATCTAATACCTTATTAACAACTTTATTACTAGCTTTTTTCTTTAATTTTTCAACAGGATCGTTTTTCTTTCTTTGTTCTTCCTCTCTTTTTCTTTTTGCCTCTTCTCGTTCTTTCTCTCTTTTTTCTTTTTCTGCAAGTTTTTGAGCTTTTTCTTCTTCTTTTTCCTGAATAATTCTTTGTTTTTCCGCTGTCTCTAATTCTAGTTTTTCTTTAATTAACTTATCCAACTCTTCATAAGCTGAATCTCTTTCTAAAACTTCATCATATTTTCCAACCAAACTAGAAGAGTTAATCACTTTATTTCTAGTAATATCATCAATTACTCCCATCCTACTCTGTGGAGGAAGAACCACTGCTTTTTCAACAACATCAGGCTCACCATTTTCGTTTTGAAAAGATACTAATGCTTCTCCTATTCCAAGTTCTAAAATTGCTTCTGATGTATCAAATTTGGGATTAGTTCGAAAAGCATCAGCTGCTACTTTAACAATACGTTGTTCACTAGGAGTATACGCTCTCAAAGTATGCTGAACTCTATTTCCTAATTGGGCAATTATTTCATTTGGAATATCGGTTGGACTTTGAGAAATAAAATACAAACCAATTCCTCTTGAACGGATTAGTTTCACCACTTGAGTAATCTGCTTTAGTCGATAACTTGGCATTCCATTAAACAACAGATGTGCCTCATCAAAGAAAAAGACAATTCTTGGTTTCTCCAAATCACCAACCTCCGGCATTTTATTAAATAGTTGTGTTAATAACCATAACAAAAAAGACGCATATAAATCTGGTGATTTAAATAATTCTACTGCATCTAAAATATTAATTATTCCCTTACCATTAACATCCATACTTAAAAAATCATTAATATCAAGTTCAGGTTGTCCAAAAAACTTATCAGCCCCTTGATTTTCAAGTGTCAACAAGCATCTCTGGATTACACCAACAGATTGAGTAGTAATATTACCATATCTTGTAATAAAATCATTTCTATTATCACCAACATATTGTAATAGCAAGCGTAAATCTTTTGTATCATCTAGTTTCCAATTATTATCATGGGCTATTTTAAAAACAATAGATAAAACTCCTTCTTGTGCTTCAGAAAGGCCAAGCATCATCGAAAGAATATCAGGACCAACTGTATCAATAGAAGTTCGAATAGGATGACCACCAACTCCAAAAACATCCCAAAATCTAACAGGAAAACTTTTATATTGAAAATCAGATAAACCCAGTTTTTGAAGCCTTTTATCCAATCCCTCAGTTGCCTCACCTGCTAATGCAGTAGCTCCCAAGTCTCCCTTTACATCAGCTAAAAACACAGGAACACCAGCATCACTAAACGATTCTGCCATCACTTTCAAAGTAATTGTCTTTCCAGAACCACTAGCTCCTGTAATTAAGCCATGACGATTAGCTTTATTTAATAAAATAGCTAATTCTTTATCATCACTTTTTCCAACGAGTATTTTATTATCCTTATACATACAATACCTCCTTATTTGATTATATCACAATTAAAAATATTTATATTATTTATCTTCTGGCACTGGATCATATCCACATTTACCAAAAGGATTACATCTTAATATTCGTCTTAACCCCATTAAAAATCCCATAAATCCATACTTCTCAACTGCCTGTTTCATATACTCAGAACACGTTGGCTGAAATCGACATAAAGAATGAGTATGTAAAGGCATATTTTGATAATATTCAATAATTCTTATAAAAACTTTTCTCATATCTTTCTCCTTCTTTATTCTACCAGTTTTTTCAAGAAAAGTCTTTAATTTATTAAAATACAAAAAAAAGCATCTCAAAAGATACCAATAACATAATAAAGTTAATTATCAATACCCATCAAAATGATTTTATTTTTGTACTTCTAGTTATTTAATTTAATGTAATTTCAAAATATAATAATAAGTAATTGTTTATTAATCCATATTACCAACCTGTTCCAAAATTCTCCAATTTATAAGATTCATTTTCACTATTATACTTTAATACACCAACACGACTAATATTATTGACCCATCCAAGCCCAAGATTGTATTCACCATCAACTACAATTAATTCATTATAATCAACACCTTCAGCTGGTTGCAATTGACAAGTTACTTCAAAAACGATATCTTTTTTCTTTACCTTCATATATTTCAAAAACTTATTATTTTTTTCTTTATCTGTATAAACTTTAGTAACATTAAAACGAACATTGGAAATTTTATTTTTATAAATATTATTTTTAAACTCTTCTTTTAATGTTTTTTCTATTTGATATATAGCTACATAATTACCGATTTTCTTATCTTTAATTGCCCTAAATACTCCTCAAACGAAATACCTTTATCCATAATCTCCTTTGCCAATTTCGAACTACCCACATATCTTAAATGCCAAGGTTCATAAGCATACCCATTATATCATCCTTGCCATCAAGATATCCCAAAATAAAACCATAAGCAGCAAGTTTTTCATGAATCTTAGCAAAAGTTTCCTTATCAGCTATCATATCATCATTTTCATATATTAATTTTCCTTTTTTTCTTAAACATATATCAACAGCAAGACCTGTACGATATTCTGAATATCCCGGAACAGCAACATACTGTTTTACATATTCGATTCCTTTTTCTGAATCAACTGACCACTCATCCCCACAGTTCTTGTTGTGCTTTTACAGATCTATACACACTATCAAGCTCAATATTAATCCCTTCAGTAGCTAAATCTTTAGCTAACTTCTTTTATTGCTCATATGTCTCTTCTTCTATTTGAATATTTTCACCACAAGCATTTTTAGTATTCACTAACTTCACACTTTTTTCCCAATTATCAGGTAACTTAGCATATCTATTCACTAATACCAAATAATCATACTTAGCATTTTCCTTCTTTAACATATGAAAATCATCCACTCCACTTCTATTAAGCAAAACTAACCAATTATATATAAACATTATCTTAGAAGTTTAAACTTTCTCAGTTACCAAAGAAATTATACTAATTCATATAATATATATCACATTACCAAGTTTTTTTGATTTTGTCTTCTTTTAGGAAACTTTTTTTAAAACCAACTGAGCATTAGCCTTTTTAATTCTTTCATCATCCTTTTTATGCCAAATATTCCAATCAGGACTATAATTTCTAGCATAAAATATCGTACAAGGATATATTGAAGCTAACCAAGTATAGCATTGTATAATATAATCAATAGACCAGTCTCTACTATATCCTACATCATCTGATAAAAAAGAGTCATGTGTCTCACAAGCTCTAACAACAATATCTGGCCTTTCAAAATAGTCAGCATCAGTCAACACCATCATATACTTAGAATAATCACGTATCAGTTCAGGGGTCGCAGACAAAACTTCACCATAAATTATTGGCAATTGCATAGACAAAGAAGAAATAACATTGGGAAAAAAGTTACTACCATCATAATCTTGAGGTAATGCAATTGATTTCGCAGCATCAAACCTAAAGCCTCTAACTCCTAGAGAAATATATTCATTTAACATATTAATCACTTTACGTTGAACAATTTTGCTATTAGGATTAAGCCCCGGCAATCCAAAACACCAATGCGTTACCTGATATCTATCATTCCAATTATCTATCCACTTTTGTGGTTTAAAACATTCACTATAATTTTTAAGCAATTCTTCATCTACGTTAGGATGTGGTTTTAAGAATTCAACATCATTATTTGCAACATGATTTATAACAACATCAGCCACTATAATAATACCAAGAGCTTCAGCCTTTTCACACAATTCGCGTAACTCATCCTTTGTCCCAAGTTGATTACCTATTTCAAATCCTAAAGGTTGATATAAATCCTTCCAATTACTGCTCAAAAAATTACGATTCGTTTGTAAAGGTGATATTTGTATAACATTAAATCCTGCTTTTTCTACATCACTTAATCGCCATATAATATCTCTAAGCGTACAATTAAACAAATGAAGTATTCTATAATTATTATAAAATTTTTTATCAATTTCATGATAACACATAAACTACCTCCAATTTACTTATAACACAATAAATAGAACAAGTGCAATATTTAATTTTTTAACTTTTTCACAATATTACTATCTTATTAAAATATTCTATTTTTCTAAATATTATCATTCAATAGAAGTTCTAATAAGTTAAGATGTATAATATAA
>OCTX012285486.1_pt1 | contig 18195 bp, 34 predicted proteins | sample 1539691 | NCBI WGS metagenome assembly OCTX01 (sample SAMN02144231, study PRJEB22623) | gut metagenome | biome: sheep rumen | host: Ovis aries | place: New Zealand | reverse complement strand
TGACAAGTTACACAAAGAGATGGAGGCACAGAAATGAGGTATTTGGAACACGGAGACATAATCACTATAGAAGGTGTTCGTTATTATGCACAGGGTGAGGCTGATTGGCCGTGCCAGAAATGTCACTTGCGAGGAGCGTTGTGTGACAAGTACTTCGGTAGTGAAGGCCCGTACGATTGTGCTAGTAACGGTGTCACTATACGTTCTGCGGCGTCTAAAATCGAGGATTTGCGCAAAGCGATTGAATACAACGAGGCGCTTATTAAGCGGTTAGAGGGAGATGGGAAAGAAGCGTAAGACATATAAGGTCAACGGAGTTGTTCTTGACCTAAAAATGCCACTCTCTAATGGCCTTATAGTCAATAGTGACATGGCTAAGAAAATGGTTGAAGAGTTCAATCGAAAAGAGCAAAGCATTAAGATGCTAGGGGAACTGAACCACGATGTTAAAGTCTTTGGCGAAGACCTTTGCAATGTATCTTACGCGGCTGAACGTTTATGCCTTGACGGTGACAAAATAAAGGGTACTGGTATACTGCTTGTAGAACCAGTACGCGACCGATCGGTTGATATCAAAGAACTAACTGAGAGAGCAACTGTACACTTTGCTCCTAGAATGATAGGAGATGCGGATAACGTAGACCTACTATCTTTCGACATGGTACCAGTTCCGATAGAGAAAGAACCAATCAAACACGTCAAATAATGAACCACGGCAAGTGCAAGAATTGCATATGGTATAACAACTATTCACTCTGCACTCCTGAGGAAAAGACGGAGCGTCGGCGTAATTGCCCTGATGGTAGTGCGTACTGTGGAATGTGGTTCAACTATGTCAGACCAGAGGGCTGGTGCCCAGATTACAATTACAACAGGAAGAAACCGAAAGAACTATGGTTAGCGATAGGATAACATTCAAAGAGGACCGCTGCGCCAACTACGCACATCGCACCTGGATTAACGCAGAGTGTGCTGATGCCACCTTGGCCTTTGCGATCGACCATAACACCTCTGGAGAGAAGTGTACGCAGAAGGCATGCAAGGACACCGAGCACCCCATCTTCAAGTTCCAGATTAACGAGCGAGGCAAGATGGATGCTGATGAGAACAGGGACGTGCTGACAGAGTGTATTGCATACCTTAAGAGTCTCGGGCCATGCGGAGTGAACATAGCAGGCAATGGCATGTCAACCTTCGCAAGGTATGACATTACACAGGAACGTGTTGACGAGTTGGTATACAACGCATTGAAGTATATCAAGGAGCAGTGCCCTGAGTTATACGAGGTACGCAGCGGTGGCCAGACAGGTGCTGACGAATCAGGTTTGAAAGCCAGTGCAAGGCTTGGATTGACCACTGTGTGTTTCGCGCCAAAGGGATGGCGGTTCAGAACGGCCGACGATGTTGACCACAAGGACGACTTCGAGGCATTCAAGAAGAGATTTGACACCGATGAAAGCAAGTAGAGTATTCGCCACTGAGGAGGAGAAAAAGGCTGCCAAGGAGTACGCCGCCCATGTAATCGCGTTGGAGTTGCAGAAAGACAAGTTCACAGACGTGGAGGAGTTTGAAGAGACTGTCATCGACTCATTCCTCGCAGGATGCGTCTGGAAAAGACACACCGATAATATAGCAATGGGCATTGTTCCAGTAGCAAACGGAGTGACAATCAGTAACGACGGCATCAACACGATGCCAATTTAACCTACACAACATGAAACCAAAAGAGTTTATTGAGAAGTACCACCTTGCTGAAGGATGGGCAAAGGGATGGCCGAGCGACAACAAGCGCCGTCAGAAACAGTTCATTACTGACATGACTTCCGAGTTGCTGGCTATGCTGGAGTACAACAAGGCCCAGGATAACATCAAGGGATTCGACAACGCAGTTAATGCCATCAAGTCAAAATGGGACGGCATAGACAAGAAAATACCGTACGGACTTCCCGAGAAGTTATGGGGCTTCTTCTTTGCTACCGTGGTTGCTCCCTTGAGAGAGGAGTTCTGCCCGCGCCAGATGGAACAACGCCGTCAGGAGGCTGCTGAGCGTCGCGCTGAGTGGCAGAAACGCAAGGAGATGCGTGATTGGTGGAAGAACCGTGAGCGTGAGTTCATCGACGATTGGAACCGTTCATTCTACTATTCCATGCTTGCACGTCTGCTTGCACTGGAGGCTATTCCGAACGAGTCATTCGCAGCGCTGGAACTGCCGAATACAGCCACTGTCGAGGAGATTAACAAGGCTTATCGCGTGAAGGCGGCTACGGCTCACCCTGACCACGGAGGTTCTCAGGAGGCTTTCATTACTCTCACTGAACACAAGAACAAGTGCCTTGCGTGGGCAACCAAACAAGCATAACATGGAACAACACAAGAAATACGTTCACTTCTTCGACTACTTCAACGATGAGTTCAAGTGGATTGCTGGCGCTGAACCTGAGAGTGATTCGACCGAGATGCCAAAGATAGAGCATCGTGGATACTACGAGACTATCAGTTACATCGTGTACACTGGGTGGTGTGAGTACACCCCGAACCATAATCAACCGTGGTGTGGCTCTCCGTATTGGGTATACTGTACGAGGGACAAGGACACCAAAGAGTTGAAGTTGATCTACGAGGAAGAGGTTCTTCCTCCTGCTGGAATCCCGCAAGGAGTATCTGAGGAGTTGGTTAGGAATAACCCTGAGTTCACCAAGATGTTCCTGGAGCCACGAGTAAAGCGACACTACCACTTTGACGAAGCCAGAGGGTCTATCGGTACCAGGTGCGACTACGCTAAGTTATGTGAGTTTATCGGTGCCAAATTACCAGAGTCATATAATGAGTATGTACAAGCACTTGACAACGAGGCTCGCGCGGCATACGAACAAACCAGGGACTTCGAGACGTTCAAGAAGTGGTACTTCAAGGTCAAGAAGCCCATGGTAGCCGTTTGTGGCGAAAAACGCTCATGGCGTTGGGAGGCTGAGAATGGCTATTGGTGGGATAAAACATACAATAAGAGGAAGAACCAAGATGTCGGCGACTAACTCCTTACATTATCAACTCTGTTGCGAGGGTGCCAAGTACCTGCTCCAACCGCGTGCCAAAGAGCGATTCCAAAGCCAGAACAAGTGGTCAGCAGTTGAGATAGTCTGTATAGGTTGCGAGATGCCTGATGTGTGGGCAACCAACTGTAGTACCAGTACTGTCATCGAGGTTAAGACCAGTGTGGCAGACTTCCGAAACGATCAAAAGAAGTACTGCCGCAGCGAGCAGGCTGAAAAGGCTGGCCATACCCTTGGCAACTATCGTTACTACCTTTGTCCCGAGAAAATAGCCGATACGCTTAAAGCAGAGTTACCTGACGGGTGGGGTTTGCTGGTGTGGAACGGCAAGAAAGTGGAATTTGTGGTAGGAGCCGCGTACAAGGAATGCAACAAGGAGTGGGACCTGTTCATCATGGGCTCTATACTGAGCCGCGAGGTAGGAGTGCACAAGGTGTTCAACTATCGAGGAACCAATCCAATGGGACAAACCAAACAATTAGATAATACAATCAGTATGGGAGACCAAAAGAAACAGACACAGAGTACGATGGCTGAGGCTATGGAACAGTCGTTCAATACATGCGTAGAGGAACGCAATAGCGGGTCGGATGTGCACGTCAGGGAGGACCACGACTATGGCTTCAAAGAGGGCGTAGAGTGGGCTGTTACTGAGTTGCTTATCATGGGCAAGATCGACCACGAGACCGCCAAACTGTTTATCGCAGACTGATGGCACAGGCATTCGTAGAACATAACAAACCAGCCAACCATGTCGATCCGTTCCTCTTCTACGCCATACTGCGGAAGAACGGGTGGAACGGCTTGACGTTGCATGGCAAACAGAAGGGTCTTGACGCCACGCTAACCTTCAACGGCTTTGATGGTTTTGAGTCTGGCTTCACATTCCGCCTGTACGATGAGAACGGCAAGGTCAAGTCCGAAAAGACCGTTGTTGTCAAGTCCGACTTCATCCACCACACAATCACTTGCATGTCGTTGGCTACGAGTGAGGCTGGTATATGGTACACACCGAGAGACAAGAGTGGCGGCCTGGATTCGTATGAGGAACACGCCGCAACACTAGCCTCAGCCAATCCAGTCACCCAGCGCAACGGTATCACTCCACTCACACTTCAACTCTTCATCAACAACCGCTATGACGGCTGTTCCTATGTTGAAGGTATTGGTTTCAATGACAACCTGACCCAGAGTTGGCGGATGGAGTGGAAGGAGGACGACCCTAAGACACTGGTTAGCAAGAAAGGCTCATGGACCAGGGAGTCCTATCCATCCTCAGTATATTACTGGTTTGCCATGCCAGGCCCTAAATACCCAATCGAATAACACACACCGATGAAACGAATCAAACCATACGTATTCTATTACATCCTGGCCATCAACGGCTGGGACGGTCTGTCATACACATTCGGAGGTACTACCTTCCGCTATGTTGGCTATACACCAGAGAAGGGGTCAACCTTCCATGTCATACGTTCCAAGAAGGAGGTGGACGAGGAGTGTGCGCTCATCAATGGACTGCGTGTCGACATAGGCTACAAACCGAATGACCCAGTGTACGAGTACGACGTGACTTATCCAGGCCTCAACTTCGTTAACCACGAGGACACATTCCAGGTTATTTGCGAGATATTCAGCAGTATATCGCAGATGTACAACCTGCCAGGATCAACAGTTATGTCACTGCCGATGCCTAGTCAAATACGTTTACCAGAGAACGGTGAGATGGTACAGTGTGAGGCTATCCAGGCACTTGCCAATGCCACTCCGAAGGCCAGCATGCAGGGCGTGTTCAAGTTGGTTCCGTTCACCTCTTACGGTAACGCTATCAGTCTCGAGAGTATCGTTCAGACTGACAGAGAGTATCGAGACCAAGAGATCGAGTGCATCGTTTTTCACACTGATTACAAATCGGACGAGACATCAGAACCCAACGTGGTGGTATGTAAGGCCCCAGGCGAGTATGACCTGGACTTCGCCAAGTTCTCATGGCTGGACTACCGTTGGTTCGCATTTCCAATAAAAGACCTATAATATGGTATATAGCAGTATTGACATACCGATATATGACTGGAAGGTCGTTATCATTGGCGTCGAATTGGGACTCGAGGCTGACAGTCTTAAGGAAGCGCTTGTTAAACTCGGAGTGGAGCCTACTGAAATGGATATACGGCACTTGATGGAGGATCGTAATTCCGCTATCACTTGGAATGTTAACAACGGTACTTCTGTGATGGCTTTCGGTGAACATGACAGCGACGTCGAATTGATAAACAGCCTCAACCATGAGAAACGCCACGTGGTTGACGATATAGTGGAGGGGAGGACCCTTCAGGGAGAGAAGGAGTCGGCCGCATATATTGACGGCTATATATCCAAGACCTTCTACGCCAAGGTAAAGTTTCGCCAAGTTAAGAGTGGTATGTGGTGGACTTCCACTCAGTCGTCTCCGTATCAACCAAGTAACGGAATGCCGTTGTGGTTTGAGAACCCGAGATACTGGACGCCATGGGATGTGTTGAGACATGGTGTTTTACCCTTTTTTGACTTTGGAATTAAGTAATTGAACAATATGGCGTGCACAGAGATATATTTGATACGCAGGAAGAGCAAGGGGCTCGTTCACTACAAAGATATAGCCAACGCTGCGCAGGGTGCTCTATACATCTGGTTCAGCATCGAGGAGAAGTATCTGCCATCACTACCGTCGCTGTACCTTGGTCAAGGTTATAACCACAGGGTGCTTAGACGGAAAGAGGATATTGGCGAAATTGAGTACGTTAGGTTCTGGGGACTACCTCAGACAAACCTGTTGTCCGACGACGAGAAACTGGTAATGGAGACGTGTTCTGATCATGGATATATACCATATAAGGACCTTCCGAGGGTTGCGAACGCATTCAGAAGCGTCGATTTTTCAAATGACCACATGAAACGTCGCGCTGACATCCTTGATGAGATATACAACACCTACAAGGAAGAGGATGTCCTTGGTGTGTACTCTCTGGAGACCAGTGTTATAAGCATAAGCGATACTGTCGGAGACAAGAGGCGCGGAAGGTACTACCTGAACGACAAGGCATTCAGTATCATGGGCACAAGGATAGCCCTATCGGATAAATCTGACCAAAATACTTGCACATCTGCGGAATAAGTTGTACCTTTGTACCTGATTTAACTACTGTGAGAGTATGGATGAGAGTAGAAAATTGTTATATGCCATATATAGGTCCCATGGGCGTGACTATAGGGTGTACAAACCAGTTAGGTTCTGGGACCAGTATATTGAGAAGGGTAACCTAGTAGAGGTGTCGTTCACTGACAAACGTGGACATGTAATACCAGAGGAGGTGCACTACATCGGGCTAGTTACAGAGATTAGATATAGCCTAGATGGTACTTATATCATCGTTGACAGGCTGGACGGCCCTATGGATAAACCATCGTGGATAAAACGCTCGTTCAATGTGGCTACTACTAAGTGTAGTAGAAAGAACATGGCAAGGCATGTAGATTTGTGCAACATCCATATCTGTGGGGTCGCTTTTAATAGCGCACAGATAGCCAAAATTGGGCGTGACTTTCATAGGGCTAAGGAGAACGAGGAACTTGACCGTATAGCGAGAGAGGAAGAGGAGTTCAAACGAGCCGAACAAGTCAAGTTGGAGGAGAAAGAACGTCTTAAAGAGAGGGCAGAATTGCTGGCGGCAGAAAATGCAAGACGTAACACACCAATGACCATCACAGTAGGTATGTGGGAAGACCTTATGGGCCGTATAAACCACATAGAGAACCAGTTAGACGACTAAGACAATATGTTATTAAGACTTATTATAATCATCGCAGTGCTCCTTATCGGAGTCTGGATCGGCTACGGCATAGCACGCCGCAGCCATCGTATAACCAGGAAGTTGCAGTGCAAGATCCTAGGCATCTATGACAGGTGGCGCAGTTCTGAGAAGGTGTACTATTTCAAGTTGCAGCACCCAGACGGATCCATTTTCCTGGAGGATGTGTATAACTCGGAAGCCTATGCCTATAAGGTGGGCGACTACTATACGGTCGAGGAGAGTCACTACGAGTTCGACCGAACTGAGTTAGTACGAGACATGCAGGAACTTCTAACTGACTAATACAATAAACCGATTAACAAATGGGCTCATTTAACAAGAAAGGTAACTTCTCGAATCTGCCTATCGTATACGGCAATGAGGTTGTTGCCATTATTGGGCTGAAAACGGTAAAAGGATACCAGGAGTTGGACAATATCCCTCCTGGCCTGAGTTTCACGCCGTTATCACTTCCGTTTGAAGGCAAATACGACGATTATGGAGGTGTTAAAGACATCGTAGTTACTCCCGCTGTAAAGCATATCGAAGAGTGGTTTGGAAAACCAATCCAGGACATTGTCAAATTGTGCGAGCGCTGTACAGACGATTGTCGGTTCCAAGTAGAGGAGGATGCACAAGCGTTTGTTGATAGGGTGCATGGCACGCTTCGTATAGCCATTGACGAAAAGGATACTTACTATTCACCAGCGATCATTATCGAGCATAAGTCTGTGTTTGATACAATCGTAGATATGGGTGGAGACGAGTTCCTCTCTGCTCTCGGGCGAGACTACGACCGCGACGTTAAGTCAGTCGCTGACTACAATCTGTATGAGGATAAGTTGGCAGAATACATGGCTAAATCGCAAGACGAGTCACTATCGGAAAGCGAGCGCGCTGATGCTAAGTCCAAGTTAGCGGAATACTATGAGAAGTTTATGGACTTGAAAGACGCTAGTGGGTACGGGACTCACGAGAAACGGTCGTTCATTTGGCATCAGTCTAGGAGCATATTCAACATGGGTGAACGTACTGGTTTATTCATGCTCCAACCGTTCTCTGAAGTCGATTTGAATCCCGAATGGAAGGACGATTTCGTACGTCTTGCCGCATTCTTGAATGGTATGCTCGTGCTACAACTCACGTGGGGTATATCGTCGTACTATGGACAAGATTACGAGTACAAACCACATCGTAAGTTCTTAGAGGCCTGTATGCGCATCGTTGAAGAGGGAGAACGCCTGGAAAAAGAATGGGAGGACGAAGACGATGAGTAGTGAGAAATCACGACCTAGGTCGCGCAGGCATGCAATAATGCCTATCCGCTTCTTTGCCAAGGTCCCGTACCCATTCGGTAGTGACAAGAACGGGTGGGAACTTGTCATCAAGAAGAGCATATCAGGGTTTAATACCGTTCCTACTATTGGACAGCATGTTATACTAGGAGGCGAGAAGCACCATGTGTACGACATCATATACAATCTGGACGACATGTATGTGGACGTGTATTTGCAGCCGCACAAACTAACTTAAAAACAGACACTAGCAATGAATAAGCAAGACATTGAGAACAAACTGCGAGCCATCATCGTGGATCGTATAGGGGTGGAGCCCTATGAGGTTCAGAATGACACAAACCTTATCAACGACATTGGTTGCGATTCGCTTGACATGGTCGAGATAGTAATGGACGTCGAGAGGGAGTTCGGCATCCAGATTGAGGACCAGTACATAAACGAGTTCTGTACATTCAGCAGTGCCGTCAAACACATCGAATCAAAGGTAGTGTAACCATGGACGAGAACAAGCAATCAGCAAAGTTAATGGCCAAGTTGACTGAGGCCTACCAGATGGCAGCAGAACGCGGACTGTTACCAGGTGTCCAGATAACCGACGATGGATTTGGCATGACCAGGGAGTTTATCCGCCACGTCGTCTTCTACGTGATCCGAGTTCAGCCAGAGGTGATAAATGAGTTCAAAGAGCGTCTCGACAAAGCCAGGTTGGAGTCAGCGGAGGCGTTTAGTCGGGCTAGTTATGAATACTTCGAGGCCCTCAGCGACAAGGTAATGCATGTAGCGCTGGACGAGGAGATCGACACCATCAAGCGTTTCATGGAAGAGGACAAAGCCAAGAGAGAGGATGACAATGAGTAAACTGTGGAACGCGATCAAACACCTGTTTGAACGAGCCAAGGTAGTATATGTGTTATCCGAAGAGGAACGTGTGCTATGGAACTCTATCGAGGATAAGAGGAAGGTCAGCGCATTGCAGTATAAACTCAACGGAGACCACAATCGAGACACGATGGTGGCGCCGTATATAGACGGCCTCACACAGGACGAGCACACGCTGTTGAAACGTATCCACGACCGCTACTATGGTAAGGATTGGTATGTGGCAGACCCTCTTGGCGGTGGACAGGTTGACTATATCATATATGACGACATCAAACACCGAGTAATATGAGTGACAAACCACATATAACCTGGCGGAACCTGCGAATCTGGCTTGCCGACCAGTTCAAGCGAAAGACTTTCTTCCGCAACTTCTTCATCACCCGCAATGCGTGGGGAGCCTTCTCGATCAACTCCCATATCAACCAGCATACGGGCAACCCTAAGGTTACCTATAACACCGTTGAGACTGCGCGCAAGTCAGCCGAGAAGATGGGGCAGAAGCACAATACCCACTTCTCATACTACAAGTGCCTGTTCTGTGACGGGTACCATATCGGTAAAAATCGAGACAACAAAACCGACTACGACCGCCATGAACATCAACCTGAAGAACTTCAAAAATAGTCGCTTCTTCAAACGCGACGACAAGTTGGACTACCTCATCGAACATGGTGGCAGGTTCCTGTCTCCGAGAGAGGTGAGGCTGGTGGTGCTTGCAGCGGTAGATGCAGGCTATGAGACCCTCCACGACGTACCCGATGAGTTCGTGGATAACCTATTAACAAAGAATGAACCCGCGCACACGTGTGAGGCGGAGCAGACCCAAATAGCATTTGATTAACATGAGAGTAGAATTCACCAAGTGGACTCACTATACAGAGCAGTCCTACACGTTCACAGAGGAGTACGAAACACTCGAAGAGACTAAGGCAGCCTTGCGAGAGGCGTGGAAGAACAACCCCAACGAGGATACGTTTGACTACGACTACGAGTCCGACACCCTATATCCTACCGTCATCATCGCCCGAGTGGCTGCATTGTTCATTGACGACGTCAGGGATTATGTACGCAAGTCTATCGCCGAGCGGCTGGCCGAAGAGGACGATAAGGAGCATGGCTATCTGTGTCTGTTGGACGACGTTATGAGCGATGCAGAGGAGTGGCTGTCGTGCAATTTCTTCCAGGGCCTTGACGACCCAGAGTCCATCGAAGTAAGAACCAGCGACGAAGTCTATCAGGAACTTGAAGAGGCTATCCATAGCGGAGAAGGAATACAGCCTGCTATTGACAAGTTCGTCGCGGACATCTCAGTATATCCGACGTCCTTCGGTACGCCTGTCTATACTTACAACGCTGAGACTGATGAGTTGAAACCGTATATGGAAGAGACAACCAAGTACCACACTGGCGACCGCGTGCGCATCATTTCCAACCCTCGCAAACCTGATACGGTAGGCAAGATCGGTACGGTCGTTATGACTGGTACCGACACCAATACCAAGGAGGGCTTATACCAGGTTCAACTGGACGGTGACAAGGCACCGCTATACGGGTGGGCTGAGGAGTACTGCCTTGAACTGGTGGAGGAGTGACCGAAAGGCCGCTCCTTTTTGTATAATGACCTAAAGATTTGCATATATCAGAAATTATTGGTACTTTTGCAACCGATTTTAAGTATGCACTATTATGGAGAAACCTATTAAAGCCAAAGACTTAGCCGCTATACTGCTCCAACACCCCGATGCAGACGTTGTATTGCAGATGGATCGAGGGAATGAAACCGAGCCATGTATAGCCACGCCGTACGACAAAGCAACGGATAAGAGGGGTTGGATGCATCACACTTGGAAGGGTGAGGATGGTGAGATCAAGGAGGAGTTTACGCTCAATTACTATCCATGGTAAAGCACACAGCACATAGAATTAGCAGTGGTCTCTATCTGTATAGAGGCTTTGGTGTTCGGTGTGTGGGGTACTACAATCCAGAACATAAAGTGTGTTGGGAGGCATTTGATGACAGAGGATATGGATTCGCTCACTCATACTCGTTGAAAGATACGAAGTTCTGGATTGATAAGACTATCGAAGAGTACGAAACTGATTACATACCGCTCAGCGAGGAGCAAATCAATAAACTAAAGCAAGACAATGGTTAACTCAGTTACATTCCCAGAGACAGGCCAAGGCTATTTATACAGACAGCCAGAGAAGCCAGGTCCTAAACCGAACAAGAACGAGTCGTATCGCTACGGAACGTACGGCTATACTCAAGAGCAGTACGAGAAGGATAAGGCGAATGAAAAACGCAGTTGGATGTTGAGCAAGCGCCCGTTTGACCAGGAACGGTTCGATGCTGATATGGAGCGTTGGAAGAGGGATTCTGAGTTCTATAAGGCAAACAAGGGCAAGTACATCCTACCGTGCGCTCGTTTGCTTATTGGCAAGACGTTCACATTTGCTCCTGACAAGATCAATGTCATCTTCGGCCCGAACGGCTGCGGCAAGACTACCATACTACGTGCAATCGCGGGTAACGCATACTGCCTAGCAGGATTCACAAAGGCAGCCGAGTGGACTGACCTTAATATGGGGTTTGCTGATAACGGCAAAACCAATATGGATGTGCTGTTGGAAGGCATTGAGAAGGCTAAGAAGAACAGCAGTGTGGTTGAATGGTCTGGAAACCCCATCTACTATTACAATTTCGGAGAGATGGAGGCTGGGCCGCAAGGATGGGAGATAGGAGGGCTTATGGGTACTTCTATGTTTCAGAACGAGGCTGAAGAGTGTATATACATGATTAACCGTGGCAGTATATCTGCTGGCCAGAAGACAGCCTATTTGTTCAACAAATTGGTTAATATCATACACAAGAAGCGCTCGCTTGAAAGCATACTGAAAGGGCAGATTAACGAGAAGCGCATCAAAGAGTTACAACAGGCTACTCTTGACCATTTCTCCGAACTACCAGAGTACAGCAAGGAAACACCGCTAACGCTGTTACTAGACGAGTTGGACAAGTCGCTTGATATCACGAGCGTATGCAAGTTGTATAGAGAGGTACTGCCCATGTTCCAAGATCGCTTCGGCATCCAGATTATCATGGTCAGCCACAGCCCGATATTCGTCATGGATGGCATGCGTAACAACGAGCGGTTCAACATCATAGACATGGACCCCGAGTATAGCAAGGAATGTATAGAAGGAATACGCGCACTCAATGGATAATAAACCGTCTTATATAGTCGTTCGCAACTACCTACACGAGGCATTGCTGAACAAGACCGACCTGTATGACCAGGTTCCTTGCATGCATGTGCTTGGCACCAATAAATTGTATGGGTTGAAGTTGCTGGAGTACCTGTTCATCAAGGAGCGTGTCCAGGACCGCTATGACTACGTCGTAATGGTCGATGAGGACTGCTACGTATACAAGGCTGCGGAGCATATAGAAGGCATCATAGCCATGATGGAGGAGAAAGGCGCCGACATAGTTGGTGTACCTGACGGAGGTGGTGTTATAGAGCATCGGAACCATCGAAGGGACGTACCAAACCTGTTCTTCGCGGTGTTCAAGTCGGCCAAGTTGAGACGGTGCATATTTGCTCGCGACTATGCCGATTTCGCAATACCAGATGGAGAGGACTCATTCGAGCCGTACTATAAGATGCTTTGCTATATGACTGGCCCGCTGAAGATGATATTCCAACCCATCCTCAACGTGGTCAATGAGAAGGGAGGCACTACCATTGTACGCTACGGCAGCGAGAGACTCTGCATGCATACCTGGTATAGCCGTAAGTATGGAGAGGACAAGAACGAGACCTATCGTATCGACTATATGATGTTGAGCGCCAGGAAGTACGAGGATGACTCTGTAACCTTCGTGGTCCCTCTCAGCCGCGATACCATGTTCAACAAGCAGGTGGCGCAGAACTTCAAGGACACCTTCGAGCCTTATTTCAAGGGTCGTATCAGGTTCCTTCCAGTGAGACAACTGGAGGAACGTCCGTTCATGCGCGGTCAGTTGCTCAACATAGGCGCTGACTTCGTGCAGACTCGATGGGTTGCATTTATAGACAATGACATCATCAATATCGACTCGTTCGATCCAAAGAAGGTATACCACCAACTCGGAGACCGTCCATATGTGGCATTTGACAGGGTTGCGCAGGGGAATATGGAGGATGGCAAGTTCGTAACTAAGTCAAGCCAGTTGCGTCCTGACGGCTTCGGAGCGTTTGTCTTCATGCAAATCGACGACTTCAAGCAGCATGGTGGGTTCTCCAACCTGTGTATGGGATGGGGTGCTGAGGACAATATCCTCAATATCAAGATGGGCATGACGCGTTACAAGCATACCATCGGGCATATAACCCACCCGCGCAGATGTAACGACCACCAAGAGTGCAGTGCCTTTAACAGGAAGGTATTGCAGATGTACAAGCGCGGCGAGATTGACAAGCACAAGGACGGATACAGACAGACATACTACGCATGTGAAGCCATTCAGGTCCTCGACGAGCAGCCTATAAGCCTCAGCGTGAAAGAGATCGGCGTGGCAGAAGGCTATCAGTATCAAGACCTATACAACGAGCAGTATGAGCGAGCCAAGGCAGGTAAATAGCAACTATATTCTCGACGGGAAGGCTATCATGGACCTGTTTGCCAAGCCTGTCAAGATTAACAGGAGGAACTACCTGGCTGATGTGATGCGCAAGATGGATAGCCTCTTGCAGGACGTCTGGTGGTACACTGAGATGTCATACGGCGATATCATCATTACCAGGGGGTATCCATACCAGTTAAGCCCTCTCGACCAGAACAACCCATTTATCCGCATAGTACGCCAGTGGTGCGACAAGGGCGAGTATGCCAGGGAGATGTACAAGGCTCTCGAAGAGATTAAGAAACTGCTGAAAGATGAGGATCACGAGGCTGGTGAGTATTGGACATCCACGTCGCACGAGCAACTTGGGTATATCGCCTTTCCAGAAGAAACAAAACAACCAATATAACAATGCCAGAACAACAGAAAGAGAACCCGACTCTGTTTGAGTACCTCATGGACACACTCAGGAGCGCACTCAACGGGTACCAAAAACACATGGAGAACCAGGTCAAGACCGAGAAGGCTCTCCGCGAAACGGCTGAGAACAAACTCGAAGCCACCGTGGCTCAGTGCCTGCGTTCCATTGAGGCAGGCAACATGACCAAAGAGGATTATGCTGTCATCAGCCTTATTCGGACTAACGGCGCGAGGGAGTACTACGTTCCAGCAGGCTTTGTACCGAAAGGGCAGATCGTGGCAGATATGAAGGAGAAACACGATGAGTGAGTATTCCTGGACATACGTCAAAGAGAAGGCGCTTCCGCAGGCCATGCGTGAGGCCAAGTGCACTGAGATGATAACTAGTTTGTCTCAGCGCTGGTATTTGCGTACCAGTTACGAGGAATGGTACGAGGACATGGTTAAGGTGTTGTCGAAGCAATTCGACATCGAAACAGTTAAGAAGGAGGCTACAAAGGCCAAGTACAACAAACTTCGTAATCGGACCCTGAAGGACATTGCCACGCTTGAGAAGATTAAGGCTGGCAAGGCCAGTTTCCGAGAGTTGTCGACCGATGCGAGAGACAGTGCGCAGTTCCGTTTTTACGGAAAGAACGTGTACGACAAGGCCATGTACGTACTGGTGCCCGAGGAGTGCTTCCGACTGCGCAAGTGTATCGAAGGAAAGAAATTCGGTACCGTCGACTCATTACTCCAACTGATAAAGGATCCAGAGAACAGCGGATTGCTGTATTGGGGAGAGGACCGTCATGGGTGGTCCGAGGAATTGGAACACACCATCAAGGACTTCTACGGCCAGTTCGGAGACGGCAATTTCTTCGTTGAATTCGGATGACTAGAAGGAGAAACTTGCGCAGCCTAATGCCGCTCCTACGTTTGGCAGATACGGCAAGGAGACCAGTAAGTGCAAGTGCATGTAGGTTTTATAGAGAAGTAAGATCCGATTACGTTTTTCCGACTTGTGGCAGAGTACTACACGGCATAAGATGTAGGATGTCTTCTTATAGGAGTGCTATATTGGTATCAGATGGCTTGCCTATTGACAAAATCATTGTACGAGAGCAGAGATGAGGCACTATATACGCAATAACAGAGGCAGACGCCCGTCATTTCCATACATCAGGCAGTTCAGACTGATTACTAACGACGACAGGAGATACAACCTGGACCTGAGGGACTGTTCGTTCGTACGCGACCGATTTGACTCTGTTCTTGACTTCCATAGATACAGCCTAAGGTGGCTCATGCGTTATTATGTGGCGAACTTCTGGGAGGAGGACGAACAGATGATGCAATTCGAGAACCACAGGAGATACCTGGACGGGTACGGTAGCGCTGATGGAGTAGCAACGGTGTAACATGGATACGAAGAGACGATACAGATTCCAGCATAATCTCATTGAAGTGGACAGACGCGACGAGGGTGAACTGTTCGATCCAGTATACGAACGATGTGAGGATTTAGAATACGCTGGTCGTATTCGAAGGGAGGACCTTTGGGATTGGGACAGACTCGACTGGCTGTATACCCGTCAATACGAGACCACAATGCCTCGGACATGGGTACCAATCACCTTCGTCGGAGTAACTGATTTGAGAGACAGGCAAACGATATGACCGCTTACGGATACCATTATAGGCGATTTTCTGACCAATGCTGGCATAGGAACCACAACAGCGGATGCCGCATATACGAACTGCAAGAGTCGGACGAGCGTAACAAAAAGAACAAAAGACGTAGAACGCACTTAGATTGGGGCTGGAGACGTGTCATGTTCACACATGCGGTTGAAGGTGGCCGTGCTCAATATAGATAACACTAACAGTAATGTACAACATATTTGAACTAAGCCTTAGGCAGGGTATATCCACCACAGGTGGTGACTGGAACCAAGGCGACGAGGATATACGCGAGCGGTACTGGCTCGAAGATCCTCGCCTATTCGGTTCTGACGAGGACAGCGGTCGATACAGGGTCAATGTGGTAGCCAGCATGTGCAACAGAATGCTCACCAAATTGCAGGAGAAACTTGGGATACCCGTCCGCACCTTTGTAATGCAGCCATCAGCGGAGGAGATTGAGGCTGAGAAAGCGGCTGAAATAGCCCGCATGAAGGCCTTGAAGGCTGACCAAAATACTTGCAAAAGTCAGGAAGAAGTCGTACCTTTGTAGGCAAAATCACAAGATATTGTGAATTTGGAGGTTTCAGACCCCACAACGACATACCAAACAGGCTAAAATCACACTAAAGAGTGAATTTGATATGGCAGACAAAAAGAAAATAGGGCTGTACTTCGGCTCATTCAACCCAATCCACCGAGGACACATAGACATAGCGTGCAGCGCTATTGATCAACACTATGTAGACGCAGTGTGGTTCGTAGTATCACCAAACAACCCATTTAAGAACCCGTTGTCGCTGGCACCAGATTGGCTGAGATACGAACTAGTGATGAGCGCTATTTCATATACGCAGAAAGAGGGTTCAGACTGGGCTAGGCCACTAGCCAAGAACCTGAAGGGGTCGCTGCTGGAGTGTGACCTTCCGAGGCCTACCTTCACGTACGCATCACTTAGAGAGTTCAGACAGCGCTATCCAGACTACGAGTTCTCGGTCATCATCGGCGGAGACAACCTGTGCAGGCTGAATGAGTGGAAGAACTACGAGGAGATAGTAGCCAACCACCAGGTACTTGTATACAAGCGGCTCGGGCCAGACTACAAGCGACTTTCTGAGGAGTATCCGATGGTCAAGTACATCAACGGACCTGAGTTGAACGTCAGTGCCACGGCTATACGCCTTGCCATTATGAAGGATGAGGTTGACAAGGAGCATCACTGGGAATGGTTTGACCATGGAGAGGTGGTATTCCCTGATACAGTCGATAGTTACAAGGCCTGGTTCGCACAGGCTCATAAGTACCTCGATGAGATTCTGACACTCGGGTACCAAGATGAGAAGTTCCACACCTGGGTTGATAGCCGCTATCGGATAGGCAAAGTGGACGAGGAGGCCATAAAAGACCTTGAATCAGGAGATTTTCAGAGGAGGGGATTAAAATGATACCAAAACTAGAGGACCCGCGCAGGGTTATATATGATGAGATTGTTGCTGAGGCTCACCGTCTGGACGATCTGTGCTATTACAGCAGGGTAGGCGTGTGCAAGCAGTTCACCAACGACTTTACCAGTGAGTATTTGCCGAACACAGTGGTTGAGAGCGGTGGTTGGCCATGCAACCTGAGTCAATTTGAAGACAATGTAGGCGCGCTACACTATGAGGTTGATAATATCTGCGAAGTCATGGACAAGACGCTTCCAGATTACCAACTGTTTAGCGAGTTGGAGACTAAACTCCAAGGGTGGGAGGAAAGATTGAAGCACCTAAAAGAGGAACACGGAAGCGAGTCCTCGGAGGGTTAGTTTGCATATATCAGTTATTATTTGTACTTTTGCAACCGAAAACGACTATGGCATTAGCAGATAACACATGTAAGAAGCAAGCACTCACACTGTTGGAGTGCTTGGCAGGACGAATAGGAACACCTATTGCGAGGCGACAAGGTACCACCATACCTCAGGACGAGGTTGATGAGTGGGTTGATCTGTTCGCCGCATGCTACGGAGGTGCTACCAAGATACCAGAGTTTCTTAAGAAGTTCGTTGGCGGTGGTGACATCCAACTGAATGAGTTGTATTGCAGCCACGTGTTCGACAAGGACAGTGAGTTAAGCAAGGAGTATGAGCGTGTCAAAGGCTGGAAGGACAAGAAGGTGACATGCGGCTTCTTCATCCAGTGGAACAACATGTACCTGGCTATGCTACCGACAGGTCGCAGGGCTGGATACGGTCAGTTCGACATTCCGAAAGGGTGTTGTGAGGAGGGAGAGGAACACTTGGCTTGTGCACTGCGCGAACTCAAAGAGGAGACGTACATCGACCTGGATAACTACCAGCACAGTGAGATTGAGGACTGTGGTGTACTGCCGTATAATAAGGAGAAGGACATACACCTGTTCAGTGTTACCATCTACACTAACGAGAAGGATCTGACCTATCCGAC
>OCTX012149415.1_pt1 | contig 18196 bp, 12 predicted proteins | sample 1539691 | NCBI WGS metagenome assembly OCTX01 (sample SAMN02144231, study PRJEB22623) | gut metagenome | biome: sheep rumen | host: Ovis aries | place: New Zealand | reverse complement strand
TAATCCAGAGAAAGATACCGTCTTGTTCATCGACCCAGGCTTCCCTGTTCAAAAGATGCAATTGCAAGTAATGGGCGTGAAATATGAAACATTCGATGTTTACGATTATCGTGGCGAATTGTTGCGCGAGAAATTGGAATCCTATCTGAAAACGGGAAGAATCTGTGCTATAGTATACAGCAATCCTAACAATCCATCATGGATTTGCTTCAGAGAGGAAGAACTGCAAATCATTGGCGAATTGGCAACACGATATGATGCTATCGTGATGGAAGACTTGGCATATTTCGCTATGGACTTCCGCAAAGATTTAAGTACTCCTTTCGAACCGCCATTCCAAGTGTCTGTAGCCAACTATACGGATAATTACATTCTCCTTATCAGTGGTTCTAAGGCATTTAGCTATGCTGGAGAGCGAATCGGCGTTACTTGCATTTCAGACAAGTTGTTCCATCGTCATTTCCCTGCATTGGCTAACAGATACGAAGGATTACCATTTGGGTTGGTGTTCTCTACAAGAATGTTGTATGCGCTGAGTTCAGGAACGAGTCATAGTGCTCAATATGCTATGGCTGCGATGTTAAAAGCCGCATCCGATGGTACATACAATTTCAGGGAGGAAATCAAGGAATATGGTAAACGCGCCCACTTGCTCAAGAAGATATTCTGCAAGCATGGTTTCTACGTGGTTTACGATAAGGACTTGGATGAGGATATTGCCGATGGTTTCTATTTCACCATTGGTTATCCAAGAATGACAAGCGGTGAGTTAGCACACGAATTAATGTATTACGGTGTGAGTGCCATTTGCCTGATAACAACGGGTAGTCATCAAGAGGGACTACGAGTTTGTACATCTTTTATTGCCGATCATCAATACGACCAATTGGAAGAGAGGATGGCAATATTTGAAAAAAATAATCCGAGGAATTAAACTCCTCGGATTATTTTTTTATTCTTCGCAAATACCTGCCTTAATCCATTGCTCTGAAACGGTCTTTGAATCTGCGAGAGCCGTTTCTTTATCGATGTCATATTCTTCGGTCAACCATTGTGCAAGGTCTTCAGCTGTGAAAGACTCTTGTTCTTGTGCCTTCTTCCAAAGATATGCAGAACTTTCGTTCATGCTAATGATATTACTGAAATCGATATTCTCTTTTCCTTCTGCAACGATGATATTCTCACCACAAACGTTGCGAATGTTGAAACCTTTTTTTGTCTTCATACTAATATATTATATAAATGTGTATTAAATTGGACCGAACAATCTTAACCAAATTCTCCTATAGAAAGCCAATAAGTAACGGCGAATGGGAAACAAGCGAGTCCAGATATATGAATAAACACGCCATTTCAATCCATTGGTCTTATCCAACTTGGTACGTCCTTTGCGATAGAATCCAATGACGAATCCCTTTACATCTTTCAACTTACAATTTTCAACCCCTAAGTTTCCATCGCCTCGAAGCGTAACATTTTCTCCATCAATCTTGATGATTCTATGCAATACGAAAAACTTAGGTCTTACTTCTGCAAGTACGGCATCGCCCACTTTAGGTGATACAGCTTTAGTCATAAGAGCCTTATCGCGGTTATCTTCCAAGAACGGACGCATACTGAATCCTCTCAAACGAAGCGTAACCGTATGTCCCTCTTCCATCATCTTTACGATTTCAGGAAGGATAAGCGCATTCTGAAATTGTATTTCTGTTATTTCGATATCGTTTTGTTGCATAATACTGCCGCTTCTTTATTCGGTAAACAATGTAATGTGTAGATACCTGTTGTCTCCACAAGTTTCGTAACGGCATCACATACCCTGGCAAAAATCACTTGATCCCACTTCATGGATGAACAAGATGGTAGAATGGACGCAAAGGCATCTATGGGTGATAGTTTTTCAATGCTATTTTCAAGAGCACGGTCGATACGTGTGATAGCACCCAATTTTGCCTTGACATTTCTATAACATGGAGTCTTACCACTCCATGGACTACCATAAATATATGCTTCACCATCTATGATTCTAATAATGGGGTTGTCATCGTTCATCAAATCGCAACCTGGAAGATGACGAAGCCACATGCTCACTTGCGTACTCTTACCTGTTCCACTCTTGGCTATAAACGCATAACCATAACCGTTTTGTCTTACCAATGAAGCATGAATGAGAAGCGTTTGTTTCAAACTACCCGCAAATGCATAAATGAGCATCAGCGCATTGTTTAAGCCAAAACAACGCATGTTATAATAGCCGTTCAATGCACACTTGCAATCACTAAAGTCCTTGTTGCATTGCAACAGACAACAATCACGATCTTCGATGTCGCGAATAATATATTGATAGCCGCCATCAGGCAACATGTCTACTACGGTTTCTCCATTTCCCGTATCAAATGCGCGTAAGCGCTCGCGCTTGTCTTTTGGAACTGGAGGCAATTCATCGTCTACCGTCAACTGGAACAAGAATTCTCCGTCCTCCTCTTGTGTACGAAACGGTTCAAATGAAGGAATCAATCTCATACTATTGTATTGTGATTCCTTGAACTGTATCTTGATAAGATGACCAGCAACGTTAAACAAATTCACGTCTATTTTTTCCATTGATATATTTACTTTCCTTATGATGTTCAATTCTCGGCATTATCATGCCTTTTGGTTGTTATTATTTCTTCTTAGTCTTGTCTTTCTTCTTCCCTTTAGGTGTTTCCTCTACTTCCACCGTAGTTTCCAACTCTGTTGGTTTAATAGGAGAAAACTTAAATTCGTCTGCTGCCAAGTATTTGATGATATACTTGTCTTTATCAGCATACTTCTTTCTGATTTTGCTATACTTTTTTTCAACCTTATTCTTGTTGAATCCGTATATCGTGATACATGTGGGATTCTCTACCCCAGTCTTCTTGATATAGTCCTTGAGTTGGTACGAATAATTCTCTCTGCTATACAAAAACTTGGTTTTCTTGTCGATATATGCAGAGTCAACCAGTTGAACCTGACTCATGTATAATACACTATCATTGAATGAAGTGACAATACCAAACATATATACAGGTGATTTTTCGTTAATGGCAGAAGCACTATCTACCTTTCCAAAAGTGAAAACAATAATACTAATACAAATAAATACTATCTTTGATAATTTCATATATACTCTTTCTATTGTCCAAGATATGTTTTTAGTAACTTACTCTTTGTGTTTTGGCGTAAGCGACGAATAGCCTTTTCCTTGATTTGGCGCACTCGCTCACGTGTCAAGCCAAACTTATCGCCAATCTCCTCTAATGTCATCTCTGGTTGGTTGATGCCATAGAAAGCCTCAATGATATTGCGCTCTCTATCGTTGAGCGTTTGAAGAGCCCTATCAATCTCATTTCTCAAGGACTCTTTCACCAATTCATTGTCTGCCATAGGTGCATTGGCATTGGGAAGCACATCCAACAAGCTACTCTCTTCACCATCGCTGAAAGGCGCATCTACAGAAACCTGCTTTCCTGGTACCTTCAACACATCTGCAATCTTGTCTTCGGGTAGGTCTATCTTATCCGCAATCTCATCAACACTCGGTCTTCTTTCGTTCTCTTGTTCAAACCTATTGAGTATCTTATTGATTTTATTGACCGAACCGACTTGATTCAGCGGTAATCTAACGATACGACTCTGTTCCGCAATAGCTTGCAAGATACTTTGGCGAATCCACCATACAGCGTATGAGATGAACTTAAAGCCACGAGTTTCATCAAACTTTTCCGCAGCCTTGATCAATCCCAAGTTTCCTTCGTTTATCAAATCAGGAAGACTCAATCCTTGATTCTGGTATTGCTTGGCAACGGAAACCACGAAACGCAAGTTAGCCTTCGCCAATTTCTCCAAAGCCTTTCTATCTCCCTTTCTGATACGTTGAGCCAACTCCACCTCTTCCTCTACGGAAATCAATTCCTCATGGCTGATTTCCTGTAGGTATTTATCAAGAGATGCACTCTCTCGATTGGTAATCGACTTGGTGATTTTTAGCTGTCTCATAAAGGTACTTTCCTTAGCTTGCTGCAAAGTTAGCGGTTTATTACGAAATGTACAAATATTTTAACTTATTTATCAATAAAATACCCAAATATCATGAGTATTCAGTGAATCTCAAGAAACTATATAGAAAGAAGCCTCTCCCCTGCGTTATCCCAAATAGATGGAGTGAAAATGATACAAAAGCCACTCTCTACAAAAGGGCTAATCACTTGCTCTAAACTCTCTTACTTTCTTGCTTCTAAAGCAACATCATATAATTGTTCTTTGACAAACTTACATGCTCTATAAATGGATGTCGTCGATTTGGAATCTCAGGGTGCCAGCGGGTACGGTTACTTCTACGGTATCGCCAGATTTCTTGTTTAGCAATGCCTGTGCGATGGGCGACTTGATGGAGATTTTGCCTTCATGGATATTCGCCTCATGGGGATTGACGATGGTGTAGGTCATCTTCTTGTTATTGGATAGATTTGTCATTTCCACCTTACTAAGCAGTTGCACCCTACCGGTTTCGAGTCTTGACATATCAATGACGCGCGCATTCGCCAGCACCTTTTGCTTGAAGCGAATCCTACCCAATAGTCGCGATTGTTCGCGCTTGGCAGCATGATATTCGAAATTCTCACTGAGATCTCCCTTGTCGCGTGCCTCTGCAATAGCTTCTCGCACTTGGGGCAGTTCTACACTCTCCAACTGATGGAGTTCAGCCACGAGCTTGTCGTAACCCTCTTGTGACATATATTCTACACTCATATTTGCTACGTTTTTGATGGTTAAGGGGAATGAACGGCGATTATTTCACCTCCTCCACAATTGTCTTGATTCCCTTTATTTTCTCCCCTTGCACGTTGCGCAATACCGAATGGAGCTTCTGGCGCTGAATGGCTACGTAAGTAAATCGCTCCTCCACGCTAATCTTGCCAATCTCCGACGATTGCAAACCGCCTTTCTTGCATAGGAATCCAACGATGTCACCTTTGGAGAGTTTATCCTTCTTGCCCTTTCCGATGTACAATGTCACCATCTTAGGAATGGGAGCAGATAACGTAGTAGGATTCACGGTATAGTCTTTCAACTCGCCTTCCACGTAGACGGGAACCGTTTCTTCGGTATTGAGGATGAAAAACGCCCTACCCTTCGATTCCCATCGTGCCGTTCTACCCACTCGATGAACATATCCGTGTTCGCTCTCTGGCAAGTGATAATGAATGATATTGTCGATGTCGGGAATGTCAATACCCCTACTGGCTAAATCGGTGGCAACCAATACGTTGGCAGAGCCATTGGAAAACTTATACAATGCGTCTTCACGTTGTCTCTGTTCCAATCCGCCATGGAAGAAACTGATGGTAAATCCTTGTTCATTAAGATAGGAAGCCACACGTTCCACACTTTCTCGATAGTTGAGGAAGACAATACTGCTCTGTTTGCCCAACTCACACAATAGCAGGCGAAGCGTATTCAACTTATCCTTTTCAGGACTCTTGACTTGGTAGATTTCCACGCGATGCGACACCTGTTCCTCTTCCATGAGATAGTTGAGTCGTTGAGTTTTTCCCATCTTTACGAACTTAGGAATGGAATCTGCGTCGGTAGCAGAGAGAAGCACTCGTTTTTGCACGTATGGAAGGCCGTGTAAGATGCGCCCCATCTCTTCCATGAATCCCATTTCCAAGCACTTGTCAAACTCGTCTATCACGAGATAGCGAACGGTGTTGGCTTGGATGTTCTCTTTGGAAAGATGGTCTTGCAATCGCCCTGGCGTGGCGAATACGATTTGTGGTTGTACCTGTCGCAACATGCGATGCTCGTCCATCGCTGCCCTACCGCCATAACAAGCACACGCACGCAAGCCGCATTTCATGTCCTTGAGTACGGTAGAAGATTGCAATGCCAGTTCGCGTCCAGGAACGATAACGACTGCTTGCACGTCGTTAGACTTTGCGTCAAGCATCTGCACCAACGGCAAGAGGTAAGCCAATGTCTTTCCCGAACCAGTAGGCGATAGCAGTACTACATCATCGTCGCTACGCAAGATGGCATTCACAGCTTCCACCTGCATGTCGGTGAGCTGTTGAATGCCCAATTTATCGAGTATCTCTTCTGTTTTCATTATTCTAATGTTTTTCTCTTAATAACCTGTCTATTTCGTCGAACTCATCACCCATATTCAAATTGAGGTAGATAGTATATAATGTCAAGCCCCATTTGCTACGCTGGTCGGGAGCCAACGCACGATAACATTTCATATAAGGCAGAGCCTTGTGATATAAATCCTTTATCTTGTTTTTCTGCTTCTTGCTCAACTGGATATTCTTGTCGAGTTCCACAGCCTTCTGAAAATACGCCATCCCAGCATCGTAATAGGCATCAGCCAAGCTGTCGTTTTCAGCAATCAACTCGTCGCTGATAGCGATACACTCGTCGTATTTACCCAAGTTCAACAAAGCCGTTCCCTTGCTCAAGCGATATATTTCGCTTTCAGGGTTGTTGGAGATGGCGCGTTCGGAAATATCCAACACCGTTTCCCAACGACCATTCTCACCATAATACTGCACGAGACGAGGAAAGAAGAATTCAAATGTGGGATATTTCTCAAACCCTTCGGTGAGCGTTTCAATGTATCTCACCGTATCTTTCTCCAAACGATAAGTCTCAGCCAAATATTGTAACATCATGCAATAACGTGCCGTATCCTTCAAGGCAAGATACGTATGGTGGAAAGTAGCCTTGGGGTCTTTCATCTTATATCCACAATAGACAGCCCAATAAGCTGCCTCGGGTATTCGCTTGTCGTTGGCATTATAATCGAATTGCGTAAAGAGTGGTTGGTTGGCACAATCGATATACGCATCAAAATATTTATAAGCCTCCGCATATTTCTGTTTGTTCACGAAGAAAAGACCGCCATTGTACAAGTTAGGACGATACTTGTGGAGCAAGTCAGCATGCTTCTTGCGATGCTTCAGTTCTATCTTTCCGTTCTTGTTAGGACGAGCATCCACCGAGTCAAGACTTTCGGCGGTGCGAATCATTTTCATCGTGAGATTGAAAAGCTTAGTGGTGTCATAATTCTGTCGTAAGTAAAGTTTCTCGTTTCCCTGTACATATTGCTTGAAAATGGCATCAAACATCGTACTCCATATCCTGTCGTTATATCGATTTGCCGAATCCTTCAGCAAATCGCTCATGCTTTTCTCTGCCTGTTCTAAATTCCTGCTTTTCTTGATGTTATCCCGCGCATTGGAAATTTCCTTCTTTTGGGCACTTGCGCATACGAACAGCAGTAGCATGAAAAGTATGCTATACAATCTTTTCATCTTGTTATTGAATATGTTATCCATCATGCCCATTGATACAAAAAAACACGGAAGGATACGAACTCCATTCGTATCTTCCGTGTTATGAAACGCATTAGAATTATTTCAGCATATCCTCCAATTCCTTAGTACGAGGATCTGTAGCGCTATAGTTGATGTAGTAGCACTGATAGAGTGGATATGCCCAGTTAGCCTTCTCGCGAGATGGGTCAATCTCCTTGGCTCTTTCGAGGTAGCCCATAGACTCCTTATAGAGAGCCTTCTGTGCGGGGATGTTACCCTCGATACCAGCAGCCTTAGAGTTCATGCAGAAGCCGAGGTAAGTGAGAACAACAGGGTTGGTACCGTCGATGTCAACAGATTTCTTGAAAGACTCGATGGCATCATCATACTTCTGCTCGTTCATTTCGGTCTGTCCCTTCAAAGCCCAAGCTGTAGAGTTGTTAGGATCTCTTGAAATCTTGTCGTTAACGAGCTTAACAACCTCATCCTTCTTGTTCATTTGGCTATAGAGATTGCACAAAGTACCGAAAGCAGCCTCGCTATCAGAATTCTGCTCATAGAACACCTTCAATTCGTCAACGAACTTCAATGTGTCTGCATGAGTCTTCAAGTTTTGCTGACCGATGGTAAACTTCATGTTCTGAGCCTCTTTAGCTTGCTCAGGGTCTTTCATGGCCATCTCAAGATACTTCATGGCACGGTCGATTTGCTTGTTTTGGTTTGCATAGAGAGCGGTGAAATAAGCCACCTGTCCCAGATAACCCTGTTCGCTACTCTTATCGATAGTCTTCAACAAATCGGCATCTTCGGTGTCAAGGAAAGTACCCCAATACTTCAACACACCTTCATCATTGCTATGCTGTGCAGCCCATTGACCACCATTTACCAATTGAATACGAGCATTGGGAATGACTTGAAGTAAAGCATCATGGAACTTAGGTTTCACTTTACCCTTTGCATCTGGCATGTTATCATACTTATTACATTCGATAGCATTCATCAAGGCATCATAAGCAGCATTGTAATAACCAAGTGTATCAAAAGGCTGTTCTGCTTTTTGAGTCAATTTTGCTGTTTGATTTTCTGTCTGGATGGTAGTTTCGTTATTGAATTTCTCCATAGCGAGTTGTACCAAATGGTTGTAAGCCTTGGCTTTCTCTGCATCAGAAGCGAGTTGAGAGAGAGAAGATTTTACAAGAGATGCTGCTTCAGCATAACCCTTAGCCTTGAGGATAGCCTTCAAAGCGTCGCTGTCTCCAGCAAAGGCGGTAGATGTACCGAGTAACATCATAGCCGCAATCATTAATTTTTTCATAAGCTTTTTAATTAAAAAGGTTGATTATATTCTTATTCATTGTTGGGTTCCTCTTCTGAATCTATGAAAGGTTCTTCGGATTCGCCTTCGTTTGTTTCGTTTGACGTTTCAACGTCCCAATTAGTTGCAGCAGTAGAATCTTTTAAGATTTCAGCATTCTTCTGCGCCCATTGAGCACGACTTTCCTCTTCTACGGTAGCTTCCAATTCAGAACTCATCACCTTGCAAACGCTTGCAATGACGTCGTTCTTTTTGGTCAAGTTGATAAGACGAACGCCTTGCGTTGCCCTACCCATCACGCGAACTTCGGCTACCGCCAAGCGAATGACGATACCACTCTTGTTGATAATCATCAAATCGTTATCGTCGGTAACGTTCTTAATGGCAACCAATCTACCCGTCTTATCGGTGATGCTCAGAGTCTTCACGCCCTTACCGCCACGGTTGGTCTTACGATAGTCTTCCACTTGCGAACGCTTGCCATAGCCTTCCTCGCTCACTACCATCACGGTCTCGTTGCTGGCATCATTGACAACAATCATACCAACTACCGCATCGTCGCCATCGTCGAGTTTCATACCTCTCACACCCGTGGCAACACGTCCCATTGTACGGATGGTACGCTCATCGAAACGAACGGCACGACCATTGCGGTTGGCAATAATCAATTCGTTTCTGCCATTGGTCAAGCGAACATCTACAACCTCGTCGTTCTCTTCGATGTTGATGGCAATCACACCGTTTGTACGCGGACGAGAATAAGCCTCCAAGCAAGTCTTCTTCACCGTACCGTTCTTCGTACAGAACACCACATAGTGAGAATTAATGAACTCTTGGTCTTGCAGGCCTTGACCACGCAAACGCAAGAATGCATTCACGGAATCAGAAGGTTCAATATTGAGCAAGTTTTGGATTGCCCTACCCTTCGAGGTCTTGTCACCCTCTGGGATGTCATAGCACTTCAACCAATAGCAACGACCTTTCTTGGTAAAGAACAACATGGTTTGGTGCATCGTTGCAGGATAGATGTATTCGGTGAAGTCCTTATCACGCGAACTGGCTCCCTTTGCTCCTACACCGCCACGTGCTTGCTCGCGGAACTCCGACAATGGAGTGCGTTTGATATATCCTAAGTGACTAACCGTAATGACAACGGGATCATTGGGATAGAAGTCTTCTGCATTAAATTCATGCTCATCGGGAATGATTTCCGTACGACGGGCATCGCCATATTTCTCTTTCACCTCAATGAGTTCGTCCTTCATCACCTTCTTGCAAAGTTCGGGGTCATCAAGGATGCTCTGCAAGTATTCGATGGTCTTCATCAACTCCTCATACTCAGCATGCAACTGATCCATACGCAAGCCAGTCAACTGACTCAAGCGCATGTCTACGATAGCCTTGGATTGTAATTCGTCTAATTCGAAACGCTTCTCCAAGTTGCGTTGTGCATCAGAAGGAGTTTGTGAAGCACGGATGATATGAACCACCTCGTCAATATTGTCGCACGCAATAATCAATCCTTCCAAGATGTGCGCACGGTCTTGAGCCTTACGCAAGTCATACTTGGTACGACGGATAGTTACGTCGTGACGATGTTCAACGAAATACTTGATACATTCCTTCAAACTTAATGTACGTGGACGACCTTTCACCAAGGCGATATTGTTCACGGAGAACGAACTTTGAAGGGCGGTCATCTTAAACAACTTATTCAAGATGACATTGGCATTCGCATCGCGCTTTACGTCTACTACGATACGCATACCTTGACGGCCAGTTTCGTCGTTGGCATTTGAAATACCGTCAATCTTACCTTCCTTCACGAGTTCGGCAATATACTCAATGAGCTGTTGCTTATTTACGCCGTAAGGAATTTCGGTAATGACGATTCTATCTCCATGTTCATCACTTTCTATCTCTGCCTTTGCGCGCATCACGATACGTCCTCTACCCGTCTCATAAGCATCCTTCACGCCTTGCAAACCATATATATATGCACCTGTGGGGAAGTCGGGAGCAGGAATATAGCGCATCAATCCTTCGGTGTCAATGTCGGGATTATCGATATAAGCACAACAACCGTCTATAACTTCACCCAAATTATGCGTAGGCATATTGGTTGCCATACCCACGGCAATACCGTTTCCACCATTAACAAGCAGGTTAGGAATCTTGGTAGGCATCACACTTGGTTCGGTGAGCGAATCATCGAAGTTGTTTACCATGTCTACCGTATCCTTCTCCAAGTCGTCCATGATTTGCTCACCCATCTTGGAGAGTCGGCACTCCGTATAACGCATAGCAGCGGGAGAGTCGCCATCGACTGAACCGAAGTTACCTTGTCCGTCTACCAAGCAATAGCGCATGTTCCAGGATTGTCCCATACGAACCAACGCACCGTATACTGATGAGTCACCATGTGGGTGATACTTACCTAACACCTCACCTACTACACGGGCACACTTCTTATAGGGATTGGAACTTGTATTGCCAATGCCAAGCATACCATAAAGGATTCTGCGATGCACGGGTTTAAATCCGTCACGTACATCAGGAAGCGCACGAGCCACAATCACCGACATCGAATAGTCGATGTATGATGACTTCATCTCTTCCTCAATGTTGATTTTAATAATTCTGTCTTGATCAAATGTTTGATTTTCGTCCATTTTGGATTTGTCTCATTTTTATGATAATTCAACGAGAAGGGCATTTATTTTCGCTCTGTGCGATTTTGCCCCTTTTCTTTCAAGTGACAAAATTACAAATATTTTTCGACGTAAAACCAATTATACGCAAAAAAAAGCGGTATTTTAGGTTAATTTAGAAAATTGAAGCCTCTCCCCAGCCCTCTCCCAAGGAGAGGGAGCCATAAATGGAGGAGTTAGAAGCAAGAAAGTTAGAAGCAAGAAGCAAGAAAGTTAGAAAATAAGAAGCAAGAGATATGCTTTTTAGAGAGTTAGAAAGTAAGAAAATAAGAAGCAAGAGATTAGCCCGCTATTAGTAAGGCATATCTCTTGCTTCTTACTTTCTAACTTTCTTGCTTCTATCTAACAACTCCCTTCCCTTGGGGAAGGGTTGGGGATGGGCTTTTATTTCCCAATCACCTTCGTTGTCTTCACGCTACCATCGGCGGCTTGTGTCTTGATGATGTTCACGCCACGTTGGGGAGCATTCAAGCGACGACCATCCAAAGAATAGAATTCCGTAGCATTCAAACGAGCAACGTTTTCACCGATACCCTTAATAGAAGTAGGAATATCCTCGCTTTCATAGAAGAGTTGGAAATTGTCAAGCTTAAACCATCCGATACCACTTGTTCTCTCTTCACCTTGTGGGTCAACATTATTGGTACGGAAACCAATCTTGGCAACACCGCTCTCATCAACACCAAATCTTAACGTCATCAAACGTGGGAAGTGTGTATATGGGTCGCCACTCTCGCAAGAATAACCTGCATAGTTCAAGAACTTAATGTCGGTCGGATTGTTCTCATCGAGCAATTTTGCAGCTATAGCATCTGAAGGCAGATTGATAGCATGTGTTTCCTCACTACCGAACATCGTAACAGAATTATTGGCGAAGATACGTTGGGTGGTCAAGCAATTACCTGCCCATTGATGTTCTACCATCACCCATGCAGACAATACGTAAGTTCCTTGTGGTAAACCTGTCAATGTCTGTGAAAGTTCAACTTCAGGAATGCGGTCATTCCAGATACCCCACAAGCGTTGTCCGTCTACTACCTGACTGGTCAACAAATTGCCTTCGTCATCGTAAGCTCCATGTTGATCCATTCCACCATCACCGCTATTGATACCACACCATCCGAGAGAAGGAGTACCCGTTACAACTTGTCCATCGAGCATCAACGTCCATCCTGCTGGTGCAGGAGAAGCACCACTCGATTCAGCATTACCTTGTGCAGACATATCCTCGAAACTTGGGTTTTTAATCAAGTCGGTTACGTAAACATCAACGGCAACACCCGAGAGTTTCAATGTATTCAATCCCTCATCGAGTTTGGCAAGCATTTCCTCAATTTCCTGTTCATTGGCAAGACGGTCATAATATGTGTCTTGAGCTTCCAAAATCAAGTCGGCATATTCGTCAGCACCAGCATAGTTGCTATAATCATTCAGATTTTGTTGAGCCTCGTTAATGGCCTTATCCAATTTAGCATAAGCATCAATTGAAGATTTAATGCCAGAATATTCATCCTTCAACTTCAAGAAAGCGTCTACGATTTCCTGTTCGGTATTGCTGGCAGATACTTCTGTGCTATTGATTAATTCAGCCAAATGCTCTTCCACCTTGTCTTGCATAGGTTGTCCTTGCAATTCGGAAATCATGTTCTTGTAGAATTCATAAATCTTCAAAGGAGCATCAATGCTTGCCGATTCCTTATGGATGCGGAAGTTGTCAATCTTAAACCAACCATCACCGCCAGCACCATTCGAATTTGTACGACGAGCGGCAGCAATATTGTTATCAGTACGGAATCCGAAAGTCAACGTTCCATCATATACGTATGCCTGTACGCTCATTTCTTGCAATTGCGTGTCAGTAACGGGTTCTGCTAAACCTTCAAACTCATACACTTCTCGTTTATCAAGTTTATCGGCATCATACTCACCTTCAGCACCAAAATACTTAGCATTCAAATTACCGAAGATACGTTGGGTAGTTCTACGCGAACCACTACCATTTGCACCAACCATCACAGAGGCAAATACGGTATAGGTTCCATTCTCCAATCCTTCCAATGTTTGTGACAATTCGATAGAAGGCATACCTGAATTCCAGATACCATAGATGAAGTTACCATCCTTGGCACCATCACCATCACCGTTGATACCTGCCCAACCAGTAAGACCTGCAGCTCTCAATTCTTCAACAGCTGATACTTGTGTCCCGTTGACATAGAGATTCCAACCAGTAGGAGCAGCGGCAACACTTGATGTTGCATTTCCGTCTTGAGAAGACAAATCCTCAAAGCTCATGTTCTGACCTAATTTGGTTAAGTCACCTTGACTGAGATTGTAATTTCTCTCTGCCTCAGAGAGAGACGCCAGGGCAGCACGAAGAGACTCTGCGTCATTCTTGGCATTAAACTCAGCTATAGCCGCATTGATGGCAGCTTGAAGAGTTGCGTCATCTCCTTGCGAAAGCAATTCCTGGGCAATTTGGATTTCAGCAAACAAATTGTTCTTTGCCTCTATGATTGCCATAGCAACGTCATAGTCTTCATCCGTCAGTTCCTCCTTATTATAATATAATGTGGCGGCATCAATAGCACCTTGGAATCCTGTACGATAGGTTTCATCTGCAAGATTCTCTTCTTCCATCTTCTTAATTGCGGTATAAAGTAGGATTTTCTTGCTAAAAGAGGGAATATCCCCAACTTCAGCAAAAGCCCAATTCTCTGAAGAATGGTCGAGAGGAATAAACTCGCTATTCTCGTCTTGTACATTGTATGGCATTCCGTCGTCACCTATTTCCGTAAGAACACCACCATAGAAATCTGGGTACCATGAATTGGTAGGTTCAGAGATTACCAAAAACTCACCACTACTATTCAAGTGCAGGTATCTACCATAAACATTGAAGTTCAAGTTACCGTCTCCAGCTTTCAAACGATAGAAACCTTCCACATCGCCATTCTCAAGAGTGAAGTAAGCGGGATCTTCCAAATTACCATTCAAGTTGTCTGTTCCAATGGGAATACCTACATACGTGGTAATATCATCATTCGTCAAAGAGAAATACCATGAACCATCAGCGCTTTGATGGGCAGTAAAAGCATGTGTCTCATACTGAGAGTCTGCCAAAGGACGAAGATAATAAGCTCCATCCCAAGAAGTACGAGAGAAAAAGAGATTTGGTCTTGCGTAATTGACCAAAACATACGAACCACCATCAACAGGTGCACGTCCAATCTTGGGGAAGTCGATGGCCATGGCATTTGCCGTGGTCAACAACATCACCCCAAGCAACAATGATTTTAAAGTAATCTTTCTCATAATTATTTAAGTTATTAGGGCTATTATGACATTTCATCACCAAAGGTCGAGACGTTCACTCTTAGGAATAAACATCTTGTCGCCTTCCTTCACGCCAAAGGCTTCGTACCACATATCGATGTGTGGCAAAGCACCATTTACGCGCCATTCACCCAAAGAGTGTGGGTCATTCTTCACGCGTTGACGAATTTCCTCTTCCGTAATATTCTGTCCCCATACGCCAGCGTATGCAAGGAAGAATCGTTGGTCAGCCGTGAATCCGTCTTTCACTTTCAAAGGCTTCTTTTGCGTAGCGTTCTTATATGCGTACCATGCTACTTGAAGTCCTCCGTGGTCAGCCAAGTTCTCACCAAGCGTCAAACGACCATTGGAATTCAAGCCAGGCAATACTTCAATAGCAGAGAAGAAACGGTCGTAGAGGTCTGCACGTTCGTTAAAACCAGCCGCATCAGAAGCCGTCCACCAATCATGCATGTTTCCGTTTGCGTCAAACTGTCTTCCTTGGTCGTCGAATCCATGCGTCATCTCATGACCAATCACAACGCCAATGGCTCCATAGTTGAATGCTTCATCGGCTTTGGGGTCAAAGAAAGGATATTGGAGAATACCAGCGGGGAAGCAAATCTCGTTGGTGGTTGGGTTATAATAGGCATTAACCGTTTGTGGTGTCATAAACCACTCATCACGGTCAACGGGCTTTCCTGCCTTTTCCTCGATGTGCTTGTCATTGCGCCATTTGCGACAAGCCATCACGTTCTCAAAGTATGATTTATTGGGGTCGATTTTCAATGCAGAATAATCCTTCCACTTGTTGGGATAACCAATCTTCACGTAGAATGTGGAAAGTTTATGGTGTGCATTTGCCTTGGTAGAATCACCCATCCACGCCTGAGCGTCAATACGTTGGTCGAGAGAAATCTGTAAGTTCTTCACCAATTGCTCCATAATCTTCTTGGAAGTAGCTGGGAAATAACGGTCACAATACATCTTTCCAAGTGCCTCTCCCATGGCACCTTGAACAGAGTTGGTAGCACGCTTCCACAAAGGATGGTCTTCTTTTCTACCTGTCATCGTACGGCCATAGAAATCGAAATTGGCTTCACGAATCTCATCACTCAATAATGACGAAGCACTTCCAATCAAGTCCCATTCCATATAAGCACGCAAGTCATCTGCGGTCATGGCAGCTATCAACTTATCTGCACATTCCATGAACTTAGGTTGTCCAACGATAATTTCTTGGATATACTCGCTCTTGATGCCTTCCGCATTTGCCATCGACTCAAGAGGAATACCTGGATAATTGGATTGGAACTCCTTTAATGTCATTTTGTTATAGTTGGCTTGTGGGTCGCGCAACTCAGTGCGACTCTTCGACACAAGTGCCAATGACGTTTCGAAACGGAAAATAGCATCGCGCTTAGCCTTGGCTTGTTGTTCGGTAAAACCGAAGAGTTTGAACATTCTCACAATATGTTCTTTGTAGGCTTCACGAATCTTCACCGTTGCCTCGTCATTGTTCACATAATAGTCTTTTTGTCCGAGCGTCAATCCACCTTGACTGATACTCAAGATGTTCATGGTAACATTCTTTTCGTCAGCGCCAAAGCCATAACCAAAAGGAACACCATATCCAAAGACAGCATATTTATGTTGAATCTTTTGCAAATCTTCCTTGGTCTTCGCTGCTTCCATCTCATCGAGAATAGGTTTTACGGGAGCGATGCCTTCCTTGTTCCTACGGTCAACATCCATTGCCAACTTGTAGAAATCAGACAATTTACGTTCGGTACTTCCCTCTGCAAACGTCTTCTTTTGCAACTCATCCAAGATGCTATTGATACGTTTGTTGTTGTCTTCCTGCAATTGGTCGAAACTACCGAATCGCGAATAAGCGGCTGGTAGTGGATTCAATTTCTGCCAACCACCTGTTGCAAACATGTAGAAATCATCAGCGGGTTTTACTGTCTTATCAAGATTCTCCATCTTGAGACCAGATTTGTTTTGCGCCATTCCCGTTACTGGCAAAGCCATCATCAATGCCATCGGAATAAATTTAGTCATTTTCATCATTTATAAATGTTTAGTTATATATATTTTGCAAATGTACACATTATTTTTGACAAATCATCCATTTTTTAGAACATTAACGAAAATAATGATGAGTGTTTAGTGTTTAGTGTTTAGTGATTAGTGATGTAAGCCTCTCCCCGACCCTCTCCCAAGGAGAGGGAGATTTAATGGACGAGTGAAAAACGATAATGAATTGATAATTGTCTAATTGTGAATTGATAATTGCCTAATTGTGAATTGTAATATGTGATTTGCCGATTCTTCATTCTTCATTCTTCATTTAATTCTTTGTTCCCGCACACAGAAACGGATGACATAAATCAAGAATAATAGACGTTTTTCGTTCGTTTCTGAGAAAAAACTAACTTTTTTACACTTTTTCATCAAAAAAACTATCTTTTTGTTTGGTATTTCAAAAAATTGCTTTACCTTTGCAATCGCAAATCACAAACGCTATTATTTAATACAAATTAAAAGTAAAAAGATTATGAATGCAACAAAAGTTGTTGAGAATCTAAAGCAAAGATTCCCCAATGAGCCAGAGTACATCCAGGCAGTTAGTCAAGTGTTAGGAACTATCGAGGAAGAGTACAACAAACACCCCGAATTCGACAAAGCTAATCTTATTGAGCGTCTTTGCATTCCTGATCGTTTGATTCAATTCCGTGTAACTTGGACAGACGATAAGGGTAACGTACAAACAAACATGGGTTATCGTATCCAGCACAACAATGTGATTGGTCCGTACAAAGGTGGTATTCGTTTCCACGCATCTGTAAACCAATCCATTTTGAAATTCCTTGCTTTTGAGCAGACATTCAAGAACTCACTCACCACACTTCCTATGGGTGGAGCAAAGGGTGGCTCAGACTTCTCACCACGTGGTAAGTCTAACGCAGAGGTAATGCGTTTCTGCCAAGCTTTCATGAGCGAGCTCTATCGTCATATTGGTCCTGATGAGGACGTTCCCGCTGGCGACATCGGTGTAGGTGGTCGTGAGGTTGCTTATATGTTCGGTATGTATAAGAAACTTACACATCAATTCCAAGGCGTTCTTACCGGTAAGGGACAAGAATTTGGTGGTTCTCTGATTCGTCCTGAAGCTACTGGTTACGGAAATGTTTACTTCTTGCAGAATATGCTCGCTACAAAGGGTATTGACATCAAGGGTAAGACCGTTCTCGTATCTGGTGCTGGTAACGTGGCTCAATACACCATTGAAAAACTGATTCAATTAGGAGCTAAGCCTGTTACATGTTCTGACTCTGACGGTTATATCTATGACCCAGACGGAATCGATCGTGAGAAACTCGATTATATCATGGAACTCAAGAACGTTGAGCGTGGTCGTATCAGCGAATATGCAGAGAAATATGGCGTGAAGTATGTAGCTGGTGCTAAGCCTTGGTTTGAGAAAGCCGACATCGCACTTCCTT
>OCTX014521710.1_pt1 | contig 18212 bp, 19 predicted proteins | sample 1539691 | NCBI WGS metagenome assembly OCTX01 (sample SAMN02144231, study PRJEB22623) | gut metagenome | biome: sheep rumen | host: Ovis aries | place: New Zealand | reverse complement strand
TCTTTCTTCTTCGTTTAATTGAACGTTAAATAATTTAAGAGTTCGTAAGGACTCTCTATTCATGCTGCAAAGTTAAAGAAGGGAGGGGAGACCGCGCGGAGCCTCACTGACACACCATGCGGAGTCTCATTGAAAAACTATGCAAAATCTCATTGAAGAACTGCGCGGAATCTCATTGAAAAGCTGTGCGGAGTCTCCCCTCCCTTCAAGGGGAGGGGCTGGGGGTGGGGTCTGTAACTATAACCATTATTATTACTACCCCTGAGCTTTTGAAAAACAATCATCCCCAGCTATTGAAGAAACATCTCCCCCGATCTATCGAAGACCCCCCCCCCCGATCTATCGAAGAAACAATTACCCCTGAGCTTATGAAGAAACTTTTACCCCTGACTAGAAGCAACAATCTGAAAGAAAACCTCGTTTACCTGGTCCTGTGGGGCCTGCTGCTTCTCATCCCCGTCTTTTCATCTTACGTCCGCTCGCTGCACGATGCGAACGCCCCTTTCTCGTGGACGGAAATCATGGTGGTGTGGCGCACACTGGGAGCCTTTTTCGTGGTTTTCCTCATCCACAACTTCCTGTTGGCGCCGCTGCTCGTCAATAAGCATCGCAAGCCGCTCTACTTCGCTCTGGTGCTGGCGCTGGTGGCGCTCTTCGCACTCTACCACTGCTCCAGCGACCACCACCGCCCGCCCATGCCCGGCCAACGCCCAGAAATGAACGACCCGCACCGTCCCCCCATGCCCACCGACATGGCCGCCCCACCCCAAGGCAAACCGTTCGACATGGGAAAGAAAGGTCCGGGCGTGGAAGGCCCAATGATGAAAGGCCCCGCTCCCGGCATTCATCGGCCACCACTGTTCTTCGGCGAACACGACCTGGTGCTGCTGGTGGTGCTGGTGCTCATGCTGGGCATGAACCTGGGTGTGAAGCTCTACTTCAAGTCGGCCGGTGACGCCAAGAAGATGGACGAACTGGCCAGCAAGAACCTGGAGCAGCAGCTGGAGTATCTGAAGTATCAAATCAACCCGCACTTCTTCATGAACACGCTCAACAACATCCACGCCCTGGTGGACATCAACCCCGAGAAGGCCAAGGAAACCATTCTGGAGCTCTCGAAACTCATGCGCTACGTGCTCTACGAGGGAGCCAAGGCCACGGTGCCCCTGCAGCGCGAGATGGACTTTCTGAACAACTACATCACGCTGATGAAAATACGCTACACCGACCATGTGAAAATCTCGGTACACATGCCCACGGCAGTGCCCGATAAGTGTGTGCCGCCCCTGCTCTTCATCACCTTCGTGGAGAACGCCTTCAAGCACGGGGTGAGCTACCGCCAAGAATCGTTCATCGACGTGCAGATGATCATCGAGGGCGAGCGCGTGAAGTTCGTCTGCCGCAACAGCAAGATTGACGCCTCGGACGACACCCACGGCGGCGTGGGGCTGGCCAACGTGCGCCAGCGGCTACAACTGATTTACGAAGACGACTACACGCTCGACATCACCGACGAGGCAAAGGTCTATGACGTGAGGCTCTCCATTCCGCTGCTTCCCTTGGCGGAACAATCGCAACAAGCCTAAGACAACAGGCGGGAAAAAGAAAAGAAACAGAGAAAGAAACAGAAACAAAAATAACAAAAACAAAAAAAAACATAGCTCTATGATACGTGTTCTAGCCATCGACGACGAGCCACTGGCATTGCAGCAACTGGCTTCCTACATCGAAAAAATCCCGTTTCTCGAACTGGTGGCCGAGTGCCAAAGCGCACTCGAGGCCCGCGCCTACCTGAACGAAGAGCAGATAGACGCCATCTTCGTTGACATCAACATGCCCGACCTCAACGGCATGGAGTTCGTGCGCTCGCTGGCAGCGCCACCGTTGGTGGTGTTCACCACGGCCTACGCCGAGTATGCCGTGGAGGGATTCCGCGTGAACGCCACCGACTACCTGCTGAAACCCTTTGGGTTGGACGACTTCAAGCGCGCCGCCAACAAGGTGAAGGCACAATACGACCTTATGAACACCGCCGTGGTTTCGGCCGTTGACGAGGACGACGCCCTGTTCCTGAAAACCGAATACAAGGTGGTGCGCGTCAACGTGGCCGACATACGCTACGTGGAGGGCATGAGCGAATATCTGCGCATCTATCTGGAGCACCAGCCGAAACCGCTCATCGTGCTCTTGGCCATGAAGAAACTGGAGGAACGGCTGCCCTCGAACGCGTTCATGCGTGTACACCGCTCGTACATCGTCAACTTGAAGAAGATTCAGGAGGTGAACAAAAACCGCATCATCATGGATGCCGACACCTACATCCCCATTGGCGACATGTATAAAGATGCGTTCAACCAATATCTCAGCACCAAGTTTTTGGGGAAGTAGGGACTGACGGGCGTAAAAAAAACAGAAACAGGCGTCTTTTTGCAGAAAAAAGTGTTTGACCAATCGCTGGAAAGCACTTGTTTGCGCAAAAAAACGCCTGTTTGTTGAAAAAAAAGAGCAGTTGGTTCTTTTTATTTTTTGTATTCGCAGTGTTTTCATTACCTTTGTAGCCGCAAAGCCAACAGTTTTCCCCCAACTACTGCTACCCCTAAAGACAAAAAACTAAAATTATGACATACGATAACCTGCTTACGAGCTACCAACCCATTACACTCGAAGAGATGAGTGGCATACGGCTGATGAACCGTATCGACACAAAATTCGTAACCACCGAAGGGCGGTTGCGCGAGTTGTTGGCCATGGCTCGTGACGAGTATTTCGTACAGCAGACGGAGGGGGCGCGCTGCATGCACTACGAAACCACCTACTTCGACACCGACGACTTCGACATGTACAACATGCACCAGGTGGGACATGCCGGAAGACAGAAACTGCGCTTCCGCACATACGTTGACTCGCACCTGCAGTTCATGGAGGTGAAAACGAAGAACAACCACGGACGCACGAAAAAGAAACGACTGCCGGTGGAAGACATGAGCCTTGACGACAACACGAAGCAATTGTTTCTGAACCAGCATCTGCACTACGACGTCCACAGCCTCACGCCATCGCTGGCCAACCGCTTCAACAGGGTGACCTTGGTGAACAGGGCCCGCACCGAACGGCTTACCATCGACACCAACCTCTGCTTCAGCCATCTGCGCTCGGGCAAGACCATCGACATGGGGCCGCTGGTAGTGGTCGAGCTCAAGCGCGACGGTCTCAGCCCTTCGCCGGTGCTCGCCATGTTGCGCCAACTGCGCATCATGCCCCACGGATTCAGCAAATACTGCATGGGCTCGGCGCTCACCCATCCGGGACTGCGCGTCAACCGCTTCAAGCTGAAACTCATAGAAATCAACAAGCTGCTGAGGACCGAAGGGACAATATGACGATCTCACCGTGACGACGACAACGATAATGACACCGTGACGACGAGGACGACAACGACAATGACAACAGCGACATAACGGAAAACCGAAACATCGCGACTTCGACACTTCGAAACAAAAACAACAAAAAAGAACAATATGGACTTTTTAGATTTCTCATTCTCCGAAGGATTTGCCCACATGCTGGTGCGCTTCTTCATCCTGGTAGTGGTCAACTGGATCATCATCCGCCACATGTATTACGTCAAGAGCAAGCGGCGCGAGTATTGCTTCACGTTCATGCTCATCTCCGTGGCCATCTTCTTCCTTGTGTTCTTCATGATATTTGTGCTCGAGGACATGAAGGGCAAGACGGGCATAGGCATCGGCATAGGACTCTTCGGCATTTTCAGCATCATGCGCTACCGCACCGACACCATGCCCGTGCGCGAAATGACCTATCTCTTCGTGCTCATCACCCTGGCCGTGGTCAATGCACTGGCCGAATCGGTGACGCTGGTGGAGCTGCTGGCCACCAACCTCATCATCATGCTGGCCATCAGGATTTGCGAGTGGCACCTGAAGGTGCAACCCGTCAAGCTGATTCAGTACGACCGGCTGGAACTGACCAAGCCCGAACGGAAGAACGAACTGTTTGACGACCTGAAGCAGCGCCTTGGCATCAATGCCATCAAGGTGGAAGTGGGCGGAGTGGATTTGATGCGCGACATGGCCATCCTGAAAGTGGTTTACGAAGACAAGAAAATCAGCGGGTCGAACTCTGTCGATAACAAACTGAAACTGAAAATCACCGAATTGTCGGGACAGGAGGGATAGGCGCATGAAAGCAACAAGAACAAAAAGAGGACTCGTCGCACTATTGTTAATGGCCTTGCCCACACTGTCGGTTTGGGCGCAGGGCGACGACATGGGCGTTTGGTACTCGGTGGCGGCCGACAAGAAAATCAACCAACAATTCACCATTGGTGCCGAAGGCGAATTCCGCACACGCAACAACAGCAAGACGGCCGACCGCTGGTCGGCGGGCGTGAACGCCGACTACAAGATTGTGCGCGGTCTGAAACTCTCGGCGAGCTACATCTTCCTCTACGACAACGACCCCGAGAAAATCACCTACAATACGGACGGTTCATACAACAACTGGCGGCCTTCACATTGGGGAACGCGCCACAGGCTGAACCTGTCGCTCACAGGAAGCATTGACTGGGGCAACCTGAGCTTCTCCTTGCGCGAGCGGTGGCAATACACCTGGCGCCCCGAGCGCACCACCGACCGTTGGGATTTCGACAACTCATGGTGGGAGCCGACCGTTGTGAACGGAAAGGGGAAAAGCGTTCTGCGCAGCCGACTGCAAGTGGAGTACAACATTCCCCACTGCAAGATTGACCCTTACGCCAGCGTGGAACTGTTCAACGCATGGTCGTTGCAGAAAACACGCTACACGATTGGCGCCGACTGGAAAATCAAGAAGAAGCACGTCATTGGACTCTATTACCGCTACCAAAACGTGAGCAGCGACGACGATGACAACGAAGCCAACCGCCACATCCTGGGCCTGAGCTACAAGCTGAAGTTCTGAAACTTGGCTGCAAGTGGAATTGAAAAAAAAAATGAGACCCCACCCCACAAAAAAATGATTGAGCAAAGGAAACACATGAAAAAGAATCTCACATACCTGCTGGCGCTGACGCTGGCCGCCGCAACAACGGCCTGCCAGAGCGACGACACCGACTTCAGCGCCTACACCAACGGAAACAAGGGCGGCACCGGCGAAACAACCGAGGAAACCATCGTGCCCATGGACATCGCCATCGACGAGAGCGACCTCGACGAACCGGCGGAAACTTTCTCGGCCGACGACAACGACTACGTGGAGAACAGCACGTTCAGCCATCAGGTCAACATCCACTTCGACGGCACGGAAGCCACCGTCACGGGCGACGTGGAGAACCTGACGGTGAACAAGAGTGGAGCGCACGTCACCATCACCAGCACCCAGAAGGACATGGCCTACACCCTGAGCGGCGCCACCAACGACGGCTCGCTGAAGGTATATAGCGAGAACAAATACAAACTGGAACTGAACGGTGTGAAAATAGCCAACCCCACGGGAGCCGCCATCAACAACCAGGGCAACAAAACGCTCTATGTGGTGCTGGCCGAAGGAACGGAGAACACACTCACCGACGGCACAACCTACACTTCGACAGGCAACGAGGACCAGCGCGGAACACTTTTCAGTGAAGGCCAGATGGTGTTCAGCGGCAAAGGAAAACTCATCGTCCTTGCCCATTGCAAGAACGGCATTGCCAGCGACGACTACATCCGCTTCCGCCCCGGATGCAAGGTGTATGTCAACAGCACCGTCAACAACGGCGTGAAGGCCAAGGACGGTCTGATTGTCGGTGGCGGTGTGCTGAACATCGAGGTGAGGGGCAATGGCGCCAAGGGCCTCAACTGCGACAAGCACGTGGAGATTCTCGGCGGACGCACCACCATCATCACCACGGGCAACGCCATCGTGGAGGATGCCGACACCACCAGTTGCGCAGGCATCAAGTGCGACAGCACCTTCACCATGCGCGCGGGCACGGTCAGCATCAAGTCGTCGGGCGACGGCGGCAAGGGCGTGAACGCCAACATGAACCTCTACTTCACGGGCGGCAAGCTCAACGTGGTGACCCTGGGCACGAAGGGCCTCTCCTCGCCCAAGGGCATCAAGTCGGACATGGACATCAGCATCAGCGGCGGCGGCATCTACAGCTACAGCGCCAACAGCAATCCGCTCGACGCCAAGGGCAGCCTGACCGTTGCCCCCGGCTACGCCACCTACACCAACAAGGAGCGGCTGGTAGAGATAGCCTATTGATTCTACACACTGACTGTTCTCCCACAAAGAATCGAGGAGCCGACAACGACACGTTGCGCACGTGGTCGTTGTCGGCTCCTCGCTTCTTTGTATGGGATGGAGACGGACGCTGTCCTTACTCTCCGATCTCTATCACATATTCGCTCATGAACGAAGCGCCGGGATGCAGGTGGTTCATCAGATATTTGTCTTTCAGCTGGCCGTCGTACTCCACGTGGTCGCTCACTCCAAACCATGGCTCGATGCAGACGAAAGGCGCGTTCTTGCCGTAGGGACTCCACACCGCCACGCAGGGCATGTTGAAACTGACGGTCACCACACGGTTGTAAGCACGGTCGAGAATGCTGATTTTGTGCAGCTGACAGTTGTCAAACTGCAGCGAGTCGTCTTTGAAATCCTCTTCGGTGAAGCTCCACACACCGTTCTTGGTGGCGATTTCCGTGTGGTCGTGGGTGATGCACCCCTCTATGTTGCCCACAATGCGCTTCAGGGGGCCGGGGTTGTCGAAGAGCAGCTGTCCGTGCATGGGTTCGCCCTCGCCGACGTCGGGCAGGTTGAAGGCGGGATGGGCACCAATCTGGAAATGAATCTCGCGCGTGTCAGTGTTGTGAACGTGCCAGATGACGTGAATCTTGTTGCCCTCCAGACGGTAGGTCACCGAGAGCACGAAATGGTAGGGATAAACCTTGAGCGTGTCTTCAGAACTTTCCAGTGCGAAGGTGACGCGGTCGGCCGTTTTCTTGATGAGCTTGAAGTCGCTGTCGCGAGCAAATCCGTGGCGTCCCAGCTCAAACTCGCTGCCCTCGGTGCGGTATTTGTTTTTCCACACGCCGCAAACCAGAGGGAAGAGAATGGGCGAGTGCCGACCCCAGAAGTGCGGGTCGGCCTGCCAGAGATATTCTTTGCCTTCAGCGTCCTTGACGCTTTGCAGTTCGGCTCCGTGTTCGGAGACCTCGATGGTGAGTTGTTCGTTGCGTAGTTGTTCCATGTTTTTGGTGATTTAGAGGTTTTCTGGATGCAAAAATACGCAATTTTCAGAGACTATCGGCCACCGACGCGAAAGTTTTTTCAGAAATTGACTCCCACGTTGGCAAAGAAGGAGCCCGTGTGCGAACTGTCGAACGAGTCGTTGCTGATGTTGGCCAGTCCTGCATCGTAGCCAGCCTCCAGATAGAACATGTCGAGCATGAGTCCGCAGCCAACGCGCAGACCGCCGTCGAAACGTCGGAAATTCCGGTCGGTGAAAGAACTCTCGGCGTAGCGGCTGTTCACGTCCTTGATGTTGCCGCCCACGCCACCGGCCACGTAGCCGCCGAGGAAAGGCGTAATGGCAATGTTATTGTCAATCTTGTACTGATACTTCACCACCAGAGGCACCTCGATGTAGTTCAGCTGGTAGGTGGTTTTGTTGCCGTTGTAGGTTCCCTTGCCGCCCTTTTCGGTGTATTGCAAGCCCGTTTCGAAGAAGAGCGGCGTAGTGGGACTCAGCATCACGCCGAGCGTCAGACCGGCGTTGAAGCCCGACTTCATGGTTCCTCCGTCCAGATAGGGGTCGTCGGACTTGACGGTGGAACCGGTGGCACCAACGCGGAATCCGTAATAGACAAACGGCTCGCCGTAGGATCTGCGGGCGGGAGCTGCCGGACGGGCGTAGGGCCGACGGTAACCTCCGTAGGGACGGTATTGTGCCGACGAGGGCAGGGTCACGATGAGTGCCAGTGCCATGAGAATGATGTTCTTTTTCATGTTGGTGTTGGTTTTAGGGGTTATTCTAATCATTGATTTTTGGACTTTGAACAATGTGTTTCTTTAAGTTTCCGTTTGCAAAGTAACATGAAAAAGGACAAAACAAAAAGGATTTTCCCCTACTGCTGCAGAGGAAAATCCCTAAAATGGAATATGGATTCGGGCTTACTTCTTCTTGAAGAGCGAAGCCACCCAGAGCACCACTACGGCTCCTACCACGGCTGTGCCAGTCTCGCCTATCCAGCCGTTGCTCCATTCTATGCCCAACTGACGGAAGATCCATCCGCCCACAATGCCGCCCAGCAAACCGAGCAGCAGATTGACGAGGAAGCCGAAGCCGCCTCCGCGCATAATCTTACCAGCCAACCAGCCGGCTATAGCGCCTACGATAATTGCTCCTATTAAACCCATTGTGTATTTGTTTTTGTTGTTGAGATTGTTCCCGAGTGATTGGCGGGACGCCGGCAAAGAGGCCGCCGCTCGCCCGTTTCGTCTGCAAATGTAATGATATTTTTTCAAAATCGGGACATCTCACGGATGTTTTTCCCAATTATTTTTTATGATTATCCGCAATCGTTCCACCAAATACGCTGTAGCTTAAAGCATCCACATAGATGGAAGAATAACGCTCCGCGTCGTTCAAAAACCAATAAAAACCAATACGGACAAGGAAAAACATGTTTTTATTTGTTTTGTAAGACTCCCTGTTTTTGTTGGTTTTTCTTTGTTTTTATTGGTTTTTGAAAGACGCAGAGCGTTCAACCAACTGTCTCTTTTAGTATTTTCCCTAAAACTACGTATTGGGTAGTACGATTGCGGATAATCATTTATTTTTTGTTTCTGGCTGCAATGGTGAACCCCACGGGCACTACCATGAAAAGCCCAACGATGACCATCATGATGATTCGCGGCTGCGGAGCCTCGGGGTAGCCAATCATGAAGACGATGCTGATGAACAGCAGCACCATCAGGATGGCCATGACGCGGAGCATGCGCGACATGATGACTAGCTGGCGCATGTGGGTGACCTTCACCGGCATGTTGACCATCTTCTTGGGCGCGTAGGCTCCAGCGAGCATCAGCCCGCTCACCAAGGTTCCTACCGCCGCCAGCAACAACAGCGTCAGCCGGCTGCCCTCGTTGTTGCTGGCGCCGTTGACATCGAAGTGGGTGGGAATGGTCTCCGGGGCGTTGCGGAACATATAGACGGCTGCCGTCCAGAGGCCGATGACCAAGAACAGCGTGGCCACTTCCATGACGGTGCCCTCCAAGGTGCGCTCCAGGCGCATATTGTCGCCGAAGCGGTCGCCGGCTGATTTATTGAACAGTTTGAAGAATTTTATCATTTGCCACTTTGATTCTTTTGTTGTTTGGTTTCAATCTTCAGTTCCAGGAGCTTTCGCCCTCTCGAAGAGAAAGCCGAAAGCGAAGGTGGTGACGCCGACCACGCCACCAAAAAGCCAGTCGGGCTCGATGATGCCCAGATGGCTGAACACCGTCAGCAAGAGGAACAGCGCACACATCTCGACGCCCATCACTCGGCAGAACCACACTGCCAGCCACATCTGGCGCAGGGTGGTGAGTTTGTATGTCTTGTTGATTTGCTTGGGGAAGTAGGCACACACCAACAGCATCAGTGCAGCAAGCGTTCCCACGACATTGCCCACAAGCTTTCCGGTGATGCCATCCTCGCTGCGTACAGTGGGCACCAGCAATGCCCAGTTGGCCACCACCAGCACCATGCAGAGGGCTTCGGCCAAGGTGCCGCCCAGTGTGCGGTGCACCTTGGCTTGGCTCACGTCGAATCTATTCTGCTCCATCGTGTTCCTCCGTCTTTTTGCGTTTGGGCAGACGCTTGGCCTTGCGCAGAGCCTCGGTGATGATCCATTGCAGCTGTCCGTTGGTGCTGCGGAACTCGTCGGCGGCCCACGCTTCTATGGCATCCATCGTGTCGCTGTCAACGCGCAGGATGAAGCTTTTGGTCTTCGTCTCTTTCTTGGCCATGCGCAATTAGTGGTTCAACGTTCCGGTGTTCACTACGGGCTGGGCAGCGTCGTCGCCGCAGAGCACCACCATGAGGTTGCTCACCATGGCGGCCTTCTTGTCGTCGTCCAGCTCCACTACATTGTCGTCAGAGAGTTTCTGCAGGGCCATCTTCACCATCGACACGGCACCCTCGACAATCTTCTCGCGGGCAGTGATGATGGCCGAAGCCTGCTGGCGACGCAGCATGACGGCTGCAATCTCGGGGGCGTAGGCCAGATAGTTGATGCGGGCCTCCACCACTTCGATGCCGGCCAGGGCCAGCCGCTCGTCGAGTTTCCGCTCGAGCTGTTCGTTGATTTCGTCGGCACTCGAGCGCAGAGTGGGTTCGTCGGCCTTGCCGTCCTCGTCGTCGTAGGCATACTCACCGGCCACCTGGCGCAGGGCGGCGTCGCTCTGCACGCGCACGAACTTCTCCAAGGCGTTCATGATGCTCTTGGCCGAACCACCTATCTCTGAAGGGTTGCTGGCCATGGTCTGCGAATCGACTTCAAACATGGCTTTGTACGTGTCGCAGAGTTTCCACACCAGCACCAGACCGATCATCACGGGATTGCCCGTCTTGTCGTTCACCTTGATGGGCTCGGCGTCCATGTTGCGGGCGCGCAGCGAGAGTTTCTTCGTCGAGTAGAACGGGTTGACCCAGTAGAATCCCGTGCGGGTGAACGTGCCGCTGTACTTTCCGAACCATGTGAGCACGCGGGCCTCGTTGGGTTCGAGCATCAGGAATCCGCACCACATGATAATGTTGACGAGCAGCAGCAAAAGGCCAATGGCAACGTACCAGGGATAGTAGAGTATGCCATAGATGATGAGGCCACACGAGGCCAACAGTACAATCAGATTGACAAACAGCATGAGGAAGCCGTTATATACGCCTCCTGCAAACGAAAATTCTTTGTTATTTTCCATAATTTTTTATTATTTGTGTTAGTTGATAATGTGATATCATTTTGATATTGCAAAGATAGTGTTTTGTTCCTTATGTTGTATGCTTTGCACCAATTTTTTAACATAGTTTTTCACAAAAACCATCCCCTGTTTCCGCCGCCCGGTTCTTCACCTTATTATATATTAGGGGCGAAGTACTCTCGTTGCTGCGTCGAGCCTCCCATTGGGTTGCCGTGCCGTCCCTGCCGCCACTCGTTTGGAAAAAGCATCTCCCGACAACTGAACTACATCACCCGACTTCGGAAAAATATCTCCCGACGTTGCGAGTGAATTTTCTAGATAATTTCACTGCATCGTCGGGAGATGTTTTTCCATCGTCGGGAGACAAAATTTTATTGTCGGGAGATGTTTTTTTATTGTCGGGAGATAATTTTCCAAAGTGCCACTTTAGCTGAAAATTCTCTAGAGAATTTATTTTTAGGATAAAAGGACAGACTTTTCACAGATTTATTTGTAAATTTGCAAACGTGAACTATGACCTTTATTCATTGAAGATATGGAAAAAAAGAAGCTATCCACTTATCTGAACGACATCAGCGCGGGCGAACTGCTCAGCGACCAGCAGGAGCAGGCTTTGGCCGAACGCATCAAGGCTGGCGACACTGAAGCCGTGAACCAGCTTGTCAGCGCCAACCTGCGCTACGTGGTGAGCGTGGCCAAAGGCTATGCAGGCCAAGGCTTGGGAATGGACGACCTGGTGAGCGAGGGAAACATCGGGCTGATGCGCGCCGCAGCCAAGTATGACGGCGAGCGCAAGAAACGCTTCGTGGTGTTTGCGGCTCCCTACGTGCGCGAGAGCATCGAACGAGCCATCAGCGAACAAGTGGGACTCTACCGGCTGCCCGACGCCGAGGCCACCGACAACGCCAAGCGGCGCAGCATGGCCCGCTCGATGGACGAACCCATTCCGGCGGGCAGCAAAAACTCGTTCAGCCTGCTGAACGTGCTGGAGGACAAGGATTCGCCGCGCGCCGACGTACAGGTGGAGCAGACCACGCTGACCGACGAGATGGCCACCGCCATGAGTGTGCTCAACGAGCGCGAGCGCGAGGTGGTGAGCCGATACTACGGCGTGGAGCGCGACGCGCTGACCATGGCCGAAATTGGCGAAGAGATGGGGCTCAAGCGCGAGCGGGTGCGCCAGATACGCGACAAGGCCCTGCGCAAAATGAGAAAGGCAAGGCCATGAATACGGACGAACTGAAGGACAAGCGCACAGCTGTGCTCCTCTCGGGCGGCGTGGACAGTTCGGTGGTGGTGTATGAACTGGCGCGACACGGTCTCCACCCCGACTGCTTCTACATCAAGATTGGCCCCGAAGAGGAAGAAGAATGGGACTGCTCGAGCGAGGAGGACCTGGAGATGGCTACCGCCGTGGCGACGCGCTACGGTTGCCGGCTGACGGTGGTCGATTGCCACCGCGAATACTGGGACAAGGTGACCCGCTACACCATGGACAAGGTGCGCGCGGGGCTGACGCCCAACCCCGACGTGATGTGCAACCGACTCATCAAGTTTGGCGCCTTCGACGAGAAGATGGGACACCACTACGACCTCATTGCCACGGGCCACTACGCCCAGACCGAGGTCATTGACGGACGGAAGTGGCTCACCACAAGCCCCGACCCCGTGAAGGACCAGACGGACTTCCTGGCGCAGATAGAGTCGTGGCAACTGAAGAAAGCGCTGTTCCCCATTGGGCACTACATGAAAGACGAGGTGCGCGCCATCGCCGAGCGCGAACACTTGGTGAACGCGCGGCGCAAGGACTCGCAGGGCATCTGTTTTCTGGGAAAAATCAACTACAACGACTACATACGCCGCTATCTGGGCGAACAGCCGGGCGACGTGATAGAACTTGAGACGGGCCGCCGCATCGGCGAGCACCGCGGACTGTGGTTCCACACCATCGGCCAGCGCAAGGGGTTGGGCTTCGGTGAAGGCCCGTGGTTTGTGGTGAAAAAAGACGTTGAGCGCAACATTCTCTACGTCAGCCACGGCTACGACCCGCAGACGGCCTACAAAAGCCGCTTCGGTGTGCGCGACTTCCACTTCCTCACCGAGGGCGTAGGCCAACTGCCCGAGCGCGTGACGTTCAAGATACGCCACACCCCCGAATATCATCCAGCCAGCGTGGAGCCCCTCGGCGACGGCAACTACGCCATCGTTTCAGAGAACCCCATCCACGGCGTGGCTCCCGGACAGTTCTGCGTGGTCTATGACGAGCAGCACCATCGCTGCTTCGGCTCGGGCGAAATAACCATTTAGCCGTTTCCTTCAGGCAGAGAAGGGATTGGGGGCTTTCTAAAAAAACAGGGAAAAACAAGAAAAACAGAGAAAAACCAAGTTCTCAGCAATTAAAGAACTGCCCGGTTTTTCTCTGTTTTTCTTGTTTTTCCCTGTTTTTCCCAATAACATCCCCTGCATCCCGTGGGAGCATCCCAATGGCCGAAGCCCGGGGTCAAAGCCCGGGGTTCGAGAATGTTTGCCAAAGCCGCTCCCAGTCGTCGCGCAGGTCGGTCATGCGGTCGTACACCAGGCTGGCTCCCGCATCGCGGAGCAGCTGAGCGGGCAACGGCCCCGAGTTGACGGCAATGGTGAAGATGCCTGCCCTGACGGCAGCCTCCACTCCCAACGGAGCGTTTTCCACCACCAGCGCCTGCCACGGCTCAACGCCCGCCTTGCGCAATCCTTGCAGATAGGGTTCGGGATGGGGTTTGCCGTGGGTCACGTCGAAACTGGTGACGATGCGCTCTTTCTCCACCAGCCCCGGAAAAGCCTGTTGCAGGCGGTCGAGCAGCGTGTGCTGGCCGCTGCCCGTGACGATGCCTATTTTGAGGCCGGAAGCTTTGATTTTCTGCATGAGCTGCTCCACGCCTTCCATTTTCTTGGCGGGCGGACAACTGGCAAACAGGGCCGACTTGACGTCGTAGAGGCGTTGCGCCTCGTCGTCGGTGAGTTGGCGGTGCCATTGCTCGCGGGCGAGCAGCTTGATGGTTTCCTCACCGCGCATGCCTTCGTAACGGTAGGCGTCGCTCTCGGGCATGTCGAGGCCGCACTGCTTCATGGACTCATGCCAGCTGCGGGCGTGGTTGGGCATGCTGTCGTAAAGTACGCCGTCCATATCAAAAAGCACGGCTTTGGGGCGCAATGCTCCAAAGCCGTGCTTGTTCAGATAGTGCTGAATTGCTTTTTGCATGTCAGTTTTTCCAGTCTTTTCTTATTTCTCCTTGGCCAGACGCTCCTTGATGGCTTTCGAGTCGGCCTCGTAGCCGGGTTTGTCGAGCAGGGCGAACATGTTCTTCTTGTAGGCCTCAACGCCTGGCTGGTTGAACGGGTTCACGCCCAGCACGTTGCCGCTGATGCCGCAGGCTATCTCGAAGAAGTAGATGAGCTGGCCAATGTAGTACTCGTTGAGTTCGGGCACACTGATGCGGATGTTGGGCACACCTCCGTCCACATGAGCCAAACGGGTTCCCAGTTCGGCCATCTTGTTCACCTCATCGACGCGCTTGCCGGCCAGGAAGTTCAGGCCGTCCAGGTTCTCCTCGTCGCTGGGGAAGAGCAACTTGCGGTTGGGCTGCTCAATGCTGATGACAGTTTCGAAGATGGTGCGCTCGCCTTCCTGAATCCACTGGCCCATGGAGTGCAGGTCGGTGGTGAAATCGCACGAGGCGGGGAAGATGCCCTTGTTCTCCTTGCCTTCGCTCTCGCCGTAGAGCTGCTTCCACCACTCGCTGATGAAGTGGAGCTTGGGCTGGTAGTTCACCATGATTTCAATCTTCTTGCCGGCGCCGTAAAGGCCATTGCGCACGGCGGCATACTGTGCTGCCAGGTTCTCATCGAAGGGAACGTCCTTGCCACAGGCTTTCTCCATGGCCTGGGCACCCTCTACGAGCTTGACGATGTCGAAGCCTGCGCAGGCAATGGGCAGCAGACCCACGGGGGTGAGCACCGAGAAGCGTCCTCCCACGTTGTCGGGAATGATGAAGCTCTTGTAGCCCTCCTTGTCGGCGCACGTGCGGGCCGCTCCGCGCTTGGCGTCGGTGATGGCCACGATGACTTTCCTGGCCTCTTCCTTGCCGCGCTGGTCCTCGCACTGTTTCTTCAGCAGACGGAAGGTGAGGGCCGTCTCGGTGGTGGTGCCGCTCTTCGAGATGTTGATGACACCAAACTTCTTTCCTTTCAGATATTCGGTGAGTTCAGAGAGATAGTCTTCGCCAATGTTGTTGCCGGCAAAGAGAATGGTGGGGTTCTTGCCGTCGTTGGTCAGCCAAGCGAACGAGTTGCCAAGAGCCTCGATGACGGCACGGGCGCCCAGATAGCTGCCGCCGATGCCTGCCACCACCACAGCTTCGCAGTTTTCGCGAAGGGTGTCGGCACACTCCTGCACTTCCTGAAGAAACTCTTTGGTGATGCTCGATGGCAGATGGAGCCAGCCTAAGAAGTCGTTACCGGGGCATGTGCCGTTTTCCAATGCTTCCTGAGCAGCCTTTACCTGCGGCTCAAAAGCCTTCACTGCGCCCTCGCCGAGGAAGCACGCAGCCTTTGTGATGTCAAGACAGATGTTCTTCATTTGTGTGTGTGATTTGTTTTTGTTCTTTATCTTTGATTGTTTGTATTAGCATGTGTCGGCAAAATTACAAAAATAAGCCGAAACCACAAAGGATTTCGGCTTTTTTATAAATAACATCGCAAAAGATTGAATGAAGATTGTTTTCTGTCATTTTGAAGTGTTCATTGCCACGAGTCCCTTTTCCATGAGGATGGGCAGCACATTGGCGGCCGATTGGCGGTTGCGCTTGGCACTCACGGCATTGTATTTGGCCAGCAGGGCGTTGTCGTCGGCCAGCAGGTTGCTGATGAACTCGTCGTTCATGCGGGTCACCTCGGTCTTGCCCTTGGCATTTGCGCCGCCGTCGAGAAGATAGCACACCTTGCCGCTCAGACTCTCGCCCGTTATCCAGAGAGCCGTTGAGCCAGCTGTCAAGGCAATGTCGGCTACAATGTCTTTGACGAAGATGCCGGCAATGTCCATGCCCAGACTCATCAGCAGCGGGCCGCTACAAATCTTGTAGGCCAAAACACATATCTTGTTGTCATCGTAGCGCACGGCCTGGGTGTAGCTGGACACGTCGAGGGGGACATCCTTGCAGCGCAGGTTGCGGCAGTTGACGTAGAGCTGTCCGCCGTACATCACGGCAAAGGCCTGGCGCTTCAGCACTTTGTCGGCCTCCTTGTCGCCAGTGCGGAAATATACGTAGTTGTCGCCAGTTCTCAACTGACAGGCCTGCAGCGTCCGGCCCTCGGTGAGTTTTTCCACGGGTGTCCACTTGCCGTCAACGAAGTCGGCGTAACTCATGCAGAATTTTGCCACTTGTGCCTGGGCCATCAGCGACAGACAGCAGAATACTATCAAAACAAATACGTTCTTTTTCATTTCGTTCAATTTTTTTATTGTTTTATTTTCAGTTATTGTTGATTCTTGTTTTTTGACGTTGCAAAGATAGAACGGAATTTGACGGGCGGCAAATAAATCGAAAGAAACTCTCAAAAATGCTTCGGACAACAAAAGAAATTTGCGACAAACAGGAAAAAACGGCCGAAGAACTGTCCGAAAACCGTGATTCGCACCGTTTGAGCCAAATAAAAGGGCATAAAAATTCGCGAGATAAAAAAATATTTCATATCTTTACGGCTGAGAAACAACCCACTTATTGGCTATGGCTAAGAAAAACAAAGACAAAAACCAGCTATCGGAACAAGATTTGGACCTCATCAAGCAAAAGGCTTTTGAAGAAGGCAAGAAAAGCCTGAATGACGTACAGCTCAAAATGATGGAAGAATTGGGCATCAGCAACTTTGACGAGCTGTTTGGCGCATTGGCATTGAGTGGCATCAACATGGACAAACTCATGGACGCCTTAGAGAACAAAGAAGATGTGCCCGAGAACGATGAAGAATTCAGGAAGAAGTTCTACGATGGCAAAGGCACTCTCTGGAACGACGTTGCCGACTACAATGACGATGACCACGCTTATGACGAAGACTTTTATTATGACGAAGATTTCGACGAAGACATCACCTGCGTGTTGCACGACGTGGAGGCCAAGGAACTCCATCTGCGGGTGAAACTCAACGATGCGCCGGTCAAGATTTGGCGCGAAATGAAGGTTCCTTCCAATCTCTCGCTCGAAGCCTTTGCCAACCTGTTGCAGGACATCATGGGGTGGACCCACGAGCATCTTTACTATTTCATTCAGAAGGATGTGCGCTACGCCAGTCCATCGGATTTGAATCACGCCCAAGAGGACCATGCCTTCCCACTTCGGTTCATCCGGCACGACGCCAACAAGTTCCATTTGGGCAACGTGTTCCGCGAGAAAGGCGACCGCATTGTCTTTGAATATGATTTAGGAGACTCATGGTTTCACGACATCTGGCTCAAGGGAATTCGCGAATATGAACCCGGAGAAACGCCCAAGGCCATGCTCCTGAAAGGCCAAGGAGCCTGTCCGCCCGAAAATTGCGGCGGTGTGTGGGGCTATACCCATCTGCTGGACCTTGTCAAAAAGAAGCGAAAGACGAAAGACGAAAAAGCCCACTTGGAATGGGCTGGAATAGACAAGAATTACGACCCCGAGGAATACGATTTGGAAGAGGAGCAAAGCTATATTGCGGAGAGTTGGGAAATGCTGATGAGACAAGACAGGTTTTTGAAACTCGATGACTAGTCGGCACGTCTCATTATTTAAAAAAATAGAAGTTCCGGGAGTAGCGATGCCATACTACGACATCTCTACAACAACGAATACAGCGAAATTTTCGAGCCCCCCTGTCCACCCTAAAGGGGGCGAATCCGGCGGGAGGCGACAGCAGTACCCCCTTTAGGGGGGAACGGGGGGCTTCCCCCATTCGTTGCATCTTCGTTGCATTGATAAGATTCGTTTTATTAGTCAAATTCGATGTTGTAGGAAACAACTGTAACTCCACTTAAATAATTGAAGTTTCGGATCACACCTTAATAATATATATTCAACTTTCGCATGTTAAGTAAACAAGGAGTTGCAAGGAGTTACAAGGAGTTTCAAGACATTAGTCTTCACTCTGACAACTATCCGAAATGGATTGCAGGCACGAAGCTATTGTCTTGCAACTCCTTGAACTCCATGAACTCCTTGAACTCCAAAAAGTTGAGCGATAGCGAAACTTGAATAATATAT